>Ga0169931_10008598_pt1 | contig 14861 bp, 14 predicted proteins | sample Kivu_15m_20L_FD_129675 | JGI IMG/M metagenome (GOLD analysis project Ga0169931, IMG submission 129675) | Freshwater microbial communities from Lake Kivu, Western Province, Rwanda to study Microbial Dark Matter (Phase II) - Kivu_15m_20L... | ecosystem: Environmental > Aquatic > Freshwater > Lake... | reverse complement strand
GCAGTTTCCCGGCAAGATGCTGGCCTACAACTGCTCACCATCATTCAACTGGAGGAAAAATCTAGATGCAGACACAATTAGCCGTTTCCAACGTGAACTTGGAGCAATGGGTTACCGTTTTCAATTCATCACACTTGCTGGATTCCATGCTCTTAATCATAGCATGTTTGACCTTGCTCATGGTTATGCAAGGAATGGCATGTCTGCTTTCGTGGAGCTACAAGAACGCGAGTTTGCTGATGCGAGCCGTGGTTTTGAAGCTGTCCGGCACCAAAGAGAAGTAGGCACCTCGTACTTTGATGCCGTAACCACAACCATTGAAGCCGATGCATCAACACAGGCTCTCAAAGGCAGCACGGAAGAAGAACAGTTCCATTGAAAACACGAAACAAAATAAATCTTTTATTTGGGTTGGCCTGGGTCATTCTTTTTATAGTGGCAGTTTGGGTCAACTTACCGTGAGGCAGTGAAAACAATCTCGAAGCGGATCAAATAGCAACTGGTGCGTACCGGAATATTGCTGTTGTACGTGATCACAAACTTGTTCATCATTGCGGGTGTTATACGTCACTGGTGAAAAAAAATGGGGTACCAGAGATATTATTAAATACCTAAATGATACCTCAAAAATATTTTTTCAATGGTTCTTACCAACCAAAAAAATGGTATGGGCTGATCTCGCCGAGCCTTGATCGGCTGTACCTGTTGTCAAATGAATATCGGTATTTAAAGCTCTTGCAACTCTGCATCATGAGATCTGAGCTGTTTTACATCATTGATCTCAATCAATTAACTCATGATCCATCCATAGACAATTCCAACTGTTTAGTGTACACTTTGTCAAATGCTCGGAGATTGCATCTCGAGCTCGACGTTGAACTCAAAAAATTAAAAAGCCAGTCATTGATAAAAAAAGATTCCTTGCCCAAGGCAACCGATCTGGAACTACAAAACAAGCTGTTCATTTCCTATCAAGTAATCAAAATGCTCGAGGAAGAATACAGAAAATACACGGAAATATTGATCAATAATTGGCAACAAGAAATAAAAGGATTAGAGATCGCTCGTGATTTTGTCAGTGATGTATTTGATGATCAAGACTTTAATAAAATCGCTGATAGAGATGCACAAGAACTATCATTCGCGATTGGCGAAATAAAAGAGTTTAGAAAAAAAATATTGCAGGCGTTTATCTTTATCGATTACAACCAACCGATACAAGATTTTAAAAATAGTTTACAAAAAAACATACAAGAAATCGATCTAGGCAAATATTCTCTAGAAGTCAGAAAGATACAGTCTACCAACAAAACACTCAGCATGAACTTATGTGAAAGATTAATTTCACAAAGCAATTATCATATAGCACAGCAAGTCTTGAAAGAAAAACTAAGCACAATTCTATTATTGTTACTAAAATGATCGATTTTAAAAAAATTATTTCAACAAGTGCGTTCATTGACAATGCCGCATTGAGAAATTTAATCATGCGACACAATATACAAAAGACAGAAAAGATCTCTCTTAATAGAACCGGCTCAGAATGGCTTTCGATTTTTTCTCTGATTCCCATGACCCTAGATATTCGAGCTAGATACGGATCTTTTTCTACTCCATGGAACGCTCCTATAGATCGATCATTTGTAACCCGTTTACCGCAGCACACTTCTCTCAAGTTGAGCGAAATCTATGATCAGCGGGCACTAGAGATATTTGGTATCGCTGTGAAAACAAATAAAAATATCGTTATACAGTGGAGCGGTGGCGTAGACTCGACTTCGATGTTGACAGCATTTTTAAAGAATCTTTCCCGGGCGGACCAAGAAAAAATTATCATCGCGATGAGTGTCAACAGCTTTGTTGAAAACCCAATTTTTTATCAAAATTACATTTCTAAAAAATTAAAGATAGTGAATTGGCTCGACGTTGATGTCAATGACAACTTCCTTGACAAGAATATCATTCTGCATGGCGATCCTGCTAATTGTTTGTACGGACCCAGTGGAATGATGTATGCCAAACTCGCTCAAGATGGGCAACACCTCGAGCCATGGAAACATCACAAGGACTCAATGATAAGATCCATCAACGAACAGGTCCCTAACTATCCCGGCACTGTCAACATCGGCGAATGGTACATAGATAAAATATCTTCCGTGATTGACGAGCTTTCTTTTGATGGTGTTGAAACTGTATGCGATTGGTGGTGGTGGCAATATTTCAATTTTAAATGGTACGGAAGCATCGTGCGTCCATTGGCCTGGTGTCGCAAGAACTATTCTAAACCGATATCAAAATTAAATTATGAATTTTTTTCTCGCAATACGTTTTATTCGTCACAAGAGTTCCAAGACTGGAGCTATACCAACCTACATCGTCTGATTAGCAGAAATCCAGCGGACGCATATAAACCAGAAGTAAAAAAATATATCCTGGATTTCAACGGAGACTATACATATCATGACAAGAAAAAATTCCAGGCCAGCCGAGTTACCAATCATATCGATTTACATTATCGCGGTGTTCCTGTATTATTTGATGAAAACTGGGTGGGATACTATTGGGAGGATCCCTCAGTGAAGGATTCCATGCTAGATTGCCTCAATGATTTCCAAGGATGATTTCCATGTTAGAAAACGAAAAAGATCTCTATGGTTTGCTTGATAGTCGAGATAATTCATTTTATATCGTAGAAAAAAATTATCAACTCATCAAATTGATACAGATATTGTTGATCAAACAAAAGTTTTTTTACTGTATCAACATCTCTAAATTACCAGGCGTCGACACCATTGGTGACATCACCAATGAAAATTGTCATCAGTTTGGAGTATCGGCTCCGATGATCAAGTATATTAGATTTGACAGCGATCCCGGAATCTACGGCTGCGGCATCACAAAATCAAAAAGACCTCACAACAAAATACTCAGAGACAACCTTGTAAGCCTACAAAAACTACTAGGCCCTGTTGAAAAATTTTTCAAAGACTTTGAAAATAAAGAGATTGAGAGATATCAAGACGAAATTTCGGGATTGCTAGAGCTGAAATCATTTTTAAATACCGTGATGCCCGGCGACAAAGTATTTGAAGAATTTATCGCGTCAGACATCGAAGAAAGACAGAAATCTATACAACGAGCCAGACCACTGAAGTCTGAGATTTTTAAAAGCATCATGGACATAGATTTTTTCCGTGACGATGCTATCCAGACTTTGAAAAAAATGATTGAATCTTTTAGCTTTGGTAATCGGGAATACTTGTCGAACACATCAGATAAAATTTTCCTCGGAGACATAGTAAAAAAACTCATGATGACACACTTATGATTAGACCTGCTACTCTTAAAAATAGTATAATGGCCGATGTGAGATATATAAATCTCAATCGACGGCGTCGTAACATACACGGACTACGTTGGAAAGGCACGGTCAATCATATTATCGGCGCCCATGACCTGCGGGCCAGACAAGGAACTTTTGTCACTCCATGGGGTGCACCGAGCAACCCACTCTATGCCGCACCGGAGTTCCGAGAAAACACTAGTAGCCTTAGTGACCTATTGGATCAACGTGCGCTAGAAATTCTAGCGATATCAAAACTCCAAGGAAAAAAAGTCATGGCTCTATGGAGTGGTGGTATAGATTCGACCACGGTGCTTGTGTCTTTGATAAAAAACTGGCCTAAGCAAGATCTAGAAAATCTCGTGATAGTGATGAATACTAACTCCATAATCGAGAATATCGAGTTCTATCAAAAATTTATTTCTAACAAGATTGCTTGTATGAATTATACTAAGTTAGACATGAATAATGATGTTCTCTCTAAAAATATAATCATACACGGAGATCCTGCAGATTGTATCTATGGTCCGTCGACACCCGCATATCGTCCTTTGATTGATTCTGGGCAACATCTTGAACCCTACGAAAAACATCTAGATCGTATGGCCGAGATCATACAACCATCTGAAGGGGCTTCTCATTATATCGAAGGATTTGGTAAATGGTGGGTTGAAAAAGTCACAGCCAATCTCAAGGAAGTCAATCCGGCGAATGTCACAACAGTATCCGATTGGTGGTGGTGGACCTATTACAATTTCAAGTGGGAATTCAGCTGCCAACGACCCTTTACATTTAGTCGCAACGACTTTAAAATCGGTATCAGTAAAGAAAATCAAAAAGATTTTGCCAACACAACTTTTTACAATACACCCGAATTTCAGAATTGGAGTTATACCAATCTTAAAAATCTCGTCGGCAAAGACCTAAGTACTCATAAAATTAAAGCTCGAAGATATATCTACGAGTTTGACAAAAATGAATTGTACTTTAAAAACAAAACCAAGATGTCAGGAGCGCCGGGCAATTCAGTGATGAGAGGTACTTCTGATCTACCTATATGCTACGACGAAAATTGGACAGGATATTATCGTTGGGAAGGAAGTCTCGATGAAGAATCTTTTTATCTATTAGAAACTTACAAAGGTTAACAATGAAGAAAGATCCCGACTTCGGGCTTTTCAGTTCGCAAAAAAATAGATTTATTTTGGTAAGCAAGGATTATGAGGTACTAAAGCAAATACAGTTCTTGACCATGAATCACGAATTGCTTTACATGGTCAATCTCAGTGGTATTTCAAATTATCTCACAAATTTGCTCACAATCGATAATTGTCTCTCTGTTGGTGTCGCTACCGGAGAAAAAATGCGTATCGAAGTTGACATGTATGTGACCAATCCATCTTATCGACTGATCATTAATACTGCCCCTGTTGGCGACGAGGAACGTGGGCTACAAAAAAACTTATTGTTTCTTTTTAATGTGATTTCACTTTTACAAAATATTAAAAATCAATCTCTCAGCAAGGAACTTTCGCAAGTGGAGTTCCTGGAAAGGGGTCTAAGATCTTTTAAAAAATTCATGTCGATTGTAATGCCGAAAGATCAACAGATCAAATCAATCATTGACAAAGAAATAAAAAACAAATATCGTGTACTTGATATATTTGATTCGTTCTCAACTGAAGTGTTCGAGATATTGCTGAAAATCGACTATAACAAATCAACCGAAGAAATAAAACAAAATCTTCTTGATCAGGTCCAGTCAATGCCGATGAAATGTTATTTTTTCCGGAAGTCTATAGATAAATTTTGCAAGGAGATAGTGTGAATCACACTGAAGGAATCCGCAACAGCATTGCTGTTGACAATCATCTAATAGCTGACTTCAATACGCATTCACGTATACAGAATTATAATGGCCACTATTGGGGTAAATTTGCTCATCTTGTGATTGGTGCCAAAGATCTTCGAGCTCGCAAAGGAAAATTCGATACTCCCTGGCAAGCTCCAGTTGACGACATGTATCCCATGCCAGAACTTAGATTTGTGGATTATCGTCTCGCAGATTTGTTTGATCAACGTGCGATTGAACTCAATGAGCTGGCAAAACAATCCAACAAGAAAATAGCCTTGATGTGGAGCGGTGGTATAGATTCTACCGCAGTGCTGGTATCGTTTTTAAAAAACTTGTCGTTGGCTGACCTAGACAATCTTGAGATTGTGCTCAGCACCGAATCCATCATTGAAAACTTTGATTTTTACAAAAACTTTATTTCGTCAAAACTAAGGTGTCTACACCTGTCAGAATTTGACATGTGCAACACGACCTTGGAAAAGTATATGTTGGTTCACGGCGATCCCGGAGACTGCGTGTTTGGCCCAACTTCTCCGGCATTTCGTCATTTATTTGCGACCGGTCGACACAATTTTCCATGGAGAGGAAATCTTCATTTAATATCAGAATTCTTTGACATGGATCAATCAATCAACAGAGAGATTGGATTTGGCACATGGTATGTCAATAGGGCGTCGCGCAATCTCGAAGAAGTCAATCCCGAGAATGTCACAACCATAACTGACTGGTGGTGGTGGCACTACTTCAATTTCAAATGGCCCACTGCGATTGTACGTCCATTTATGCATCTACGAAAAGATTACAAAGCACCTATTGATCGCAAACATCGTGTTGACTATGCCAATTATACCTATTTCAATACTGATGCATTCCAGCAGTGGAGCTACAGCAATCTCAAAAATCATTTCAAACACATAGATCAAGGCAAGCGTGGCATCAAGTGGGAGGCCAAAAAGTATATTTTTGAGTTTGATAAAAATGACATGTACGCCAATGAAAAAATCAAAATAGCTTCCAAGAGCCCCGATTTTGAACTGAGATCGTTGTCGGTCTCCCCTTTGTATTACGATCAAGACTGGATCGGATACCATCCCTGGGAGCCCGGAGTCAAAAAGGCTGCGGTAGACATGTTGGAATCTTTCAACGGTTGACCACAACAACATAATTAGTATATACTGTGTTTTTACAAGGAGAATGGTATGTCGTCAAGAATGTTTAGCGCCGAACAAAAGGCCAAACTGACTCAACTAATCAATGAAGGTATCGCGGTCATGCAGGAAGTGGAAGATCTCACAGCCGGTCTCAATGACACCGTTAAAGCCATTGCTGAAGAACTAGAGGTCAAACCTGCCGTGCTCAAAAAAGCCATCCGCATCGCACAGAAAAGCAAATTTGGTGAAACTACGCACGACCACGAAGAACTGACCACTATCCTTGAGACTGTTGGTCGAACCTTGTAAACGTATCCTGTTATGATAAGAGTCGCTGGCTCAACCAGCATGTAGAACGGCCAGTGGGCCATAATCCACAGGAGAACTATGAGTTATATCGATGCGCTTTTTGATCGAGAGCGTGACACCATCCACGTCGTAGAACGTGTTGGGGGAATTCGCGAGTATCGCGAATTTCCGGCCAAATATGTGTTCTACTACGACGACCCCCGAGGCAAGTTCCAGACCATCTACGGTACACCTGTCAGTAGATTCACTACAAGAAACAGCAAAGAATTCCACAAAGAGATGCGGATCAACTCCGGCAAACGTCTCTGGGAAAGTGACATCAATCCCATCTTCCGATGCCTGGAGGAAAACTATCTTGGAACCACATCTCCTCAATTGCAAACATGTTTTTTCGACGTCGAAGTTGACTTTGATCCCGAACGTGGATACAGCAAGCCCGAAGATCCCTTTAACCCTATCACATCCATTACTCTTTACCTTGATTGGTTAGATCGTCTCATCACATTGGTGGTTCCTCCCAAGAGCTACTCATGGGAAACTGCACAAGAGATCTGTGATGGGGTTGACAACTGTTACTTGTTTGAGCGCGAAGAAGACATGCTCAACACATTCCTTGACCTCATTGAAGACTCTGACATCTTATCAGGTTGGAACTCAGAAGGCTTTGATATCCCTTATACCGTGATGCGAGTGAATCGTGTGCTCAGCAAAGACGATACACGTCGTTTCTGTCTTTGGGGGCAATATCCCAAGCAACGTACCTTTGAACGTTTCGGTGCCGAGAATCTCACTTTTGACATCATTGGCCGAGTACACATGGATTACATGCAACTTTACAGGAAATACACCTATGAAGAACGACACTCCTATAGTTTGGATGCCATCGGAGAATACGAAGTTGGCGAATCAAAAGTGGCCTATGAAGGAACTTTGGACCAACTCTACAATCGAGACTTTCCCAAGTTCATCGACTACAACCGCCAAGACGTCATGCTCTTGGTCAAACTCGACAAGAAGCTCAGGTTCCTGGATCTAGCCAACGAACTGGCACACGACAACACTGTGCTACTTCCTACCACCATGGGTGCAGTGGCAGTGACCGAACAGGCCATCATCAACGAAGCACATCAACGAGGAATGATTGTTCCTAATAGGAGAAGTCGTGAAGATCAAGGAGAAACCCAAGCAGCAGGTGCCTATGTTGCTTACCCCAAAAGAGGCATGCATGAATACATCGGTGCCATTGACCTTAACTCGCTCTATCCCAGCACTATTCGTGCCCTCAACATGGGACCGGAAACCATCGTCGGGCAACTCCGGCCAATCATGACTGACCGGTATATCCGGGACAAGATCGAATCTGGTTCATCGTTTGCTGATGCTTGGGAAAACATGTTTGGTAGTCTCGAATATCAATCAGTTATGAACACGGAGCCCGGCACAGAAATAACCATTGACTGGGAAAATGGTGACAGCGATGTGGTCAGTGCCGACAATGTGTGGCGCCTGATTTTTGAAAGCGGACGACCCTGGATCCTTAGCGCCAACGGTACCATCTTCCGCTACGACAGCAAAGGCATCGTGCCCGGATTATTGGAACGCTGGTACGCTGAACGCAAAGAGTTACAGGACAAGAAAAAAGAAGCCACAGAAAAAGAAGACATCGCGTTTTGGGACAAGCGTCAGCTGGTGAAAAAGATCAATCTTAATAGTCTATATGGTGCCATTCTCAATCCCGGTTGCCGCTTCTTTGACCATAGGATCGGCCAGAGTACCACACTCACAGGTCGTATCATTGCCAAACACATGGACAGTTTCGTCAACGAGTGTATCACTGGCCAATACGATCACATAGGAGATTCTATCATCTATGGTGACACTGACTCTGTTTATTTCTCAGCCTGGCCAGTGATCAAAGACGATGTTGAATCTGGACGCATGGAATGGAACAGAGAAATCTGCACCCAACTCTATGACACCATCGCCGATTCTGTGAACGATTCGTTTCCAGCCTTCATGGAACGTGCTTGCCATTGTCCCAGAGACATGGGTGTTATTATCGCGGCTGGCCGGGAATTGATCGCATCCAAAGGCCTGTTCATTAAAAAGAAACGTTACGCTGTTCTTATCTTTGACATGGAGGGAGTAAGACTAGACCTCGGGGGAAAGATCGGAAAAGTCAAGGCCATGGGTCTTGACCTCAAGAGATCAGACACTCCCAAAGTAGTGCAGGAATTTCTCAGCGAGTTATTGACCATGGTCCTGACCGGATCTGGCAAAGAAGACATCATTGAAAAAGTCAGAGATTTCAAATTGTTGTTCACGGAACGGCCGGCCTGGGAAAAAGGTACCCCCAAACGTGTCAATAATTTGACCAAATATGCGGCCGAAGAAGCGAGACTGGGCCGTGCCAACATGCCTGGGCATGTGCGAGCTGCTATGAATTGGAACAATCTAAGAAGGATGCACGGCGACAATTACAGCATGCAGATTGTAGATGGCATGAAGACCATCGTGTGCAAACTACGAGACAATCCTTTAGGCTATACCAGCGTGGGTTATCCCACTGACGAGTCACATATTCCCGACTGGTTCAAAGAGTTACCATTCGACGATGCTGACATGGAATCCACTATTGTGGATCAAAAAGTTGAGAACTTGTTGGGTGTGTTGGGTTGGAATCTCGAGGAGCACACACAGATCAAAACAACTTTTGACAGCCTGTTTGAGTGGCAATAAATAACTGTATATAATGATTGATCTTCGATGAAACTCAGTGAACTGGTCGCTTTCAAAGAAAAAATCAAGCAAGCGGTTGACACCACCGGTGCTGAGCAATCTCTAACGACCATGCTCACGGATATGTCGTTGCTATATCGACAATTTCCCAACGAACATTATCGTGGATTCATTGATTCGAGCATCAGTGATTTGCGTGCGATGATTGACATGGTTGTCAAGCACAAAGACCGAGCCGATCTCATCGGAGCAGAGATCGATCAGGAAATTTCCAAACTCACACAGAAATTCTTTGCTGCCAACTACGAAACCGAATTTGAATACAACGATCCGGCCAATATCCGACGTGTGCGTAAACTCTACATGCCTAACCACGCGATGCCTGTGCTGATGAGTCGTTTGGGACTCATACTCGACTGGAGATATCCTACCTTAGAAATAGGTTGCCGCGACGGGGAATGGACTACTCATTTGGTGGCAGGAGATCCCTTGTATATTGTTGACACACATCAAGAATTCCTGACATCGACCATGAATCGATTCAACTCCGAATACCAGCGTCGCATTCGTCCCTACTTAATAAAAGATCAGAATTTTTCTGTGCTGCCGCAACAACAATTTGGATTTGTGTTTAGTTGGAATTTTTTCAACTATCTCAGCCTAGACAGCATAAAGTATCACTTACAAGAAATTTTCAGTCTACTGAAACCCGGAGGTCGAGTGATCTTCAGCTACAACAACGGTGATCTTCCTGAGGCAGCCGAACATGCTGAGAACTACTACATGACTTACATGCCAAAAAGCCTGTTATTGCCCATGTGCGAGATGCTGGGCTACGATATCCATGATCACCAAGACTTCCATCCAGCATTGAGTTGGATCGAACTACAGAAACCTGGTGAGCTCACTACCACCAAGGGGCATCAAGTCTTGGGAACAGTTAAACGAAAACCTCTGGCATGAAATGCTCTTCGCCCTGTAATGCTGTTTGGAACAGCATTACTGTATATCCCAATGGCAAGATCGCACCTTGCTGTATCTACGATTATCAATTGGCCAGAAGCAGTAGCCAGTTTCGTGGAACTGAAACTTTTGTAGACTTACAACAACAAATGCTGCAAGGTCAGTATCCAATGGGCTGTTGTGACTGTTGGGAAAAAGAACAGCAAGGGCTAACTTCTTATCGAGAAAACTATGGCAGTGACCCCAGTCAGAGAGATCGCATACGTTATCTTGACATAAGAAATGACAACACCTGTAATCTTACCTGTCGTATATGCAGCCCAAAATTCAGCAGCAGTTGGACTAAATTGGTAGGCAAATTAGAGTTTGAAAAGTTCAACATCGAATCCATGTTAGAAGAAATATCCATCGGAGGATTAACAGAAATTTATTTTACTGGTGGTGAGCCAATGATGAATAAGGATCATTGGCTATTGCTGAATCGGTTAATTGACAATGGTCAAAGCAAAAATATCTCATTGAGGTACAACACCAATCTCAGCTTGTTGTCCTATCAAGGAACCTCAGTGCTGGATCTTTGGCACCAATTTAAACAAATCAACATCTACGCTAGTTTGGAAGCCATTGGTGACGTTGGCAGTTATATACGTTCGGGATTAAACTGGCACCGAGCAAACAACAACATAGACGCACTGTTGGAATTTCGTAGACAAAAAATCAACACCGAAATATCTGTTTTCTGCACACTTGGATTAATGAATATTTGGTTTTTACAGGATCTGGTTGATTGGTGCAGTGAACGATCTATCAGTTTAAATCTTTCCGTGCTAGAAGGACCAGATTTTCTGTCATTGTCAACACTGCCCAATGAGTTGAGAGATATTGTGCCGCACGTGGTGTTTGCCAAGGACAGCCACCAACATCACAATCAACAGGTGTTTGACATTGCAATAAACACCATTGGAAATTCTGAAAATCTTTTTCTGCATGCCATCACACATATCTTAATGATGGACAAACTAAAAGGAGATCAGTTGTTTGATGCATTGCCAACTGCTGTTCAGGATTTTGCCAAAAGAAGAGTTTTATTGGCTTAATTGTTTGACAAATCTAAATACAATCATCTATAATCTTAATATCACTGGAGGTTCTATAATGAAAGATTTTTTACAAGACATCGTACAACACACTCACGGACTAGGTTGCATCGAACTGGTCAAGATCACCGGTGACAGCGCCGGTACTGCTGTCAATGCAATTGCTGAAGATCGCAGTGTGATCTTAGAAGCCAGTTTCAAGCAGCCTGTGGCCGAATTCGTCGGCACGTTTGGTATGCCCAACTTAGCCAAGCTCAATACCATCCTTGGCATCAGCGAATATCGTGAAGATGCTGTCATCTCTGTGACACGCCAAGATCGCAACGGAGAAAAAGTTCCTGTTGGTATCCACTTCGAAAACAAAGCCAGCGACTTCAAGAACGACTATCGCTTCATGACTGCTGAGATCATCAACGAAAAACTCAAAGCAGTGAAGTTCCGCGGAGTCAAATGGAACGTGGATATCGTGCCCACAGCGGCCTCGATCCAGCGTCTTAGGTTCCAGGCATCTGCCAACTCCGAAGAAACCACATTTGTGGCCAAAACCGACGGTGACAAGCTCAAGTTCTACTTTGGTGATGCTGCCAGTCATGCCGGCGAATTTGTGTTCGAACAAGGTGTATCTGGTACATTGACCAAAGCTTGGTCGTGGCCGGTTACTGCTGTGATCTCCATCCTGAGCCTGCCTGGTGACAAGACTTTCAAGATCAGCGACGAAGGTGCTGCCATGATCACTGTAGACTCAGGTATCGCAGACTATTCTTATATCATCCCCGCACAGACTAAATGATTCTTGATTTTGAGTACAAGTCTCTCGATTATGTACACATCGTCGATGGCACCGTGAAACTTGATTGGAATCGCTTATGGAGCAATCGTGGGCACCAACTCGGTGAAGGGATGGTCAGCCCTGACGAGAAGTGGTTTTATTTGAACATTCCAAAAAATTCTAGTTCCAGTACAAAAAAAACATTGAGTGAAGTAGATTGGAAATTTGGTGATGCGAGAGATTTCCCGAACTCTGAAAAAATAATCATCTTGCGTGACCCGATTACACGCTGGATTAGCGGAATGAGTGAGTACCTGATGATGTATCATCAAGATATCGTTGACGGTATAGTTTCACCGATGGAATATGATTGTTTACCAATCTTAGGAGAAAAGCTCGGATTATCTCTGCTGTTCGACCGCATGACCTTTGATGATCACACAGAACGCCAAGCTGTTTTTTTAAATGACATTGATACCACTGATTCTCATTGGTTTTTAATTGATCAAAATTTTAATCAAAAGTTCATTGGGTTCTTGCATGAAATAGGTTATCATCGTGCTGTGTCCTATGACGAAAATAGTTCGGGCCGAGACTCGTACGAATTTCGTAAAAAAAGAAAACTACAAGATCTATTGAACTACATCATTGACAATAATCAATTCTATAGATACAATCTAAAAGAATGGTTTTGGCCCGATTACGAACTAATTGAAAGAAACATATCCAGTGCCGCAAGATAATCTCACTTCTAAACAAAACGACTATGCGGTATTCTTGCCAGCAATTTCGGGTTTCTATGCCACATTCATAGGCAAGCAACGAGATCCCAATGATGGACCTTACGTGGATCCCGCAAGATTTCCGCAGGGCATGAAAGACATGGAAGAGCTGAACTGGCTCAACTCACAAAAAAGTCTGTTCCCATATCGCTGGAGTCTATATTCGGGCGGGCATGCCAATCTCGATCTCAACAAGCAGGACTGGTCAGAAGACATGGTTCGCAATCGAGATCCCAATACCCTGATCCTTGGCGATTCGGGTGGATTCCAGATCGCCAAAGGTCTTTGGGAAGGTGATTGGAAAGCGGGATCAGGCTGCCCCCGAGCACAGAAGAAACGTGACGCTGTGTTAAAATGGCTGGATGGCATCGCCGACTACGGTATGATTCTTGATATTCCGACCTGGGTCATCCATGATGAACATGCAGCAAGTAAAGCAGGATTCAGTACCAAAGACAAAAAACTAGCACTACAACAAGCAGTGGATGCCACCAAGTTCAACAACGAATACTTTATGGCTAACCGTAAAGGCAAGCGCAACGGTGGTGCCCGGTTCTTGAATGTGCTTCAAGGCGATAATCATACTAGCGCAGATGAATGGTACGAGATCATGAAACACTATTGCGACCCCATTCAATATCCCGACACACATTTTGATGGATGGGCTATGGGCGGTCAAAATATGTGCGATGTACATCTGATACTGAGACGCTTGGTGGCTTTGCGGTATGACAACCTCTTACAGGAAGGGCGACATGATTGGATGCACTTCCTGGGAACCAGTAAATTAGAGTGGGCGGTATTACTCACAGTAATACAAAGAGCCATCCGCAAGTATGTGAATCCAAGATTTACTATCTCTTTTGACTGTGCCAGTCCATTTTTGGCCACTGCTAATGGACAAGTCTACTTCGAAAACGTGTTCGAAAATGACGCCAAATGGAGCTATCGTATGGCTCCGTCAGCTGACGACAAAAAATACTCCACTGACACTAGACCCTGGGCACATGGTGTAGTGGCCGACAACATTTATCCTCGCTGGCAAAACAGCCCTGTCAGCGACTTGTTGCACATGAAGGATATCTGTATCTACCGGCCCGGAGTACCCAGGCCCGGAGTTGTCATTGATGAGAAGAACTTTCAAGATCCCAACATGTATGATGTTTTACCTGACACAAATAAAAATGGCAAATGGGGAAAGACCAGCTGGGATAGTTTCAGCTATTGCTTGCTGATGGCTCACAATGTCTGGATGCATCTCACAGCGGTGCAAGAGGCCAATAGGCGTTTTGACGCCGGCGAACATCCGGCCATGATGCGTCGTAGCGGAGGAGATTATGCCTACTTCGAGGACATTGTGGAAGCGATATTTTCTTCACCGGACCGTGCCACAGCTGAGGCCATCATTGAAAGCTATGACACGTACTGGATGGAAATTGTAGGCACACGTGGTTTCAAAGGAAAGAAGACCAAAAATGCCAACACCAAGTTCAATGAGTTGTTTGATGCTGTAGAAGAGCCCGAAGCACCCGAGAACGAAGAGCCCAGGCTCGATGAATCCAAATTACATCAACTTGAGGAGAACTCTAATGTTTGAGAGACGCATACAACACCTGGAAGAATCCCATAGGATCTTGGACGATCAGATCGCCAAATTGGAAAAGTCTGGCAAGTATTCGGACGAACACATACAGACTTTGAAGAAAAAGAAGTTGCTTTTAAAAGACGAAATTGCTAAACTAAAGCGTCAGCAGTGGGAACACGATCGAGAAACCCTAGACTTTGGTGATGACTGATAGCCACAAAAGAACTCTGGTCAAGACCGTAATCTATAGATGTTGGGTCATAGTCAG
>Ga0169931_10008597_pt1 | contig 14865 bp, 11 predicted proteins | sample Kivu_15m_20L_FD_129675 | JGI IMG/M metagenome (GOLD analysis project Ga0169931, IMG submission 129675) | Freshwater microbial communities from Lake Kivu, Western Province, Rwanda to study Microbial Dark Matter (Phase II) - Kivu_15m_20L... | ecosystem: Environmental > Aquatic > Freshwater > Lake... | reverse complement strand
TGGGGATTGGGGGATTGGGGATTGGGGATTGGGGATTGGGCCAATCCCCAATCCCCAATCCCCAATCCCCAATCCCCAATCCCCATTCATAAAAATCTTATAATTTAGATTGATTAATTATGTAAGATTAAATTCAAAATATGAAAAATTTATATTTTAAATTTAGATAAATTTTATTAAATATATAAAATACGATTATATAAATTTATGTCGATTTAAAGACAGGTAAATGAGTGTATGTCCAGTTAAAGTTTTAACAAGATTATAATCATCATTAGGATTCCAGATTATGATTGTACCATCACCACTTCCAGAAACAAGCATTCCATTTGATAATTGAAGAAGAGAAATAACATAATCAGTATGTCCAATTAAAGTTTTATCAAGATTATAATCATATTCAGGATTAATCATAATGATCTCATTTTTATTATTTAGAATGATTGTATTCATATTTTTCAAAACAACATCGTTTAAATCAAAAATGATTTCGTAAATGAAAATTATTTACAGCCTAAGCTTATAGTCTATCCAAATAATTTCAAATTTCATAATAAATTGAAGAAACCAAACACTATTAATAGAAAAAACACTGGGAATAATTCGATTTCAGATAATTCTTCCTTGAATAACTCATTGAGCATTTAATGGAATTTCAAAAAACTTTGAGCAGCCTATCTCCGTAGATAACGAAATAGATAATTCAATAATAAATCTAAATTCATTTTATAAAAACAAAGATTCTCTTCTCGAAAATCAATTTAGAAATGCAATAGAAACTAATATAAATGATTCTTTGAATAAGAAAAATGAGGTTGTAAAGTTGGTAGGGGAATTCAAGATTGATGACAACAGAGCAAATTTAAATTTTGAACCTTTTCTAAAATTTTAAATTTACAGTTTATTTATTTTGTTTAAATTTTAATTTATTTTATTCAATGTTATTAATATCTATAAATTAAAATAATTTATATTAAAATGAATAGAGCCCTGAGCAAAATCAAAGTCAATAATTATGTAGTCGAAATGGACGGAGATGAGATGACTAGAATCATTTGGAAAATGATAAAAGACAAATTAATTTTCCCTTACTTAGATTTAAAAGTCAAATATTATGATTTAGGAATAGAACACAGAGATGCTACCAACGATCAAGTTACATTAGAAGCAGCAGCAGCCATCAAAGAACACAAAGTAGGAATTAAATGTGCAACAATCACTCCAGATGAAGAAAGAGTAAAAGAATTTAAATTGAAACAAATGTGGAAATCACCAAATGGAACAATCAGAAATGAATTGAAAGGAACTGTGTTCAGAGAACCAATTATCGTCAAAAATTTACCAAAACTTGTTCCTGGATGGAGAAAGCCAATCATTGTTGGTAGACACGCTCATGGCGACCAATACAGAGCTACTGACATTATTGTCCCTGAAGCTGGAACTTTAAAGCTTGTGTTCGAGCCATCTAACCCTAACGGTAAGAAATTCGAAAGAGTTGTCAATAACTTCAAAGAACCAGGAATTGCGATGGGAATGTATAACACCGATGAATCTATAATTGACTTTGCTCATTCTTGCTTCAAATATGCAATTGATAGACAAATGCCTTTATATCTAAGCACCAAAAATACTATCCTTAAAGTCTATGACGGAAGATTTAAAAACATATTTGAAGAGATTTATCAATCAACGTATAGAAAAGAATTTGAAAAACTCAAAATTTGGTACGAACACAGATTGATTGACGATATGGTTGCTCAAATGTTGAAATCTGATGGAGGATTCATCTGGGCATGCAAAAATTACGATGGTGATGTTCAATCTGATGTAGTTGCTCAAGGTTATGGATCACTTGGATTGATGACCAGTGTCTTGGTGGGACCAGGAGATGTTGTCGAGAGTGAAGCAGCTCACGGAACTGTAACTAGACATTACAGAGTTCATCAAAAAGGAGGAGAAACTAGTACTAATTCAGTTGCCTCTATATTTGCATGGACTAGAGGATTACTTCATAGAGCCAAATTAGATAGAAATGAAGAATTAAAAAAATTCTCTGATTTACTTGAGACTACTGTTATCAATTCTATTGAAGATGGAATAATGACTAAAGATTTGGCTATTATCATGGCTAATTCCAACAAGTAAGATATTAATTTAATTTATATAGTCCTCCAAGATCTTCCTATGTTAACACCCAAGAATTCATCGAGAAAGTACAAGAAAGATTGGAAAAAAACTTTAGCAAAATTTAAAATCAGAAAACTCCTATAAATTAAAAAGTTATCTTAGATACATCAAATTTATTTAATAATAAAAAATGAATTAAATTGAAGTGATTTTTATTTTAATTATAGTTTATAAGTTTAACATATGTATTTAAAATTTTATTCAGAATATTTAATCGAATATTTAATACATTTTCCTTATATTCAAATTTATCCAAAAGGATTACCTCCAAAAGGTCCTTTTCCATTAGGAGGAAATCCTGATCCGAAGGGGTTTCCTCCCCTAAAAGGGTCTGTTGTTTTGTCATTCTTTTTAGGAGGTCCTCCAAAGGTGCCAAACGGGCCAATTGGATCGTATCTGATTGTCGGATGAATTCCAGGCATTGGTTGAGGGAACATATGACCAGTGAATATATCTGAAGTAGGTCCTACCAAATTTCCTCCTACAGATCCGCCTCCTGTCGAGAAATATGGATTGGGAATAGGATTATACCCTCCCTGATTTAAATTAATTCTTAGCAAACTGTTCGGATCAACCTCCCCACCAGACCTGAAATAATTAAATTCATCGTAATTTGCAGAATTCACATTGAAATTAATATTTGAGCTTGCACTAGATTTCAGAGAATTTTGAATCTCTTGAATGAATGTATTTTTAACAAAATTTTCTAAATCCTTTATTGTCTCTTTTAGTTTTTCAAAGTTTATATTAGTAATTATCTGATCATCCTCTTTTATTGTTGAGTTGATATTTACATTATTATTATTCTGTCCTTTTGATTGTAAAGTAATTAAAATGTTATTTGTATTTGGATCTTTCTTCAATTCCATACATATTTTAGCATTTTTGTAAGTATATTCAAATAAGGCCTTTCCATATTCCTTATTCCATTCACCATCTATTATTCTATTATTTTTGTAAACAAAACTGTGCTTAACAAAAATAGCATGGAATAAAAGGAATGTTTGTTCTAAATTACTTAATTCGTTCCCAGTGATTGAAAGAATATTTTTGAAAATTTCATCATACTCAAGTTTGTCCATTAGAAAAATTATAATTTAATACTATAAATTTTTATAAATCTCACTGAATAAAAAATATCAGAATTAAAACATATGATTTATTTACATGAAATAAGACTTTTAAACAAATTTGTAGAATCTAAAATTTCTTACTGTAAAAATAATATAATATATTCAGGATAGGATCTCTTAAAAATACTATTAAATACCTTATATATAATACATTATTTCCCCTTAATTTAAAATTCTTGTAAATAAAATTTAGCAGTTAAAATCAATTTCAAAATATCGAATAAAATAGATACTAAAATTCAATAGATAATTGTTTTATTAACGATAAAATTTAATTAATTAAATAAGATTTTACTTCAATCTAAATGAACTCTAGTGGAGCACAAGCAAGTTACTATTATATTTTCATTGCACTCGCAATGATAACATTCTCATATGAGTACAGATAATTCAATTATCCATGAGGCACCTCCAACCCGAATTTGAATATTATAAGAAGACATGAATATATACAGTAATCATAAATTTATGTAACACTATAGACTAGCTAATTAACACATCCAGAAATGACTGATATAATTGAAAAAATTGAGAATGAATGTCATCATTAAAAATAAATTACATTTTGAATATTTGGTAAATATAGCCGTTCTTTAGAAATCTTATACACAATTCCGATTTTATCTTTAACTATAATTTGGTTTAATTAAAGTCATAAAGAAAATATATTTTATTAAATTAATTCAAAAATGTCATTTATTTCCAAAACTAATCCTTTAAATCAAAGTAAAAATGTGTGTCCAAATACACAAAATCAATCAGAACAAAAATACAATAAGGCAAATATTTCTTATGAAAACGACGACTTTGGATTAGATGATATTAGAGAAGTTCAAAATGATAAGGTAAATTATATGGAAGAACCACTTCAACTGATCGAATTTCAAGGATCAAAATTTAAACTAAACCCAGAAGCACTAAAAATTATAAGTTCTATAGAAAATGATATCATAGTAGTATCTATAGTAGGTAAAGCAAGAACAGGAAAAAGTTATTTGATGAATTTATTACTTGATAGAATAGGAAAAGAGACAGAAGTATATTTATTTATGTGTATAATTCTATAATATAGTTCAAGGTACAATCGACAACTTCATCTTGTACAAAAGGAATCTGGTTGTGGGGGAATTACAGGAATTCTCTTTCAGGGACGAATTCAAAAATTTTATTCATAGACTCAGAAGGAACATCTTCTATGGAGGCTAGTACTCGTACATATGACTCACGAATTTTTGCAATGGTTATTTTATTAAGCTCTTTGTTTATTTACAATTCTGAATCACATATTGATGAGCACAGCATATCAGAATTGTCTCTAGCTGCTCATATTTCTAATGCTATTTCTACAAATTCAGGAATAGATAAAGAAGCTTTGATTACTGAACTTTCTCCTAAATTCATTTGGGTTCTAAGAAATTTTACTCTTGAAAAGATTCACCCTGAAACAGGACAAGAAATTTCATCTAAAGAATATATGGAAATGTGCCTAAGAAACAAAACTTCTGGAAAAAATTCTAAAGACAATAATTTAATTCGACATAATATTTTGAAATATTTTTCTGAAAGAGATTGCTTCACTCTTGTTAGACCAGTAGAATCAGAAGAAGATTTAAAGAGATTAAATAAGTTACCATTTGAGAATTTAAAATCTACTTTCAAATGGGAATTTACCCAACTCAAAGAAAAAATATTTAAAGACACAGTGGCTAAGAAATTTAACGGAAAAAAGTTAAATGGACCCACTTTGGCTCATTTAATTGTGGAATTTGTAAATTCTATTAATTCAGGCAGTATTCCAAATATAAACAACTCATGGGATAGTGTTATTCAAAAAGACATTAAAGACTACTATGACAAGGCAATTTTTAATTTCAAATCAAAAATGAAAAAATTAGAAAACAAAATTTATGAACATGCAGATTTGGTCAAACAAATTTACAATTACAAATTAGAATCCCATATGATTTTTGATAAAATATATTACATAAATTCTGATGTTTACATCGATCCAAACTATCTGAAACTTTTCAAAGAGACTAAAAATGATTTAGAAAAGGAGTTAAGAAAAATCGAAGATAAATTTTTGAATGTCAATTTAAACAAAACCACAAACCATTGCAGAGAAAAAATTAAATTCGAATTTAAAGAAATCAACAAAAAGTTTTATGACAATTTTTACACGCCGAAATTAATTAGAGAATTTACGAAGGATTACGACATTGCGATAAAAAGTTATAGCTCATCAGAAGAATGCAAAGGATCAAACAAGTTGAAAATACTGACAGAATTTCTAATACAGAATGATCCGAATTTTATGGAGAATATTACGAAAATTTTAAGAAATGAATTAGATTCAAATACAAATAAATTAGATTTAGAAGTAAAACAATGTTTAATGGACATCGAAGATTTAGAAATTAAGAATCAAAACTTGATAGAAACAAACAATATCCAAGAAAATAGGGTAACTTTTATAAATATATTTTACTACTTTTATTAGATTAAAAATTTTGAGAATGACATTAACAGAGAGGAAAGACAAATCGAGAATAATAAAGAAAGATTAAATAATCTTAATAAACAGTTAGAATTATTTAAACAGAGCGAAAAGCTTAAAATTAATTATGAGAATACTAAAACAAACTCTTCTAAAAAATTAAAATCATTAGAGGAAATTAATGAAGCTAAAGACCATAATAAAAAAGCTCCCACAGGAACAGATGGTAGTAAAAAGAAAAAGGAGTCAGGATGCAAATGTGTTGTTTATTGAATAATTATGTATAGAAAAAAACCCTTTAATATAATTGATATAATCACATTACTAATTAAATTCTCACTCTTAAAAATTATTTATCTCAACTATATTTATAGATAAACATCTTTAAATATATATATAATTATATTTACCTAATAAAATTTATTTCATTATATATTTTAATCAAATATGACTTTTAATTTCCTAACCAAAAAGGATAGTGAACAATTTAATTATGTAAGATTATACTTATTATCTCTTCAATTAAAAATTTGTTATTTAACAATTTCTCTCAATTAGGTTTCAATGAAATCAACAAATCTTAATTATGTAGAAAATTTTAACGAAATTGAAACAAATTTCTTACAATTCATAAAAATCTACAACGATCTTAAAGAATTCAACAGAAAGATACCTACATATACAAAGAGAGAATATGAGAAAAATAAAAACGATGTCCATTATAAACTTCAATTGATTCCTTCAATATTAAATACAATCAATAAAAACACAGAGAAAATAAATATCATAGACTGTGATGAATCTCTTGTAGAAAAATTGAACAAAATAAAAGAAAATATTTCACCCAAAGTAGCTGAATTACCCAGTTTGATAAATTCAATATACGAAAAAGAAAAAACAGCATCTCTTAAATTGAGGAATATTCGATTAACTGAATCACAATTAGATGATTCTATTTCCTATCTTCAATTAAGTAGGGATGGTGATAAAATAAGAGAAAGCAAAATTATAATAAATGAAGTTATTCAAAACCAGGAATATCTTGAAAATCGTCAGAGAGAACTTGAAGAAATTAAAAAGTAACATTTATTATTTTTCAGAATTTCTAATCAATTGAAGGAAATTACGATTATGATGGGTGAGGAAGTAAAAAAACAGGGAGAGCTTTTGAATGAGATTGATCAAGACATTGAGGAATTCAAAGACAATGTACATCAAGGAGAAACAGAAATTAGAGAAAGTGAAAGAGAATCGAGAAGAAATATGATAAAGTTTGTGTTAATGATTTTTGGATTCTTAATAGTTTTTATTGGAATCATTCTTGTGGTTATTTTGACTTTAGTCAATGATAAATAATTTAATATTTAATAATTTTTTTACTTTCTTTAACTAAAACGATATGAATCTATTGCCCTTTATTTACTCTGAAAATTTCATTAGCATACATTTTCTTCTATTATTCTATAATCAATGTTAATCATTATTTATTTTTGAAAGAAATATTACTATATTTTGTAATTAAAATATAAATGAACAAAATTTCTAACAATCAACAAGAAATTTCAGCAAACGATAAACATACTTATAAACTAGAAAAAGCAGAAAAGTTAAAGACAAATAAATTAAACTTAAAAATTTCCTTTTCTTACTGCAACGAATTCTTGACATTCGATAATATTAATCCTAAAATAATAAATTCTAATACAATCATGTTAAACGACCTCTTAGAGGATTTAATAGAAAATAAAAATTGCAAATGCCTCGAATTCACATCTATAAGTTACTACGACTATGATTTAAATAACTACATATACTGTGGGATTTATCCATTTGATATGGTAATCTTAATGCCATTCAAACCAGATGTAAAATCCCCACAAACAATACTCCTTCGTTCAAGGATGATAATTAAAAAAGAAAATTTAATGAGGATGGATTTAACAGACGAATTGGCTCCAGAGACAGAGGATAACAATCAAAACATATTTATAAACCAGAAAAGTAAAAGAAGCAAAGAAAGGAAAATCGGGTACATAATAGAAAAAGTGTTTTTATGGAGAAAATTGTACAATGGCTTTACTGATGACAAAGGAAATTTAGTTAAATTAACATTAGAAGAAGCAGCAGATAAAGTAGGAATTTCTAAAAAGTCATTGGATGATTATCTTATACAACTAAGGTAAGAAGGAATATTTTATATTTAAGAATAGGAAAACAACATGGATTCCCCTTCAATGAACATAAAAACGATAAAGTAGGAGTTCTTAGAGCTTTTGTAAAAAAACATAAATCAATTGATGATCAAAAATTGCATGGAGTTGTCTATACAAATTTTCAAGGTGGATTAAACACCTTTAATGATCGTTCAAATAAATAAATTAAATGATAATAAAATAAATAAGAGTAAATAATATATTGAAGCAGGAATGAATTGTATTAAAACTTAAAAAAATTTCCTTACTTATTTAGTTAAAGAATCCCTTTATACTTAAAATTAAGAAAAATTCTTTTCATCATTTGCTAGTATTGTTATTGAAAAGAAATATAATCTTTCTAAAAATATTTCACTTCTATTTTCATTACAGCCTAGTTAATCAACTGCTATTAATTTTACTTGCCTAAAAATTAAATTAAATTTTTTTTCTTATAATAAAATAATAAAATTTCACTATGATAAAAGAAGAAAACATTTTAAAAAATCGTATGAACGCATTCAACAAAAGTAAATTATTACTAAAATAAAAAGATAATCAGACGTTGCAAGATTTTACACTCAAAGGGCCGAAAATTCAAAACTTTCAATACGCAAAGATCAGCTAGATAACTACATCGAAGCTAAACGATTAAAATTACATGAAACAATTAACATTAATGACATAAATACCCTTACCCCTGAGAAAATATTAAATTTTCAAGAACTGAATTTAAAGAAGGAACTCAGCCTTTCAGAAATTTTAGAAAAGCTTAAATATCTTTTAAAAAATTTTCAAAATTGGTATGAAGAAACAACAATACTTAGAGAATGTGTGATAGGGATCCGAAAGATAACATGCAGGCAGTTAACAAGAGAAAGCGACAAAATATTCCAAAACGAGATTCATATCTTATTATTGAAAATATTAGAATATTATCAATCATTCGATGAATACAATGAAGACGAAGAAATAATTATAGTAAAAATTATTGTAAATATTAGCATGAATCACTTTGGTCTATTACAAATCTCTCATGCTTACCTGCATCAGAAATCTTCAAGCAAATAAAATTGCGAAATTCCCTCTTAGTACTGAGAAACTATCTCTATTCAAAAGTAGATAGACTATTAGATCAAACAACATTATGTCTAGGGAATATAATAGTAGAAACAAATGAATTTAGAGACATGGCCATCAATTTAGGTATTTTGGACAAGGCAGTAAATATATCAAAAGATGTCACTAAGCCAGTTGAGCTCATTAAAAATTGCATGTTTCTGATTTCGAACATTTTAAGAGGCAGACCTAAGCCTCAACTAGAAAAAGTAATAAGATTAAAAATAATAAATGTGTTTATGTCATAGATAGCCCCAAGTTTAGCAATTATATCCGCTTGTCTCTGGAACAAAGATGAAGATATTGTCAAATCTTGTTTATGGTCAATTTCCTATATATCAGATGGTTATGAGAATATACAAAATACTATTATATCGACAGGCTGTCTCACCAAGGTACTAGAATATGCTATGTTCACTAAAAAAGATTACCAGCTCCCTAGTTTGAGGATCATCGGAAATCTTGCAGCTGGTCCTAAAAAGATAGTTGAAAGATTATTAAATGAAAATGTAGTAAAAGTAATTGCAAATCTTCTTGAAATAGTGCAAGAAAAATTTGTTTTGATTGAATTACTTTGGATTGTTAAAAATTTTTCTGATTCAACAGTCGATGTCATAAATAATATCATTTCGTACCCCAATATCTGTTCTGCTCTTATAAATCTATGCGCAAATAATTTGGATTATGAAAATAAAATCGAAGTTATTAATATTTTTTATAATTTCGTCAAGAATGGAAATAAATGCACGATGAAAATTTTGATAGAAAGAGAAGTGGTTGAGTATATATGCTCAGAATTAGACTTTATAATTGAAGGAAATTCAGATAGGAACAAATTCCTTATGCTTTGTTTAGGTGTGCTAAATAAAATATTATCTTCTATTAAAAAAGAAAAGGATAATGATGGTTTAATCGAAACAGGAAACAAAATGCTAAGTGTGATTAATAAATATTCGATAATCGAAAAACTCGAGCATAAAATTAACAATAATGATAATAAAACTAAAAGCTTATGTAATCAAAAAAATACAATAAATGAATTAATTAGAATGGCTATAAACACAATAAAAATTATAGAACATAATAGTAACGATTATGATTTAAATAGCGATTTACAACAAGAACAGATTAGATAAGTATATAAATAATTAAACTATTAATTGTATAAGTAATCATCAAAATCAAATATATTCTAAAGAATAAAAATTATTCATGATTATTTTACAGAAAGATTTATTCGCACTAGAAATTTTAATCATTCGTCAATTAATTTATAGAAAAATAATTTCATATAATTAAAATTAAGTAATGCTATTCCATTCAAATTAAACCAAAAAATTTAATATTTTTTCATGTGTTACTGATTTAAGTTTATTAAATTTATAATCAATTAGATGTTTACCATCGATTTATGATAACAATTAAAGATTATAGACCATGATGAATTCTTGGAGTAGTTTTCCTAATAGGAGTTTTCCCTGGAAGAATAATTTCACTAAACATCCCTTTTGATTTTCTAACATCAGATGCATTTTCAGATATTTTATCTTCTCTCTTTTTTTTGATAGATTCTTGCATTTGTTTTTCCATATTCTTCCAATCATCATCTTTACTTAATCTTTTAATTCTTTCTGAGTAATGTTCCTTGACAGAGAAAAACAAAGGAGCTAATTCAACAAGCCACAAAGGATCAACAGAAGTTACGCAAGACATGTATTCTTTGGTGGTCATTATGAGTTCATGATAAACCACATAATCAGGTGTATATCCTAAGGAATAAATAGAAGACGAAGGATGTAGAACACAAGGAATTCCAGTGCGCAGATTGACATACTCTCCAATACCTTTTAATTTTGCAGCATTATGAAAATAGCCAGAGCATATACATTTTCTAATGACATCCCAATTATTCCCACATGATATTAAAGCGATTTTTTGCATTTTCATTATGTCAAGTAGTTGCTGTCTCACTTCACGTACTTTCCGAAGGGATTTAATATGAATAAAGTGCTCCGCAGCCCATTCAGCTGAAAATCCACTATTCTTCCATTTTTGATAAACGTTCAGTAAGGTTAAGTGATCACTTTCTGGAACAAAAAATTTTTCTCTGGCTGAATCAGATTCAGCTTCTTTATCTTTAGGTCTGAAGAAAATACTTGGGACAGAAAGCATAGACACTATCGTAATAATTTCGGCACTACATCCGTATCTTTCTGACATAATCAAAATTTTGCTCAGTGGAGGGTCTAGTGGGAATTCAACCATTTTTCTTCCTAAATTAGTCAGAGACCCCGTATTGTCAAGAGCCTCGAGCATCCACAGTTGATACATTGAATTCAAAATTGTATCTTGAGGGGGAGGATCCATAAAATCGAATTCAAGAAGATTGTCAATGTTTAATGATTTTAGTAACAACACTACATTTGATAAATTAGTTCTTTGTATTTCTGGAATGTTATTTTCCCACATTTCTGTTCTGAAGGCATGATCTGTGTATAATCTAAAACAAACTCCTGGGCCAGTTCTTCCTGCTCTTCCTCCTCTTTGATTGGAATTCGCCTGAGAAATTGGAGTTACTTGTAAAGCATCCATACCAATTTTAGGATTATATACCTTTAATTTACATAATCCAGTATCAATTACATACTTAACACCGTCTAATGTCAAAGAGGTTTCGGCTATATTAGTTGCAACAATACATTTTCTGAAATCAGTTTTTTCGAAAATTCTTGCCTGAAAATCCGAAGGTAGTTGAGAATAAATAGGTAATATTATTAATTTAGGAACAGATTCTCCTAATTTTATTAGCCTTTCATGTATTAAAAGGCAGGTTGCTTCAATATCTTCTTGACCTGTCATGAAAACCAGAATATCTCCTCTTGGAAATCTTAAATGAACTTCGATCGCTTGTTTAACTGCTGCATCTACATAATCTTCGTGCATCGTTTTTGAGAATTTATACTCAACTGGGAAAGTTCTTCCAGGGATATCGAATACAGGAGCACTTCCGAAAAATTCTGAAAATTTTTTAGCATTCATAGTAGCGGATGTTACTATCAATTTTAAATCACGTCTTCTTGATACAACTTTTTTAAGGATACCGAACAATACATCAGTATTTAAACTTCTTTCGTGAGCTTCATCCATAATTATACAAGCGTATTGCTCTAAATCTGGATCGTTCAAAGATTCTCTTAATAAAACACCATCAGTCATATATTTTATCATTGTGTCATTTGAAGTGCAATCTTCAAATCTAATTGCGTATCCTACTTTTGATCCCAATTCACAATCCATTTCTTCACTTACTCTCTTTGCGACACTTACCGCAGCAACTCTTCTTGGTTGAGTACATCCTATTTGCCCATAAGCAGCATAACCATCTTCATAAAGATATTGTGTCAGTTGTGTAGTTTTACCGCTGCCTGTTTCTCCTACTATTATTACCACTCGATTGTCTCTGATTATTGTAAGTAACTCCTCCCTTACAGAGTAAATAGGCAAATATTCTCTTTGTTGTTTGATTGTTTTGTTTCTAGAAAATTCACTTACAGCCTCAGATTTTTTAAAAAGTGATTTTCCATATTGAGAATCAAATTTATCAGAATCCTTATTGTTATCAATTTCATTTGTGTTCTGTTCTTGATGCAGATTAATATTATTATCCTGAATATCTTTAGATTGCTCTGATTGTGGGGTTTTCTTATCTAGAATAATATTCCCCATTTTGGTACCAGCTAATTCCCAAAATCTTTCCCTCATTTTGGATCTTTCATTCCTTTCTCGAATTACTCTTAATATTGCCGAACCCTTTTTAGCCATTTTTGCCATTTCGGAATTGGGATCTCTCACAATCTGAATAGGATCCATTTGAGTGGTAAAAATAATTCTTCCATCGAGAAAAGGAGGTTTTATTTCATGAACTTGCAAAAGAACCCCACAGTCGTCATCTTCATACAATTCTTGATTATCTCTGGGATCTTGTTTTTCTTTAATTGCTCCTGAACTAATCATTCTGTTAATTTCCCACTTATTATTATCAATCATATTGACTGTCTTTTTAGAGATAGGTTTTAAGAATGATAATTTTTTCTTCAGAGCGTCCTCTTCATCCTTACCAAGTAGTGTATTTCCCATTATATTGTGGTAGGCATTGTTTTCATCCATAACTTGAGTATTTTCATCTTTATCATACCATTCTCTATCTACACCTTTTTCCAAATTTTCCCATTCAAGAGCTGCATATTCATCATCGAAATTCATTTGATTATTATTTTGTTGCTTGTATTTAGATCCGATATAGATGTCTTCGTCATCATTTATTAGCATACCTTCAAACTGTTGATTATTAAAATTATTTCTGAGCTCGGACATATTAATTCCAGTAGTTTGAGAATAGTTTGTTTTATTTTTATTAGTATTCAAAGTTGAAATTGCCGTTGATGAGTTTTTATCTTTCTGGAATTCAGAAGAATTTCCTGTTATTCCAGTTGATGGGGTCATAGCTTCAGATCCTTTAAAAAATAAAGGAGTAAAAGAAGTGGATCTTACATTTTTATTTGTATTTCTGGTAGGTTGGTTAGAATTAATATTGTTATTTCTATCTTTATTGTTTAAATCGTTATCTGTGTTGTTTTGGGAATAATTTGATTTAGAATGAGACTTATAATCCTTTTCATTACGAGAATATTTATTAACATTTTCATCCCTACGATATTTATTTTTATAATTATTATCTGACTCTCTATATTGTCTTTTATTATAAAGCTTACTTGAACTGTATTTTGGAGATTTGGAGCGGTGCTTATATCGAGTTTTCGAATTAGATCTACTTCTGCTTCTGCTATGACTTTTACTAAGACTTCTATTTTTGCGATAAACATCATCATATCTCTTATATTTGACTGATTTATCTTTTTTCCATGATGATTCTAAATTCATCGGGGTACTTTGTCTTTTGTAGTATTTTCTAAATCTTTCGTTCTCTTCATTATATTCCATATTTCTGTCTGACATATCAATTTAGAATTTATATTATAAATAATTCAAAAATTAATATTTATACATAGGAATATAATAAATTTATTTTAATTATATAAATGATAAAAAGTATATCAAACGTCATAAACAAAAACTTTTCTAAATTTTCAAAAAGATTTATCTCAAATAAACAGTTTATTAACTTTAACAGCGACAAGATGATTTTCAACAAATTTTTAAAGCAGACTAAATTCTCTTTCGCCACTAATAATACAATTTCTGAAAAGGAATCTTTAGATTTGGTAGAAGCTGGAGTTTTTGAAGTTTTGAAATCGGCAGCTAAATGCAAACACGAAAAATTAAACAGAACCGCAACTTTGGAAGAATTGGGCTTCGATAGTTTAGACCAAGTTGAATTGGTGGTTGCAATGGAAGAGAAATTTGATATAAACATCTCAGATGATGACTCCTTGAAAATACAATCAGTTCTTGATGCTATTCAAGTTATGCATTCTTATTACGTCAAGCAGAAAGTTAATGTAGGATCAATTGTAGAAAATTTAGACTCTAATAGTGTTAGCAAATAAAATTATAATTATATTTGATAAAATATAGAATTGGAAATATTTTCATAAAGGATTTTTCGATAATTATATATATATTTATTTAAATTAAATTAAAAATATTGAATATAAAAAATTTGTAATTTAAATCCCTTAGTTACAACTGCTAAATTATATTTCTTTTTTCATTTGTT
>Ga0169931_10008596_pt1 | contig 14867 bp, 13 predicted proteins | sample Kivu_15m_20L_FD_129675 | JGI IMG/M metagenome (GOLD analysis project Ga0169931, IMG submission 129675) | Freshwater microbial communities from Lake Kivu, Western Province, Rwanda to study Microbial Dark Matter (Phase II) - Kivu_15m_20L... | ecosystem: Environmental > Aquatic > Freshwater > Lake... | reverse complement strand
CTGGATCGGTGGGCTCTATCTCAGTTCTAGTTGGGCAAGATCAAACTTTCTCCCAGGTATTGACTCACTCAGTACCATCGCCTCAGCTGCTTGGCGAGTTGCACTCATCATTTTTGCCATCCTCTATCTGATAAAGATGCCAATTTCCCGTATCTGGGTAGGAACGATGCTGATAACTACAGCAATATTTCTTGTAGTTAGTCGGCTTCTTTATCAGGAATTTCTAAGTAAACGGTTTTCCAGAAGTAGTTCTAGAAGAGTTCTGGTTGTTTGCTCTAGAGCGGACTTTACCAAAACGAAAAGAGAACTTGAAGACATATCCGAGGGTCAGATTTTTGAATTTTTTCGAATCTCCCCTCCAAACAAGAGAAGCTCAAGAGATTGGATGGTGGAAACTAAAGACATAATCAAGAAAAACAATTTGGATACGATCCTGATTGGATTTGGCGCTATAACCCAGACGAGCCAATTTCTTCGCCTAAGCGATGAAACCAGAGATTTCGTTGTAGAAGTGTTGATGGTCTCTAGAATTTCACCGATTATCAATAGGTTAAATCAGAGTAAATCGGTCGGCTTGCTAAAGATTCGCGAACCAAGGATTTTGGACTCCGGAAGATTTATAAAGCGTTCCTTCGACTTCACTCTTGGATTGATATTCCTCCTAATCTCTCTTCCAATCATGCTTATGGCGGCGGTGGGAGTTAAGTTGACTTCAAAAGGACCTGCTCTCTATCTTGATAGTCGAGTGGGTTTAGAAGGTAGATCCTTTCTATTCCCCAAGTTTCGTACCATGTATGTGGGCTCCTCCGATTTTCGTTTAGAAGTCTTAGGAAGACCTGATGCTCAAATGTCAGACAGGTATAAGAGGGACCCAAGAATTACTCCAGTTGGAAGATTCCTTCGACGTTGGTCTATCGATGAGTTACCCCAGCTCTGGTGTGTAGTAATTGGCACTATGTCTCTAGTTGGACCGAGACCGATTCTCCATCAAGAACTACCGCAGGTTCTCGGCTTTCATCAATCTCGCTTCATCGCTAAGCCGGGACTAACAGGGTTATGGCAGACATCTGGTAGGAAATTAACTTCTTGGGAAGAGCGGATGTCCGGCGATATTGCATATATTCAAGATTGGAGCCTAGCTACAGATTTTGCATTGATTTTTCGGACAATCGGCGTTCTTCTTTCAGGCAAGGGATCACTTTAACGATTCAAATATGGTTATCCGATTACTCATTTTGAAAGTTACCAAGAAACTTATCATTTAATGCGACAACTGAATCGCACGCATGATATCTAAAGCTGTTCGTTTTGGATTTTGTTTCAATATTTCTGGATTCGAGTTATGTTTGGTCCCGGGCATGGTCATACAAGATCATCCTGATGAATATACAAAAGCTATTGAGGTTGTGTTGAAAGATTGGTTCCAATACTCAAAGAAAGCACGGGAGTTTGTCCTAAACTCCCTAACGATCGACGCAGTTGCTGCCAATATTTTTAACGATAATGTTTATATTACTTCCAATAAGATTTGAAAAAATATTGATTAAATAGGTCGTAAATAACTTCTAAATCATTGTATATATTATGTCTTTAAATCGCCTTTGTTCTTGTTCAAGACACTCTTGTGAAGTATAGAAACACTTAATGAATATATCAAGGAAACACTTAACCAGTAACCTTTGTTAAGAGTCCAATTATAAATGAAAGTGCTGCTAAAAGTAAGAATCACAAAGACGTAGACAACAGAACGTAGTTCCGGCGTAGCTCTCATATTTGATAACAGACTTATTATGATTGATAAAAGCACTACCAAAAAAATCGCAGACCCAATTATGCCAAACTGAAGCAGGGCTGCTACAGAAGTATCTAGAGTTCTAGAAATGGGCAAAACCCCTTGCCCAAAAATGGGATTCTGCTTCCACTCTTGAAATGCAAGAGCGGCCTGCTCTGCACGCTGAAGAATACTTAAATCTGCACCAAGTCCTGATCCGCTTAATCCTCCTGAGATTAGGTACGAGAGGGATCTTACGATTCGATACTGCAGGATACTTGGGTCTATATTTTGAGTGATAATTCGGTAGGCAAATAAATATGCGATTGATAAACTGGTTGCAAAAACCAATATCCGTATTCGAAACTTAGAAAGTATTAGACTTGAGAAAAGCAGAATAAACACAAGAATAAAGGTTGTGCGACTTAATGTTGCTGAAAGAAATACCGCGCTAGCTAGCGCCAGAAAGAAGAGCAAAGCATATTCAAACTTGCTCTCTGCCAACCTTGAACACAGAAATATGGTTATTGCTGTATAGCCAATCCATTCTGCGTCAAGTCCAAAACGGGATGAGCCAAAACCAAAAAGTCCTCTCCTTTGCGTCCACAAATATGCGCTGGCAAGGGATGAGATAAATCCAAATAAAGCAATCAATGCAATTAATCTAGAAGGAGTCAAATTCAAAGCACAGTAAATTGATACTGGCAATATCAACACAACAAGAATAAAGATGAACAAATTTCTGAAAATTGCTTCCCATGAGTATCCATTGGAAATTGCTACTGAAATTTGTATGGAAATCAAAAATAGAAGAAAAGTTGTTATACGTAAGAAGTTCTGTTTAAGGTTGCTGTCTCGGAAGTAATCTTGTCTCAGGATTCCAGATAAACTTCGAAATCTTGAGACAGCCATCAAAATCAACAAAGACACATAAAGAATCTTTGGTAAATCGATATCTGGGGTTCCTAACACCAAAATTGCTCCAAGGTACACGAAAATTAATTGCATGGTTGCCGAGAATATCGTTGTGAGCGCAGTCAATAGTAACAAAGCAATTACTATATTCGGGTAATTCATCTTTAAATTCTAGTCTAAATGTTGATTTCTATCAGAGCTTAGAGTAGTTTCTGACTTTGCGTCCATTTAGTAATTTTGAATGTTAAGTCAATTCTTATGTTGAAGCACCAATACAAAAGCTTTTGGGTGGCGATACAATTGCCACTCCCAAGAATTATCAAGTAATGCAAGAGCTAAATTCCATATCGGAAGTGAACGTTCACCTATGTCTTCAATTACTAGAAATCCAGATTCTTTCATTAGATATTTCCCGTTGATCAAGGTTTGAAGATTAGCGTATGGAGAGTGCAATCCGTCATCTATAATTAGATCGAATTTTCTGCCATTAAGTTTTGAGATCATCTGTGTCCACGAAGTTTGAGAAGTTTGATCTAAATGGAAAGTTTGTATACGTGATTCTTCAAACAAAATAGTTGAGTCAATGTCGACCCCTACTACGTTTGTCGTGGGGCTAAAGTCCCGCCACGCCCTCAGCGAAGCACCCGGAGAGCCACGGTGACCCATATTCGAAGGAACTTTAATGTTATTTGTTCCAAGTCCAATTTCTAGAATATTACAATGCTTCATATCAATTTTTGAGAGGAGTAAAGAATACAAGAAGTGGTATTTATGTAGAGATCCCTTATCGCTCCCATATTTATCAAAAAGGGCGTAAAGCTTTTCTGCGTCAGATAATTTTGGCACTGATCTCTCGTCGATATTTTCAGAAATTTCAATATTACCTATATTTGCCATCTGAGCTAACTGCTTGTATGACATTTCGGCACTTTTAACGGAGAGTTCCAAGTATTGATCAAAATTGCACTTACTGTTTGGAAAGTCAGGCAATCTCTCTAATTTGGATAGCACCTTACTTGTCCGGACTAACTTTGATGCATCAATAATAATTCTAAATCTAGACTTTATGAAAACTGGAATTACCGCACGTAGAAAATTTCCCATTTCTGAGAATAAAGTCAAATGAATTTTCAGGATAGTTTGCATAGAGATTCCAATCTTCTAGACCTAACATGAACTCTACAACCGCGGGCAAGTTATCATCGATAGCGAGGCCGAAACGGTTAGGAAATTCTTTACTTACAATACCATCTATTGATTTCGACAGATCAAACTTAGTTGGTTTCGAAATTGCGAGAAGGCCTTCAGTGGCGATATACGCTTGCTTCCAAAACTTCGTATTGCACATAACTACTGGCGTTCCTAGAGTAAGGGCCTCCAATGCGATACCACTAGCTCGCTTATTAGAGTATGGTAAAACAATTACTGAAGCATTTTCGAGAACAGCGTAATAGCGATCCCTCTCCAAGTATTCATTGAGGACAAATAAATCCTCACCTATCATTGGGCGTAAGCGCTCAAGATATTGCGGCGACATCTCTCCTATGAAGGCAATCTTTGTTCGTTCCGACCTTGAACAGTCAGAACCTCGAAAGCCTTCAACTGCGAGAGATGAATCTTTTCTTGAATCAAAAAAACCAGCCACAAGAAGGTAGGAAAAATCTAGAAATTCTTTCGGTAATTTGCGACTAGCGTCTTTTTCGGTCCGTTTTCTCAAAGGAATTAAGGTTAAGTCATCTCGTACGCACCGATATAAGCGCTTTCCGATGCGTTCAAAAGGAATAGACAGTCTGGCGATTTCAATGTTACGACGTTTATTAAGAAGCCAAATTAGAGCTGTTTTTGCAATCCAAACCAAAACATCTCGTACTCTTCTCGAGGCTAAATATGGCTGCATCACAATTCCACAAATTGTTAGGTCATCAAAAAACAGCAATGGAGGGAAATTGTCAACCTCAATAAAAAGAATTCTAGCGCTAGGCGAAGTTTTACTGATTTGTCTGTTAAATCTAAGAATTTCAAATCGGTGATTTAGTCACCGCATTTCCGTGAATAATTCGATCAGCGCCCATGCTTTTCGGCGTCTAAGCTCACGTCCTCTGAATTGATTACGACAAGACCTAATATTGCACCTCGTGAACGAACATAAAGAGCTAGAGACTCTATCCATGATCCTCGATGTCCATGTAAAGAATCAGAAATTATCCATACATCAATACTTTTTCCCTGCTGAACTCTAATTACGAGAACCCTCCCTCATTCTGGCGAACCGAATCATTGGAAGAATATAGAGCAACTGGAATTTATGATAGAGCAAACCAAAGAATTTCCTAGTCTTATGCGTAGGCTTGACTATTAAAACATCAGAAACGCCATGCCGAACTACAGCGGTTTTGGCGTCAATTGCCGTGGATTCGAGACCACTTGACAAAAGACCAGGTGAAAGATCTCTAATTTTCAAACTGCTATTTGCGATCATGCAACTCAGGATAGATTGATCGTGCCTATGTTTAGCACTAAAGTCGAACAGAGAATCGACCAAAAGTTTTGGCTTACTGGCTAAAACTCTCCACTCTTCGACAAAGTCTTGTACCGCAGGTGACTCAAGATTGATAACTACTAAACCCGCATTCCACATTCTAAGATTTCTGGCCCTGCCTAACTTAAAATAATTTAAACACTTCCGACTTGTATTCTCTACTAAGGGAACATTTTGACTAAACAACGCAATGTCGAAATTTGACTTAGAATCAAGAAAATGTATCAGTGGATCTCGTAAAAATACGAAATCTGAGTCGACATAAACCAGAAATTGACTGTTACATTTGGACATCGCATGTAGTACTGCCGATGGCTTCCAAGTCCAGTAGCCAGCACCTCTTCTTGCATGCATCAAAATCGTTTGCGAGCTACTTAAAGTATTTTCAATGTCGACAGTTGCGAGTCTGGTTAAAGAATGTGAAAAGGTCTTTAAACTTTGCTCGAGTCTAATAACCTCAGACTCGAAATTCCGGGATCCATTTCTGGTAGCAAAAGTATAGAACGCAATACTATTTTTTGATTTCATTTTGCTCACTCTGTAGAATTTTCACGTAGCTACCATAGAAATAAATCAATTGAGCAAAGTGGGAGAATATTAAACTAACAGCTACTCCAAAGGATTCATCTATCCGAGTCAAGGTTAAAAGCAAAGACAAATAACAAAGTGAAATAGAAAGAGTTGTTTTTACAAGATTATCCGTTAATTGGGTGCCCAAAAGTATCGAGTTAATGTTCGAATTCAATATTCCAATGGGCGTTAAAACTATGATTATCACAGATAATGCTATATGTGACGTACTTCGGGGCACAGACAAAAACATTGAAAGAATTAGTGGGACGGTGAACGCTGTTACAATACTCATGAGAAAGGCATGATAAGAAACTCGTCGTATGTTAGTAAATAGTTCCGTTAGTTGAATCCCTCTAGAGGCATAATACAGCGTTAGAACCGATTGAGTACCCCCGAAAATTGCTATGTAATTTGCGATTTTCTTCAGTCCAGAATAGATCACAACTAGATCTGCAGTACCAATTAGATTCATAATAAATGTATCTAGCCCCGAAACGCTGGCGGCGACTGATTGCCTCCAGAAGATTAGGGAATCTTTTATGCGTCTACCAATCTGGATTCCTTTAAAATTATTACCTTCTCGCAAGTTTTCGTAGATTATCAGAACTGTACAAAAAGAACCATAAACTGTTGCTAAGATGACTAAAGAGTCTAATCGATAAGCCAACATTAAGATTATCGAAATCAGCAAAGTTAATTTTTTGACTAGTTGTATTAGTAGTGCCTGTTTGTTCGACTTGTCAAGGACTCTAGAGTCAAGAAATGATTCTGTAAATAAATCAAGAATTGCTACTAACATAAGCAAGCTCAACTCAAAATCTAATATTTTTAATAATCCAAGTAAAAGGGGGAAAATCAAGACTGTGTATGCAATGTAAATTCTTAGCGAGAAAATTTCTCTACTGGCCTGAAAGTCGCCCTGTCCCAATTTCTGTGAGTACGATTTTAGGAGTCCAAAATCGACAACCCAAAGAATAAAGCCTCCGACGGCATACATGGATTGTAAATGAGCAAATGATTCCTTTCCGATAAGTTTTAAGGTCAAAAAAAAGATCATTAATGAAGTTAAGCTGCTCACAATTCGAGGGATAGACTTTAAAGTGGTTTCGCCTTTATAGAAATTTAGCAATATATTCACCTCATTTTCGCATTTGCTTAAGCATATGCCATATCACAACATATGTAGTACCTGATTCGCTTTGAATTTCGCATGACTTTAACTCTAAGGATGACTAGCCACAGCGGTTTCAATCACTGATTTATCAATAAACCTTACTTCAAGTTGGAGGATCTGTTAAATATCAATGGTCAAGACCCCTTAACGTGGTCTGAAATAACTCGTGGGCAAAAAATTGTTACTTACGATAATGAATATAATTCTTTTGGGTAAGAATGAAATCATGTTTCCTCTGAGACTATGGGCCTTTATAAGTATTTAGAAAGTATGGAGTGCAGTTTGTCTTTTGCAGCTTGTCGGGATAGGGTGCTTGCTCCATAAACGGCGGCTGCATGAGACATCTTTTTTATCTTATCCGGGTTGTCTTTAAGCATCTTTACCGCGCTAGCCAAATTTTCTGGCGAGCCTGCTGGTACAACTAAACCAGCTCCTGACGAATTATGTATTTCCTTTGCACAAGCACTGTTTTCGGACACGGCGGCCAAAATAGCGCGTCCAGATGTGAAATATGCTGTTAGCTTGCTTGGAAGAGACATGTCTGAGACTGATGGACTTTGATTAACAATCAAGATATCTGCAGAAGCAAGCAAATCAGGAAGAGTTTCTAATGATACAGTGTTCATAAACGTAACATTTTGAAGATTATTTGCTTGAGCGATGAGACTTTCTTTTTGATTTCCATCGCCACATAAAATGATCCTAATTTCAGAGTCTAAATCTAAGCATCTTGCAGCTTTTATTAGATTCGATAAATCCTGTTTCATCCCCATGTTACCAGAATGGAGAACGATAAAGTGATTTGGGTTCAAACCAAGAATTTCTCTCGCTTCAATACAACTGTGCCGTGATTTTTCAATGAGTGACCAGTTGCGAAAGAAAACAATTCTATCGGCACCCACTTTATTTTTCGCCAATATAGGACCAAACGACTGTGAAACTATCAAGGTTAGGTTAGCTGATCTGTGCAACCTCGCTTCAAGTTTACTTATAAAGAGTTGTAGTAATCTTTGAGAGGTCAGATCTGTTTGTTTAACTCCTTCCGCTACTAAATCTTGGATTAGTAGAATGAAGGGAACTCTAAAAAAACGTGAGTACAAGAAGCCCAGAATGCCCGAACCTAAATTTGGCATTGTGGCAAATATCAGATTTGGCCTTTTTCTTGGTAGTGAAAAGATAGAGTTAAACAAATAAGTTAACTCCCACATCGCTCTGCCGAGTGCACTTTGATTTTTGGGTATGAAATGTCTGAAGTGCCTTACGTTCACGCCATTAATATTCTCTCGATAACGAAGTCTGAGCCGATTTGATTTGTCAAGACTCCAACTCGGATAATGAGGAAAACCAACAACAGCTTCGACGGTAAATCCAAATTCAACCATCACTTCTGCTACACCAGCTGTGTATGGTGCGCTACCAGTCGGTTCAGGAGAGTAATTGATTCCAAACAACAGAATGTGAGGAGCCTTATTATCTTTCAATTTAAGCAAATCCACCAGGCAGCCTCGAATTTTCTAACCAGTCTTTGAGAGAACTTTCCAGATTATAATTCCAAACAAATCCTAACTTTTCAATTTTGGCTGAACTTATTCTTGTACTTTCAATTAACTTGGTGGCACGAATCGCAAAAAAGTTTAAGCCAAAGGGCAGCAAGCGTAAAGCTGGAAGAAAAACCTCTACAGGAATAGTGATAGGTTGCTTAAAACCAGCAACATTTCTAAAACTAAGGCATATTTCTCGAACTGCATATTCCTCAGGAAAAGAGAAATTATAGATCAATATCCTGGACTGACTCAGATTAGAAGTAAAGATTAAAGATCTGACAAGATCTTTAACGTATCCACAAGCCTTGATTGTTTCATTTCGTGATGGAATTACGAAGTACCCCTTTTTTAAAGCATGAGCGAGGCGAGAGAAGTTTCCTTTTTCTCCCGGACCAAAGATTACAGATGGACGACAAATCACTAATGAACGGGACTCCGAATCAGCTTCTTGCCAAGCGCTAAAAACCTTTTCGCTTTGCAGTTTAGACTTTCCATACGCAGAAGAAGGCTTTGGTACCGACTCCTCTGACTTTAGATCTGGACCCGGGCCGTAGACCGATATCGAGCTAGTGAATATTATTCGAGGAATTCGTGCTTGCTTACACCATGAAACTATATTCTCAGCCCCACGTACATTGGTATCAAAATATTCATGACTTTTATGACCGGGACTTCTGTGAGTTGCAGCCAAAACAAATACCATATCTGGTCTTCGATCGAGTACAATAGATATTGTTCTTCTCACATCACATTTGATGAAACCTGCTCTTGAATTCTCAGATTCAATCAGATCAGCATTTAGTACTTCATATTCTTTGTCCATTAGTTCTTCAATTAAGAAATTACCGATGAATCCACTTCCACCGAATACTACAGCGAATCCCGAACTATTGGAATTTATCACGCCACAACTTTGGCAGAGTAATGCGATAAAGTCAATGAAAACGACCTCATGCCTTTTAATTAAATAAATACAATTGGCAAAGTAACATAATTCGAAAAGCTCTTAGTCTATTAACCTAATTTACACAGATATTGTTTTTCACAATGTAGTCGTCAGAGTTGGTTTAGAACCCATTGGACTCAGTACAATTGTATTTATCTTTAAACAAAGACTCAGTAACATTTATTGCGCATATATTTTGATTCAATTCTTAAATTCAAGCTAGATTTCCTATACGTGTCTCTTCTCTTGATTGGTGTGCTACTAGTCCCTATTTCTATATGGACCAGTTCAATTAATTCGGTCTTATTGGGTTGGAGTAAACTTAATGAGTCAATATATTGCAATTACATTGTAGTGTTTTTTCATTTATCATCAGTTACTATTGCAGCTCTTTCGGCGCATCTTCAAGTCATACTCCCTGTAGTGTTGTTATCCACTCAAGTTCTAGAGATTTACCTTCTTAGGAGGGTTCTCAACGAGGATAATCGAAATCATTTGTGATATTTTGAAATTTCTAATTCTATTATACTATAGAATCGGGTCACCCCCTAAAGAAAGAGGTACATTGAAGTGAAAAATCGGGGATATCAGATAAGAACCTTGTTCCTGATGGTACTCACTTCTAGATTCGCAAGTTTCTTATTGGATCGCAAGTGGACTTCGCGCACTTTCTTCAACGTTTATCACAGTAAACCGGGATACTACAACGATTTTTTATCGAGTTTTATATTCAGAAAGACCTGTCTATATTGTGTTAAGAAATCCGCACAATCACGGAATCTAGACGGTAGGAATATTGAACTTGCATCTATCCTTTCATCACTCAGGGATAGAGATTTGAAAGTTTTAGATTTTGGAGGCGGATCTGGCTATCATTATTTTCAGATGGAAGATTTTTTTCGATCAAGAAAAGATTTCGTTTGGCTTGTTGTTGAAACAGCAGCCATGGTAAAGGCTAGTGTGAGAATCGCCGGCAGAAAGTTGCAATTTACTGGTGATTTAGATCAAGCAATGAAGATTATGGACAAACCGAATCTTGTTTTAGCGAGCGGTTCACTTCAGTACTCAAAAAATCCAAAAGATGTATTGAAAAGGCTTGCGCTATTTGATTCTGACTATATTTTGTTTACTAAGACTCCTCTATTGCGCTTTGGAGATTCGATAAGCTCTATACACGTTTCTCGACTTAGCCTCAACGGACCCGGTATTGGTTCATTGGAGTTTAAGGATCAACTTGTCTGTAATGAGATTACTTTCCTAGCTTTTAATGAACTTCATAATGTGATAGTTGAAGCAAATTATGAATTAGAGAAAAAACTGATTGATTCTGATAAGTTCTTCTGGAAGGGTCGTGTAGTGCCTACCTACACTCTTCTATATCGAAAATTGAAGTATTAACAAATCCAATCAGCTAATTACATTAAGTACATATAGTAATTCAAGAAATTGCATTGATTGATTTCGCGACAAAGTTGAATACTCCATCGAGCGACTCAGATTTAAGCAAATGATGTAGTGACTTTCTCTCTACGCTGATGGCCCCCTGTACAGCTCTTGCAGCACTTCTTGGATCGCTCCTCGAATGACTAAGCATTCCATTGCTCAAACTCTGAAGATGTTTCCACCTTTTGTTCCCGATTATCACAACGGGCACACCGAGCACCAAGCTTTCAATGACAAGACCACTCGCACCTCGGTTTTGATAAGGCAAAAAGACTACCCTTGACGATTCAATTACTCCATAAAAAGTGTTAGTTTCTAAAAAGCCATCAATATGTTTTATTTGTTGTTCTTCATCTTCGATTCGATTCACTGAAAATAGTTCGTGAGTGTGACCTTGAAAAATTAATTGCATTTGACTATTAAATTCCATCTTAAGTATATCAAATGTAGCAATGGCAAATTTCGGATTTTTGCGAGAGGATAGAAATCCTGGTACCAAGATATTTTCAGAATAATCATTACATTTTTTGGATTTTGATAAGTTGGAAGTTATGTAATCAGTTACTCGATTTAAAGTCACATCGTCCTTTATCCATGTTAAGCTCCGCCCTGAGTTACTCGCAAAAGGAATTGAGAGCAGACCAAGCTTATTCTTACGAACATACACGTTGAAATATATGAGCAATAATTTGAATAGCCATCGAAGTGTGCCAGCTAACGTGGAGTTTTCTAAATAAGGCCGCATAACAATTCCAACAAAATTAATAGAACGTAGCGTTAACCAGGGTAAAAAGTTATCGACTTCAACAAATATTGGGATTACCAAACTCGGTTTAAAGCGTTGCTTGCAGAAATACCTTAATTCTTTATCGGAGTCTACAAATGTAATTCTTCTGAATAGTTCCGGACCAATAGTCTTATCTGAACTATCTCCACTAGAGGAATCTATTCGTAAGCTTAATATGTCAACTGAATAGTGCATTTCGCACAACTGATTGTAAAGGTGTTGGATCCAGATACCCCTATGTCCATGCAGGCTTGGCGCGACCAGCCAGATTTTCATTTTCTGAGAATGTATTGGAATAGGCATCATATAACTCTACTTTATAGACATAAAAAAGTCATCAGAATTAGTCTTCTGTTTAGTTCTGCGCGGAATACACTCCTATTTCCAAAGTGAGACTGCGTACTAATCGAGCAATCAGTGCACTATAATCAAAGAGTGAAAAGTGAAAAAATCATTGTTCTTCAAACAACGGTTCCATTCTATAGAGTTCCGTTCTTTAGATTATTGAAGAAGAGTGCTTTAGGAGGGCAAATAGAGATTCATTGTGGTTTGGACTACTGGGATGACACAACAAAATTATGGCAATCCCGAGATCTAGAAGTTGAGATAATTAGAAATCAATTCTTTTTCAGAAAGACGTTGCTCTTCCAAGTAGGACTCTTTTGGCAAAGAGTAAATAGTTCACTTTCAATTTGTGAATTGAACCCTCGAGTAATTTCAACATGGTTACTCGTTCTTTCTAGAAGGGTGTTAAGGCGAGATACCGTATTTTGGGGTCATGCCTTTCCAAGGTCAGGTCATACGGCTAAATCTTTATGGATTCGCAAACTAATGTGCAATTTTGGAACCGGAATCATTGCATACAATGCAAATGAGGCGGAAGCGTTCAAGCAGAGACATCCCTCAAAACCAGTTTTCGCTGCTCCAAATGCATTGTATGAATCGCGGGAAATCTATCACGCTGCAGGTTCTGGGAAAGATATCGTTTTTGTTGGTAGGTGCACGGAGGAGAAAGATCCTATGACTCTTCTTAGAGCCTTCCATTTGGTTCAATCAAGGCTTGGAGAGAGCAAGTTGCACATTGTTGGCAAGGGTCCTTTGTTGAAGGAAATGGAGGACTTTATTTTATCTTGCAATTTGTCTGAACGAGTAATTCTACATAACGAGATTTCAGATTTGGAATCATTGCGTCAAATTTACTTTAAATGTTTTACTTCGGTGGTACCCGGTTTTGTTGGACTATCCCTCGTACAATCACTGGGCTTTGGAGTTCCAGCCATAATCTCCACCCATAAAATGCATGCGCCAGAGGTGTATTCCGCGAATGAGGGTAATTCTATTTTTTTTGAAGTTGGAAATGTAAACGATCTTGCAAAGTCATTGATAGAAATGTGGGATAAAAGAGAAAGCTCATATTTTGATGGAGAGCGAATTAGCCGGGAAATCCAATCAAATTACAGCATGGAAGATATGGTTCAAGGCTTTTCAGAAGCTTTAGACTTCAAAGCAAAGTTTAATCATTGTTTCAACTCAATTAAGTACATTCCATAGTCTTGCTCAATGTTAAGCGATAGGGTAAATGAAGTCATCCAAACCATATTCATGACTAGCCAGTACTGCCAAATTCCCACCTTTTATGAAAACTCCTGATTCAAGAACTTTCTTCAAGATATCAAGGACTTACATCTCACTATGTGATTGTCTTTTTACTCCACTCAATGAAATATTCATTTCCATAACTTTCTATCTAAAATTATAGAGTCGTTATTTGATCGAGCGAGCAAATCTTTTGCAAAAATTTTTGTTCGACGCATCATGATTCTAGGCTTTGAGCCTCCTCTTCCGCCCTTGGACTGAGATCGAGGGCTGTTTTTTCCGTCAGAAACCAATGATTGTGCGTAAGGTAGAAATATGTAGTTTCTGGAAATGTTGTCTAGTTTGTAACCATATGTAGATAAGTTGCAAAAGACACGATTTCCTCGGAATCTCAATCCATGAAAATGGAAAAAGATTAATGGATGTCCATTCACAGTCAACTTACCCACGTTATTAATAGCAATACTTTTATGCGCCAGTGACCAAGGCCCCACATTCACACCCGGATTTTCAACAACCCTTACTTTCTTGAACAGAATTGGGAAGTCATCCAAGTACTTTTGCTCGGCAAAGCGTCCATTCCTGGGCACGTCTTCGCAACTTTCAATCACTTTTCCTTGCCAATACCTGAGTATTTCTAGTGAATTTTCCGAATTCCGAAAGTAGACCCATCCGGCATTGAATTGCCCGTATCTAAGTAATTTAGTTTGTTTGTCAGTAAATCCATGTGGCGAGAGGCCCACGTCGTAGCCTTTAAGTTCTTGATAAATTGGGATGACAGAAGAATAAAATCGAACGTCAACATCTATATAGGAAACTGAGGAAATTTCTTTATTTTTTTTCAAGCAAAAATCAACCAGAAATGTCTTAAGGGAGAAAATAAACTCTGCATGGGATCGAGAAGACCGAGTATGCCTCAGACTTGGATAGACCTCTAGTATTTCATCTAATGTAAGTATTTTAATTCTACTGCTAGACAAATTTTTAGCCCAAGAAACTACTTCTTCATCTAGTGCCAGCAAAAAGATCATCGGATCATGAGCGTATGCCGTTAAGCTTTCAAGCATTTCCTTGGCCTGAAAAATATAATTACAGTCAAAGTTAACGCAAAAAACATCAGAAGCGGGGTCAAAGACTTCTAATGACTCCTTGGATGGCAATTTTGACCTAAAGTTCATGATTTGCCAGTATGCTCGGGGTCGATGAGATGCCAAAGTGATTATTTGTAGAGGACATCACGCCCCCACTTCTTAAATCCAAGTGAGGTATAGAGATTTATCGCACCAGTGTTATCAGCATCAACATAGAGCATGGCGCTAAATATCCCCTCATAGCGAAGGTGCTTTAACCCGGCGATCGTGATTGCTTTGCCAATTCCACATCCTTGGAATTTCGGATTGACTCCCATTATGTAGATCTCACCAATTGGATCATGATCATGCTCGTGAGTAGCAACTAATCAAGAGCGTTCATCTTGGAGGGCAGCATCTCGACTGGCGTTGAAGCGATAACCGACATTTCTTACAGTTCCGATGATGGCTTCGAATTCGGGGCCGAGTTTTGAGCGGAGGCGACGGAT
>Ga0169931_10008595_pt1 | contig 14869 bp, 11 predicted proteins | sample Kivu_15m_20L_FD_129675 | JGI IMG/M metagenome (GOLD analysis project Ga0169931, IMG submission 129675) | Freshwater microbial communities from Lake Kivu, Western Province, Rwanda to study Microbial Dark Matter (Phase II) - Kivu_15m_20L... | ecosystem: Environmental > Aquatic > Freshwater > Lake... | reverse complement strand
TTGCTCCTGATCATCCAAAGATAAAAACCGTTTCAAAGGTGTTTGAAAAGATTGCTAAAGAGGATCGATTTAGATTATTTGCAAATGTTGAATTGGGTAAAGATGTATCACTTAAAGATTTAAGAGAAAATTATGATGCCGTAGTACTTGCAACTGGATCTGCAACTGGAAGAAAGCTTGGGATCAAGGGTGAGGATTTACCCAATTGCATATCTGCTGCTGATTTTGTTCCTTGGTATAACGCTCATCCAGATTTTACTGACGTAAAGGTGGATTTAGATACCGATACTGCAGTGGTAATTGGCGCTGGGAATGTAGCGATGGATGTAGCCAGGATGCTAGCTCTAGATCCAGCTGAGTTAGATCCAACCGATACTGCAGAGCATGCATTAAAAGTTTTTAAGACAAGCAAAATCAGAAAGGTAATAATTTGCGGCCGGCGTGGCCCAGAGCATGCTGCCTTTACCGCTCCGGAGTTACGAGATCTGCCAAAGCTAGAGCACACTGATGTCTATATCGGCCAAGATCAAATAGATCAAGCAAACCAGCGGGTTGAGCAAATGGGAGAGGTTGAGAAAGATTTAAAGAATAATTTAGAGGCGATGCGATTAATCGCAGAGCATAGTAAAAAAAGTACAGAGCGAAATCTGGAAATAAAGTTTTTGGCCGCTCCAATTGAGATTAAGGGCAGTAATAAAGTTGAAGAGGTAGTTTTTGCACTCAATGAGGTAAAGGATGGCAAAGTGGTTGCTAGCGGTAATACTTTTTCAATTAAAGCTGGATTAGTTGTAACCGCAATTGGATATAACTGCGTTGAGTACCCGGGAGTTAAAATTGAAAATGGCCGAATAGCAAATATTGCCGGGCATGTAGAACATAATATCTATGTAACTGGGTGGGCAAAACGAGGCCCGGTAGGAGTTATTGGCACAAATAAAAGTGACTCTGCAGATGTAGTGGATCTAATTATTGATTCCTTGAAGGAGCCAAAAAATACTACTAGTATTGAAGGGTTATTAAAATCAGGTCATCATATTATTGATCAAGTAGGGTGGGAAAAAATAAATGCATCAGAGGTTATCTCTGGAGAGCTTGCTGGAAAACCACGTATAAAAGAGGTTGATTGGAAGCGACTAATAAGTTTGGGCACGACCTAATAAATCGCTAGACTTCCCAACACTTAATGTGATTGCGCCCGTAGCTCAACGGATAGAGCATCTGACTACGGATCAGAAGGTTCGGGGTTCGAATCCCTGCGGGCGCACAAAATAATTTACAAAAAACCACATAATCTCATAACCCTAAAGTGAATGATATTTTCATCTTTTATAAAGCAATAATTATTTGTATACACTAATATAAAAAATCTTATTAATTAGCATTTTTTTAGACATAAAAAAGAGTACTCTATGAATAATTCTATTCAGTTTTCTTACTAGCTGAGGAAATGGAGTATCACCAATCAATAAAACCTCAGAAGTCCTTTTTAGAGCAGGTGATTCAATTAATAAATTAATAAATTCAGAATCAAATCTGTTCAATAATTTTTTTTTACTTAAAAGTACATTATATTCAAAGAGATTAGATGAATTGGGAAATAACTTTATAGTAGATAAGTCAAATTTATTTATTAACTTAGCGAGATTAACTAAAGAGTTTTTTTGATCAAAATACATTGATTCATTACGTAAACTTGAAGTTTGAAACTCAATCAAAAGGAACTTAATATCCAAGTATTTTAGAAGATTATGTGCCACTAAAACATCACTACCTTGTACATCAATTTTACAAAAATATATCTCTTTACCATATTTTTGTAATATGGATTTGCCGTTACAAATTTGAACTTCTCGCGTATTAAATTTCAAATTGAATTTTCTGGAGTAGCTATCCCAAAGACCTTGTGGGTTTGGTTTAAGCAGACTGCTTAACTGAGAGTTTTGATCAACTGTAAAATTAAACCTACCTACTCCATTTATATTTGCAACCGCTTTCATTTCATAAATAAAACGACCAGAAAAAGTCTTCGAAATACTTTCCAAATTTGGTTGAAATTTAGAATTTGGTTCAAAAGCGATTACCTTCAAACTATTATCGTTTATGAGCATGAATTTACTAAAATATCCAGAGTTAGCTCCAATATCTAGAATGATTTTTTGCATAAAATATTTATACCTGTATGTCCAAAAAGATTGTACATTGATTTGCCAACAACATTATCTTACTATAACACAGAGTCACTTATGGGGTATTGACTATCTGTTTCTAAATTTAAAAAACTTAAATTTGCCTTAACCCTGTAAGAGTTGTAACGAGAAATATTCTCATAAATTTGTTCATTATTATTTCTAAAAAAACTAATTATTTTCTCACAAAGAAGTTGTGCATTTGGAGCAGTAAAACCAATTTCATACCTATCAATTTCTTTTGAGAACGCACTCCCGTTAAAAGTCGCTACTGCAACAGAGTAATCCGCACATAAATATGCAAAAGCTGAAGCATTATAAGTGTACCTATCGATATCGTAAGGTAAACAAGCCAAACTCGAATCAGTTAGAACTAAAGACATTTTTTCATCAGTAACGAAACCCACCTCTAATTGTAATCTCTCAGGGTGCCCTTTAATTGCTTTAAACAAATCATATGAGTCTTCACTGGTTTGGACTACCCAGTTTATTTGAACTGCATCAGAATTTAATGTGCCCTCAACTATTTTTAATAGATCATGCTGCCCCTTATGTTTTTGAGGTGATCCTAGAAAACAAGCAAGATTTCGAGCTGTGGCATTGACTTTGGGCTTTATACGAGTAGGGAGAGGCGAGTGGCTAATTTCAATATCCTTTGAGAAAGTTTCCGAATACTCAAACATTTCAAAACCGAATTTGCACTCTACAAAATTAAATAATTGAGAATCATGAACAAACACATGTTTATCATTTAAAACTTTGAAAATTCCTTTATTTTCATTTGTATTTGTCAGCCGCATAAATAATTTACACCTTATTTCATGATTTTCTAGTTTCCTAGCAAGGGCAAAACTGAGCGGGCAGGCTGTAGGGAACAGAATATTTATATCGTGGTGACCCCATAAGATAATTCGTTTGGATAAATTCTTATAAGTTATGAGTATAATCAAACGTTGAATTAGCTTAAGAAAAAAGTGATAAGAAAAACTAAAAAACCGAACCTGTATTGGTAAATAATTATAAAATTTACCTATTATTGAATTTATCCATGATGAAGGTGCCCAGAGACTGAATGCAACAGTGTGGCTACCAGGAATGAGACAATAGTTTGTAGTTGTATCAAATTCTGATAAATCTAACCTTGAACCAATTGGTAAAAGAATTTCATACTTTTGATCCCGGTTTTGTAATAGTTCCGCAAAAGATTTAATTGCCCCACCATGATGCGTATGCAATAAAGATGCGTTAAAATCAATGATAAAAAACATTTATACTGAGTATACTATATCTCAATTGAAATTCTGTTCTAAGAATGGTACTAAGATTATTGAATATAAACTAATGGGTTGAATGTGAAACTTTTTTCACTAAGAAAGTCTGGCTAAAATTCTCTCGAAGAATAGGTTGCACTAATTTTAAGAAAGCAAATATTAATGTGTACATGGAAAATCCTACTATAAATTTAGTAAAACTACTGATATTTTTATCTATTTTTAGCCGCTTGAAAAGATGCAGTTGCCCTAATTCATAAAATAAATTGGGAGGTTCAAAGTAAACTGACTGGATTTCGAACGACTCACTTTCTAGGAATTTAACTAAATTAGCTCTTGAAAAGTTCGAGATATGCTCAGGGGGGGTAAGGGACGACCAGGGAAGTTTCAGTGCCGAAGAAATGACAAGTGTAATTTTTGACCAAAGCGAGCTTAAGTTAGGGGTTCTTATAAGTAAGAAGCCATTTTGATTCAGGAGTTCATTCGCTTCCCTTAACATTTGACGAGGATCGGACACGTGCTCAATAACATCAGCCATATTAATCAAGTCAAATTTTTTTAAATCTACAATTTCTTTTGAAAAAAATCCATGGCGTACATCTAGACCCAATCTTTTACAGTATTGCCATGCTTGCGTGTTTGGTTCAATTCCAATCGCTAAATTCACTTTTCCGATATTACTCATAGCTAGCAAAAAATTTCCATTTCTTGATCCAACGTCCAAAACGCTTCTAATTTTAAATAGATCTATTAGACTGAGCGCAAAGCGAACGTTTTTTGTTAATTCAATTTTTTTTCGCACGAAAGGTGAGCCAAAGCCATCTAAACTAATTCCTAAATCGTTCTTATAAACTTCCCTTAAATTATTAGGCGTTGGTGTGACGAATATAAACTTACAATTTGAATTTACGCAGATATTGTGGTCGTATCCGTCTTTTGACATAAAAAACTGGGATTTTTCATTGCAGATTAAACAACTTGTAGAAAAATTACTTTTCATTGTTTAGAAAATCAGGTGAGCCTATGGTGAAATTATTATGCCAAACTTCTATTATATAACGTCTTGACAGCATGAAAATATTATACAAAAAAGTCATAGTATGATTATACAGTAATTATTTGTTTAAAAACTTAAGCTAGTTTGAATCTAAAAAAGTAAATTTAAATACGTCCTCCTGACGAAAGACAAGTTTTTTAACGTCCAATGCAAGGTTACCTCACTTTCGAGCAGAAATTTAATGCAATTCGTATTTATTTTTGCTATTTCTAAACAAGATCTTCATAAAACTTGTAGACTCTAAGGCAAAAGAATTAATAAATCATACCAAATTCTTTTAAAAATCTAATTTTTTTTGGTGTTGATATCGCTTCGGTATTGCAATGTACTGAATGATTGAATCTTGGGTTTCGTGATAATCAAACAAGTGACTAGAGATAACCCAACGTTGGTCTAGTAAATATTTGCTAGAAGGTGTGCCTTTAAGTACCATTAGTATTGGGAACTCAGCGAAACTTTCAAAAGCAGGAAAATCCAGCCCCTCGTTCAGACTTGGATGAATTACTAATTCATCATTTAAGTACAAGTACTCAATTTGGTAATCTTCAACATACTCTAAAATTTTAATTCTTCTGCCCTTTGTAATTAATAGATTTATAGATTTTTTAACTACACTATGGCCAAGTACGCTTGAATTATCTAGTGAAATTATAGAGGCATGATGTAATTTTTGGCTAATGTAAAACCTATAGTATCAAGTACTGCGTGGTGTTTTTGTACTTTCTATCTTCCAACAATTAATATTTGAGTCCTGCTCAAAATAAAATTCGTCGATTTTTCTTTCTTTTAAGTTCCAAAAGTTATCGACCCCTAGGGCAATTACCAAAATTCTATTCACCAGAATTCCATAGCATTTTCTAATTTCTAGTCTTCCAAATTCAGGTACTGCATCGGTATCACCGATTTTTTCCATTGCATACTTATCAATATATTGCAAATTTGACGAGAAAAATGAATTTATCAACAGGGAATGAAATTTCACCAACTGCATGAGAGGTACACTAATTTTTTGCTTGATATAATTAAACAAAAGTTTAAATTCTCGTTACAGACAAATGCAAATAGTTTGACTCGAAGTATAGTCGAGTAGCTATACAGCAGGAAAGATTAATACTGATGAATCATTTTTTCAAACTAAAATGATATCAATCTTATAATATATAATCTAAACTAAATAATTTTTTGCTAGGCATGAAGCGTATTTTGGATAAAAAATCTTGACAACGCAAAAATCAATTCATTTATGTCGTTCATTGATAATTTTGATTTAAGGATCTTGCCCCTTGTATCACTAATTCACTAAAATCTTTCTTTATATCTGATTATTTAATAATAATTAGATGTAATGTTGCGGCGCCCTAAATTCCTACTAATTGTAGTCTAATAGAGATAATGCGCGTGCTATTTGAATTCAACCTCTCATTTTAAGACTAATTGTTGATTAAAGTTGAGATTCATACCTAGGTTAAATCCAGATCCTATGTCAATTGAGTGTATGATTACCAGGTGGAGAAATTTATAGTTTGCACCTCAATAAATCCACCTACCGAAGCTATTCAAAAATTTGACTCAATACCAGGCTGGCATCTAATTGTTGTTGGAGATAAAAAAACACCAACAAATTACAATTTAGAAAATGGCGTTTATTTATCTCCTGAAGACCAAATTAAGATCAACCGGGAACTATCTGATTTAATAGGCTGGAACTGCATTCAAAGGCGAAATTTCGGATTATTATTCGCCTTAAAATCAGGAGCAAAAATTATTTGTTCAGTTGACGACGATAATATACCTTTAGATAGTTGGGGAGAGGAACTTTTTATCGACCAGAGTGTTACTATAAAAGAGTTTCAAACAGAATTAGATGTATTTGATCCCATAGGGGCAACTAACCACGGACATCTATGGCACCGCGGCTACCCACTTGAGTTAATTGCAAAACGCGACTACACAATTTCAGAACCTATGACAATTAATCCCTCTATACAAGCAGATTTTTGGAACGGAGATCCAGATATCGACGCTTTTTGCCGCCTAGAACACAGTCCAGATTGCAAGTTTATTGATTCACACTTTCCGTTTACTTCAAACAAAATGTCACCCTTTAATTCTCAAAATACTTTTTTGTCAAGGGAAGCAGCAGTTAACTACTTTTTATTTCCGCATATAGGGAGAATGGATGATATATGGGCCTCATATTACGTACAGGCATTAGGGTATAAAGTTATTTATAACAAAGCTACCGTTTATCAAGACCGAAACGAACACAATCTTATTGAGGATTTGAAAAACGAGTATTTAGGATATGAAAATAACTTAGCTTTAGTGAAACAACTAAGTTTTTCTCCAGAAAATATAAGAAAATTTTTACCAGAACGGTCAAAATTGGCTTGGGACAAATACAGGAATAGTATAGATTGAAAATCCCATATTTAATTGATTAGAAGCAATATTTCATTCTCGATGATTTTCTATTTCGAGTAGTAAGTACATAAAATATTTTTCTTTAATCCAATTTGTTTTATTAAATCTAGACTATACTTCAAACTAGACCACCTTTAATGTCATTTAACTATCAAAACCTAACCCTAGGCTATCTAAAAATTTTAGCCAAAGATTTCGCCTACCTTGGTTTTGATCTGCTTTATTGATTGACCATTGCGTGAGGCGAATAAATAAAAATCTAAATGGCTCTGGTGGAAATGGAATTGGTTTGTGTTTAACCATTTGTAGAGATGTAGCTTCACTTTCTATTTCATCCAAAAGATCTAACATGGTGGCAGCGCCAAATCTGGTAGAGGCAACACCAAGGCCGGTATAGCCAAGAACGTAGGCAACCTTGTTATCAAAATCTGTTCCCCAAAATGGGGAAAATCTAGAACAGGTATCAATCGCCCCGCCCCAGCCATGAGTGAATTTAATACCAGCTAATTGTGGGAAGGTTTTAAAGAAGTTTGTCGCTAATTTTGCATAGGTTTCAGGTCGCGCCTCATACTCTTGCCGCACCTTGCCTTTGTAATTATAAATTGCATCATAGCCACCCCATAAAATCTCATTCTCTTTAGTTAACCGGTAGTAATGGAATTGATACCCAGCATCGGATAAACCCTCTCGACCTTTCCAACCAATACTTTCTAACTGCTCTTTAGATAAGGGCTGAGTAACTAATTGAAAATCATAAACTGCAATTACATACTTTTTAACACTTTTTAAAAGCGGGGTGTAGATATTGGTGGCGAGTGCAACCTTATTTGCTTTAACCTGACCATAAGCAGTTTTAACTGAAACATGTGAGCCCTCATCTAATAACTGCTCAACCTTTGAGTTCTCATAGATTTTCACCCCCAGGGATAGACAAGCTTTTTCTAATCCCCAAACCAAGCGAGCTGGATCAACTAAGGCTGTGCCATCGGCATCATGCAGCGCTCCTTCATAAAGGGGTGAGTTAACTCTGTTTCTTATCTCCTCCTTACTCAATATCTCCACATGATCTCCGGTGTTATTTCTAGCAATCGCCTCCGCCTTTAAGCCCTCTAATTGCCAAGGGGCAACTGCAACCCGCAACTCACCAGTTCGCTCAAAATCACAATCAATATTATGTTTTTTTATAGTTGCTTCGATTTGATCTAAATTATCTCGACCCAACTTATCAATTATCGCCATCTCATCTGCAAAGCGGGTGTAACCATTAACAAGACCGTGAGTTAACGAGGCGTTACAAAATCCACCATTACGCCCCGATGCACCATTGCCAGTCTCGCGTTGTTCAACAATTACTATCTCACGCTTTGGATTTCGCTCCTTTGCAAGAAGCGCTGTCCATAGTCCGGTGTAGCCAGCACCGACAATACAAAGATCAGTTGTGACATCACCAACGAGTGCTGAGTGAGACTCTGGTTCAAGTGGGTCAGCATCTAGCCAATAGAGTGCGGGCTGAAGATCAGCTAAAGATGAAAGAACAATTGGGTCGATGGGCGCCATCGATATATCCGGCTACTGCCGGACTCACCCCTTTACGAAAGAATCAAGTGGCCCGGGTCCTCCGGAGTCCGCCCCCATAACGCAGATCTTTATCTAGCAATCTGTGGTTCGCTACAGCTTCAACTCCTATTCTACCTTATAAAAAGATTTAAGCACAAATACCGATAAATCCGGGCATCTTTTGCGGATAAATAATTAATAAAAAGAGATTTTTTATCAATAATATTTATTTATAAATAATAAATATAAGAGCAGATGGATTAAGCACATGAATGGCTCACTTGCCCTAGTTGGCTCTGGTGAGTACCTACCTGCTATGGCCGAGTTTGAAAAATTCTTAATTTCAGATGGTATTGCAAATGGGATGAAGCCAACATATATCCAAATACCAACAGCTGCTGGAAAAGAGAGTGAAGCCAGACTTAATTATTGGCAGCAATTAGGAAAGGCCCAATCTGATTTAATTGGTGCTACCCAACTTTTCTTGCCTGTATACACAAGAGAGGATGCAAATAATCTTGAGTATTCAAGTCAGATTAAGGATGCTGGTCTTATTTATATCTCAGGTGGGGATCCGCATTACTTAGCAGATTGTTTAATTAATACCCCGGTTTGGTCTGCAATATTGGCTAATTGGCAACAGGGTGGATCACTAGCAGGATGTAGCGCCGGAGCGGTGGTGCTATCTGCCCAAATTCCCCATTTTAGATTAAGTCGAAATCAGCCAACACCTGGCTTAAATCTAATTCCAAACATCAGAGTTATCCCACACTTTAATAAATTTTTTAAGTGGATCCCAGAGGGTGCGGCCAAGTTATTATTTAATTTAGAGGGGGATGTAATTTTAATTGGCATCAATGAGTTAACTACCGTAGTTAAACGAAGCGGTCAAGAGCAGTGGCAGGTATATGGCCAAGCTAAATTACATGACTTAAAAGGAATGCAAAAAATGCGTTTCGCATGAGAAACATATTATATTTAGATCTCAGTAGACTACGGATTCTTCAAAGCCAATGGTAATTAAAATAACGGATACTTTTTCCTTGGCATATCTCTCCTGAAATCTATTCTGTCTCCTAATCTGACCGAGTCTTTAATAAAGTATGTACTGGATAAACTATGATCCTGAATTTCTGGTTTTAACTCATCAATCCTGTGAATAGAGTGCAAAAAAAGAATATAACCAAAATCTAGGCAGCGTCGGTAAACATCCTCAACCTCATCTATTTTCGAATCAATTTTGAATTTTACTTGATTTAAAATCGGACCAGTGTCCACGCCCGAGTCAATTTCATGCAGGGTAACACCATGAAAACTCTCATTATTCTTAAGTGCCCAATTTATCGGATTCGACCCTCGATAGCTTGGCAGTGGAGAATTATGGATATTTAGTAATTTACCAAAAATAGAGATCTGATCCAGATTAAATATCTTATTGTAGTAGACAGAAATACCGAGATCATAATTTTGGCCATTAAGTTCTTCTAGATTGCCACTAGGAATCAAAGCAATTTTATTCTCAATGCACCAATTAGATAATGAGGCACACCATTTGGGCTCTGGGATACTTGGGACCACGCAACTTATCTCAAAATCTTTGCACTGCATAAGGTAGGCTGTAATCTTTATGGCAAGTTCGCCTTTTCCAAAAACAACAGTCTTTTTCATGTTCATAAACTATCATGGATCTAACAGGACCCTACCAATAATTAAAATTTGCATGTTCAAACCATACAATTTAAGAGACCTATATTTGCATTACATAATGATGGCCAGTAATTTCTAAAATTCACGTATACTTACGACTTAATGCATAGACAAAGAGTTTTTCATATTCTAAATAAGAGCTCCACTGGTGGGGCAGAAAGTTTAGTTCGGGAGCTAGTTGCATTTTCATCTACTGATAAAAATTCACTTGATCACGATATATTTTTGATAGCGAAGTCATCCATAGCCATATGGCTATTCAGTAAAAAAGGTTTTAGGATAATTCCAATCATAGTAGCATCTTTAAGATTAATATTTACAATAATTCTTAATAATTTTAAAGACACTAAAGCGCAAATAATTTATTTATTTCATCTAGCTGAGGGTCATTTAGTAGCGAGTTTATTATCTTTTGTGCCAAAAATTTTTAAGAAATCTATCTTTTGTATATATTTGCACCAATCAAAGGAACTATATCCTGCTAAATTACTCAAGTCTACAGACATTCTAATTCAAAAATTTCCAGTTATATGTTACTCTGAAGCAGCTACAAATAATTGGTTTACGAATCTTCAAAAAAAATCAGTTCAACGTTTCGTTATTCATAATATTGTCAGTACAAAATATTTGGATATGAGTACAAACAGAAATCTTTATCAAAGGCAAGAATTGCAGTTCGTATTTGTAGGTAGATTTGTAGGTTGGAAACATCCAGAGATGGCTGTAGATTTTTCGCAAAAATTTGCCGATTTTTCATCAATTAATTTAACAGTAGTAGGAATTTCTGAATCTGAATATGTGAGTAAATATGGTCCTATAATACCTAAATCCAAAAATTCACTGAAGGTAGATTTCATTGGCAAAAGTAATTCTGTTGAAGAGATAATAAGTAATTCTGATTTATTTCTTTACTTATCTGATACGAAATTATCCGGTGAGAGTATTGGGATTGCAGCGATGGAAGCATTATGTATTGGGGTTCCTATAGTGGTACAAGATAAATCAAAGTCTGATTTTTTTGGACTACCAGGAATCTATGAGTACAATGATTTTTTTGCTTCTGGTACGCAATTATTTACCGAGGGACTTTATTCAGCAAAATCCAAGCTTTTGAATGAAACACTGAGGCTATCGCAAGCAGAAATTGACAGGTGGCGTGATGTGACTTCAATTAAACGATATAATCATGACTTTAAGCATGTAATTAGTGTCATATGCACAACTAAGAAAAAGGATAATTTTGGAAATCCCATTTAATAATTTGAATAAGAAGCACAATAAATACAAGAGTGAACTTCTTGAAATTTTCCTTAATAATCTTACCACAGGTGATTTTGTACTGGGGCAAAATGTGAATTTATTTGAAGAGAATTTTCGGGAATTTGTTAATGCTAAGCATGCTATAGGTGTTGCAAATGGTAGCGATGCACTGAGAATATCCATTTTAGTGAAAAACTTTCAAGTAGGCAGCTCAATTTCTCTTGCAGCAAATACTTATTTTGCTGCTGCAGCTTCAATTATTCATGCTGGGCATAAGCCAGTTTTTTTTGATGTCCAATTAGATACGCGATTTCCCAGCACCAAGGATATCCAATCAACTTTAAGCGAAGACACAGTTGCCGTAATTAAGTCTCATTTATTTGGTGAGGCAGATACAATTGAATTAAATTCTCTTACGGAAATTCATGACTGCTCGCAAGCCCATGGCACCTTAGTGAACGGTAAGCATGTTGGGTCAGGCAAATTAAGTACTTTTTCATTTTATCCAGGCAAAAATCTAGGAGCACTGGGTGATGCAGGTATAATAACAACTGACTCAGAGGAAGAATTTCTTTTAGTCAAGGCTATGCGTAATCAGGGCACAACTAAGGACAGGTATATTCATGAATATACTGGATTTAATTCGAGGCTGGATTCTATTCAGGCAGGAGTTTTAATATTTAAGTTAAAAAAGTTAATCGAAGAGAATAATGAGCGAAGAAAAATAGCAAAAAGATATATTGAGAACCTCAGTAATCAAAGCGAAAGCATAAAACTTTTTTCAACTCGACAGGAAATAACTCCAACACACCATTTGTTTCAAATCTATATTGAAGGAGGGGATTTAACTCATATCCAAGGTGAACTTCAAAAGTATGGTGTGTCCACTGGAAGACACTACCCAACGCCACTACATCTACAACCTGCTTTTAGGCAATTAGGGTACGCAAAAGGTGATTTCCCCAACTCAGAAAAACTTGCTAAACATTCACTCAGCTTACCGATTTTCCCTGAAATGCTAGATGCTGAAATTGACTATGTTTGTGAACAATTGATTCGAGTTGTAAATTTATAATGTCAAAAAAAATTGGGAAAGCTTGGCTATTTGGATCTGGATACTGGGCCAACATTTTGGTCAGTAAAATTCAAAACCAATTTAATCCATCTAATGTTTTTGTTATTGATCCTGATGAAAATTCATTACTTACATTTATTTCAAAAAATAGCAATTGCTACCCATCTAATTTTGAAAGATTTCAAGACGAAGCACAAATTGGTGATAAATGTTTTGTAGCTACGCCACCCAGTACTCATTTTGACATTGTGGACAAAGCTTTGGATTTGGGCTGCCACGTCTGGGTAGAAAAACCTTTAACAGTAAAAGGACAACTTGCTCATTTATTAATTGCTAAAGCACAAGAAAAAAAGTTGACGCTGTTTATCGATAACACTTTCCTATTTGATCCACTAATTGAGAAAATTAAATTAAGATTACAACTCAATGGTTTACCTTACTTTATGCACTCACAGAGACTTGGTTGGGGCAAAATATTAAAAGATTATGGTGTGCTTTGGGATTTATTACCTCATGATCTTTCAATAATAAATTATATATTTGGAAATATATTTTCATACGAGTTGGTCTCAGTTACTTTTGGCCCAAAGAATACAGGTTTAGATAAAACTGCAATCTCAGCAGCAGTTAATTTCATGACAAAAAATGATATAAAAATTCGTGTAGATTTAAGTGTTGTCAATAAAAGTAAAATTAGGCAATTTCAGATTTTTACAAATAATGAAATTTTAAGCTATCAAATGTCTTCAAACGGTTCAATTGTTTCTCAAGAAAAGTGGGGCGATATACCTGGAAACATGAGTATAGCTCATGTAAATGAAAATTTCAATGAAATTAGTGTAGAGGATAATTTAGAGAACGCCTTGAAAGCATTTGCCAAACTTTCAGAGTCTAAAGAGCTGCATACTTCTATATTTACTGCAGCAAAAGAAATAGAAATTATTGAAGATTTGTATACGCAATCACTGATTTTAGGTGACTTTAAACTGGGCATATAAATAATTTTGTAAGCTCTGAGGTGGAAGTACATTTTCAGGCTTTATAATAAGTGATATAAGGATTTAAACTTCACTTAGATAAACTTTTACTAAGTGGTATATTTTAAAATGAAAGGTATAAAACTGCAAGTAAATGAGATTCTAATCCAACCCTTTGTCAAGCGGTTTTTTGTGGCTAGATTTATTACCAATTACGGCAATGGGATGAGTCCAATTGCTTTAGCCTTTGGTATATTAGCTCTGCCAAATGGATCGGCAAATCTCTTAGGTTTAGTACTTGGCGTAACAACTGCCATGTTTGTATTGATGGCACCCTTTGGCGGTGTGATTGCAGATAAGTATGGCAGAGCAAAAGTTGTGGGCTTAACCGATATGGCAGCAGGTGCGATCTTATTAATTCAAGTAGCTTACTTCGCAACTGGTCAGGTTCCAGTTGCAGTTTTAATTATTATTAATGGTTGCTATGGCCTTTTGTGGGGAGTATTTTGGCCAGCATTTACTGGAATCATACCAACTATCGTTCCCAAAGAGGGATTACAAAAAGCAAATGCGGTAAACGCTCTGATGACAAATAGTGGTTTAGTATTAGGCGCAGCCTCTGCCGGTTTTTTAATTGATGCCTATGGTGCAGCAATAACCCTAGGAATAGATGCTGCAACCTTTTTACTCTCTGGAGTTATGGTATTTACGCTGCGTCATTTAACACCAAGTCTGCTGGAGTCTAATAACACCATGATTGATGATCTCATCCATGGCTGGAAGGTCTTTATCTCATTTAGATGGATTGTAATTGTGGTAATTGCATTCTCATTTATAGTGATGTGTTGGGCAGCAGCTGAAAATATCTTAGGTCCATTAATTGCCTTAGAGCATTTTGAAGGTGCCAAATCTTGGTCAATTGTGATTGCAGCTGAATCTGTTGGTTTAATTGTGGGAGCAATAATTGCGATCAAGATAAAATTAAAGTATCCAATAAGATTTTTGCAGATTTCAACTATTGCTATTACCTTCTATATTCTCTCCCTAGCTAAACCTCAATCACTATATGTAATTGCATTTTGCGCATTTTTATTTGGCATTGTCTTAGATCTTTGGAGCACCCTTTGGTATACCGCGATCCATCGAAAGGTGCCGCAGGAGGCACTCTCTAGGGTTTCTTCCTTTGACGCACTTGGCTCACTTATCTTTAAGCCAATTGGGCTGGCAATTGCCGCTCCACTAGCAGCCCTTATGGGCCGGGATAATCTTTTATACTTGTTAGCTTTTATCTCAGTTGCCGCGATTGTTTTGCCGCTATTTAGCAGCGAGGTAAGAAATATGAGCTTTGAAGATTT
>Ga0169931_10008594_pt1 | contig 14871 bp, 15 predicted proteins | sample Kivu_15m_20L_FD_129675 | JGI IMG/M metagenome (GOLD analysis project Ga0169931, IMG submission 129675) | Freshwater microbial communities from Lake Kivu, Western Province, Rwanda to study Microbial Dark Matter (Phase II) - Kivu_15m_20L... | ecosystem: Environmental > Aquatic > Freshwater > Lake... | reverse complement strand
TCTTAAAAGAGGATTTGGAGACCAAATCCCTACGTTGTATAGGTAGGGGCTTGGTCTCCAAGCCCGTTCCACGTAACATCAGTTAGAATATATATATAAGCAACTTCCTATTTAGGAGGTGATGCAATTGTGCCTAGCAAGAACAATCTCTTCAAGTTCTGCGGTGTGATTTTAGTAACTATCTCGATGGGTGGATTACTCTCTGGCAATAGGATTAATGCTCAAAATGCGATCGCTACTTTGGCAAATGGCAACTATCAGTAATTCTCCAACACAACTGTGTGAATGGAAATAATTTACAGCAGGTTTCATGACCTAACTAACCCCAAGATTGTGTTGTCATGAAGCGATGTGATGAGCCGATCGCGTAGTTAACTTTTGTAATAACATTAACAGCATTCTCTTGGGAACTTGTTGGTAAATCTATAATGGAATAGAAAGACAAATTGATTTTAATCTTTCACAAAAAAATAGGAGATTAAAGCTATGTATGTAGAATGGCAGGGCTTTACGGAAGGCAGTTGGACAAGAGAAATTAACGTTAGGGATTTTATCCAAAAGAATTACACTCCCTATGAAGGATCTGCCGAATTTCTAGTTGCACCAAACGCAAGAACACAACAGCTTTGGCAGGAAGTCTTGGAACTAATGAAGCTAGAGCGTGAAAAGGGGGTGTTGGATGTTGATACAAAGGTTCCAACGGCGATCGCTGCCCATGACGCAGGATATATTAGTCGTGAACTAGAACAAATTGTGGGTTTACAAACCGATAAACCTCTGAAACGCGCCATTATGCCCTATGGCGGCATTCGTGTGGTGAAGGCGGGACTAGAAGCCTATGGCTATCAACTTGATCCCCAAACGGAAGAGGTTTTTACTAAATATCGTAAAACCCATAACGATGGTGTATTTGACGCTTATACCAGTGAGATGCGGAAGGCAAGGAAATCGGGGATCATTACAGGGTTGCCTGATGCCTATGGAAGGGGACGGATCATTGGTGACTATCGCCGTGTGGCTCTATATGGGGTTGATCGCTTGATTGATGACAAAAAGACCCAGAAAGAATCTCTCGAATTGGATGTAATGGACGAAGAAACAATTCGTCTGCGTGAAGAACTCTCTGAGCAAATTCGCGCTTTGTTTGAGCTAAAAGAGATGGCAACCAAGTATGGCTTTGATATTGGTCGCCCTGCATTGACCGCAAAAGAAGCTGTGCAATGGCTATATTTTGGCTATCTAGGCGCGGTGAAGGAACAAAATGGGGCTGCGATGTCCCTCGGTCGGGTTTCGACGTTTTTAGACATATATTTCGAGCGAGATTTGCGGAATGGTCTAACTACAGAAATAGAGTTGCAAGAACTGATTGACCATTTCGTAATGAAGTTACGCATGGTGAGATTTTTGCGTACACCAGACTACAATGCTCTGTTCTCAGGAGATCCTACATGGGTTACTGAAGTGATTGGCGGCATGAGTGCTGATGGTCGGACTTTGGTTACCAAATCTAGTTATCGTTTTTTGCATACACTCTCAAATTTGGGTGCTGCTCCTGAGCCTAATTTAACGGTGCTTTGGTCGGAACATTTACCTGAAAATTTCAAACAATTCTGTGCCAAGGTTTCCAGTGACACCAGTTCCATTCAATATGAAAATGATGACTTGATGCGTCCCATTTACGGTGATGACTATGCGATCGCCTGTTGTGTGTCAGTAATGCGAATTGGTAAGCAGATGCAATTCTTTGGTGCGAGAGTCAATCTGGCGAAGACGCTGCTCTATGCGATCAATGGTGGTAAAGATGAGAAGTCTGGGGATCAAGTTGCGCCAAACTTTGCTCCAATTACTAGTGAATATCTGGATTATCAAGAAGTTAATGATCGCTTGCAGCAAATGATGGCATGGCTGGCAAAAGCTTATATCAATACACTGAATGTCATTCACTATATGCATGACAAGTATTGCTACGAGCGCATCGAAATGGCACTGCACGATCGCGATGTCTATCGAACCATGGCTTGTGGAATTGCTGGTTTATCAGTAGTCACTGATTCGCTTTCGGCAATTAAATATGCCAAGGTGAAAGTGATTCGCAACGAGCAGGGCTTGGCAGTAGATTACGAAACCGAAGGTGAATATCCTAAATATGGTAATAATGATGATCGCGTTGATAATATGGCGATCGACATCGTGGCAAGGTTCATGAATGAAATTCGTAAGCATCCCACCTATCGCCATGCAGTTCCCACCCAATCGGTGCTGACCATTACTTCCAATGTGGTCTATGGCAAGAAAACTGGTAACACTCCTGATGGACGTAGGGCTGGCGAACCCTTTGCTCCAGGTGCTAATCCCATGCATGGACGCGATAGCTGTGGCGCGATCGCCTCGCTTTCATCGGTCGCCAAACTGCCCTACAGCGATTGTCAAGATGGGATCTCGAATACTTTCTCAATTGTGCCAACGGCTCTGGGAAGACAGGAAAGCGATCGCACCAATAATCTGGTTGGGTTGCTAGATGGCTATTTCCATGATGGCGGTCATCACATTAATGTAAATGCTCTGGATCGCAATACTTTACTGGATGCAATGGATCATCCTGAAAACTATCCCCAACTGACGATTCGAGTTTCGGGATATGCGGTGAACTTCATTAAGCTTACCCGCGAGCAGCAATTGGATGTGATTAAGCGCACGTTCCATGAGCGTGTCTAATCTATAAAGAGTGCTGCTTTGCAGCACTCTTTATGAAAATTATTTAGGAAATTCTATGTCGGGAATTGGACGCATTCACTCAATCGAAACTTTTGGCACGGTGGACGGCCCTGGGATCAGATTTATAGTCTTTACTCAAGGCTGTCCTCTACGCTGTCTCTACTGCCATAATCCAGACTGCCGCAGCGCCCATGATGGCAAAGAAGTCAGCGTTGATTATTTGATTGATGAGATCAAAAAATGTAAATCCTTCATTCGCAAAGGTGGCGTAACCGTCAGTGGCGGCGAACCCCTGATGCAGCCTGAATTTACTAGGGAAATATTTAAGCGTTGTCATGAGCTAGGTTTGCATACTGCCCTTGATACATCGGGCTACTGTGCGATCGAGGTAGCAAAACCAGTTCTCGAAGAGACTGACTTAGTTTTGCTCGATATCAAATCCTATATTCCCGAACTCTATTACCAAGTTACCAGTGTTTCTATTGAGCCAACGCTAGCTATGGCAAAATATCTGAGCGAAATTGGTAAACCCGCATGGATTCGATTTGTATTAGTGCCACATCTCACGGACAACGAGGAAAACATCAATCAACTTGCTGATTTCATCGCCACCTTGAAAAATATAGAAAGATTGGAAGTTCTGCCATTTCATAAGATGGGGGAATATAAATGGGAGCAGCTAGGCTTACCCTATTCCCTCAAAGATACACCACCAGCAACACCTGAACTAGTGCAGCAGGCAGTTGATATATTTCGCGATCGCGGGATTCATGCACTTGGAGCGGTAGGAGTTTAAAAATTACGAATTACAAATTATGAATTTGTAATTCATCGTATGAATTGAGGAGTATTTACAAATGAAAGTCACAAATGTTGAAGAATTGGAATTGTTGATTCAGAGGGTGAAGGTTGCTCAAGCTGAGTTTGCTGCTTTTACCCAAGAGCAGGTCGATCGCATTTTTAAACAGGCGGCACTGGCAGCAAATGCGGCGCGGATTCCTTTGGCGAAGGCGGCTGTGAAGGAATCGGGAATGGGTGTGATCGAAGATAAAGCAATCAAGAATCACTTTGCTTCGGAGATGATTTACAACAAGTATAAGAATGATAAAACCTGTGGTGTGATTGAGTCGGACAAACATTTTGGCTATGAACGTATTGCTGAACCTGTAGGGCTGTTAGCGGGAATTGTGCCTGTCACTAATCCCACTTCTACTACCATCTTTAAGTCTTTGATTGCGTTGAAAACCCGCAATGGAATTATTTTCTCGCCACATCCCCATGCTAAGGACTGTACGATCTCTGCTGCGAAGATTGTTCTTGATGCAGCCGTAGCCGCAGGTGCGCCTCCCGATATTATTGGCTGGATTGATGAGCCGACCGTGCCGCTATCTCAGGCTTTGATGCAAAATTCAGATATCAAATTGATTTTGGCAACGGGGGGGCCGGGTATGGTTAAGGCGGCCTATTCTTCGGGACATCCATCCATTGGTGTTGGTGCTGGAAATACACCCGCAATTATCGATGAAACCGCACATATTCAAATGGCAGTAAGTTCGATCATTCTCAGTAAAACCTTTGACAATGGCACGATTTGTGCCTCTGAACAGTCGGTGGTAGTGGTTGACGAGATCTATGAAGCGGTGAGAGAGGAATTTATCAAGCGTGGTGCCTATTTCCTCAATGAATCAGAGCGTGATCAAATTCGCCAAGTAATTCTTAAGGATAATCGACTGAATGCTGCAATTGTGGGACAGCCAGTCCTAAAGATTGCTGAGGTTGCGGGCTTTGAGATCCCTGCAAATACCAGAGTATTGATTGGTGAAGTGGAGAAGATTTCTAAGGATGAACCCTTTGCCTTTGAGAAATTGTCGCCGATCCTTGCGATGTATCGTGCTGAAGATTTCCATGATGCGGTGGAGAAGGCAGAAGCTTTGGTCATATTTGGTGGACATGGTCATACTTCGGTGTTGTATACCGCGCCTAATAATCAAGAGCATATTCGCTATTTTGAGAACAAGTTAGAGACTTCGCGAGTGTTAATTAATACACCATCTTCTCAAGGTGCGATCGGCGATCTCTATAACTTCCGCCTCGATCCTTCGCTGACATTGGGCTGTGGTAGCTGGGGTGGCAACTCGATTTCTACAAACGTAACTCCCCACCATTTACTGAATATCAAAACCGCCGCCGAACGTCGCGAAAATATGTTGTGGTTTCGCATCCCACCAAAAATTTACTTCAAATTTGGCTGCTTACCTGTCGCTTTGCGCGATCTTATGGGTCGCAAACGCGCCTTGATTATCACCGATCGCCCTTTATTTGAACTGGGCTTAACCAAAGAAGTTACCGATAGCTTAGAAGAAATTGGCCTTGCCCACTATACATTTTATGATGTCGAACCCGATCCTTCCCTTGCCACTGTCCGCAAAGGTTTAGCGATCTGTAATAGCTTCCATCCCGATGTAATTATTGCCTTTGGTGGTGGTTCGCCGATGGATGCGGCAAAAATCATGTGGCTAATGTACGAACATCCCGACATCGAATTTGAAGGCTTGGCAATGCGATTTATGGATATTCGCAAACGGGTATATGAACTTCCTCCTTTAGGCGCAAAGGCTATCATGGTTGCGATTCCTACTACATCGGGAACTGGTTCTGAAGTTACTCCTTTTGCAGTTGTTACCGATGAGAAAAGTAGTATCAAATATCCGCTTGCTGACTATGCCTTGACCCCAAATATAGCGATCGTCGATCCTGAACTGACGCTGAATATTCCCAAACGTTTAACCGCCTATGGTGGTATTGATGCCCTCACCCATGCGATCGAGTCTTACGTGTCAGTACTGGCTTCGGAATATACGAATGGATTGGCTTTAGAAGCGATTCGCTTGTTGTTCAAATATCTACCCAGCGCTTATAAAAATGGAGATAAAGATCCAAAAGCGAGGGAAAAGGTACATTATGCCGCCACGATCGCAGGGATGGCTTTTGCTAATGCCTTCTTAGGAGTATGTCACTCGATCGCCCACCAATTAGGCGGTACTTGCCACCTTGCTCATGGTTTAGCCAATGCGCTGATGATTTCCCATGTGATTCGCTACAACGCCACGGATGTTCCCTTTAAGCAAGCTATTTTCTCTCAAAACAAATATCCCAATAGTAAATGGCGCTATGCCCAGATTGCTAATTATCTAAATCTGGGAGGTGATACCGATGACGAGAAAGTAGAAAGATTGATTGTCGCCATCGAAGATCTTAAACGTCAAGTGGATATTCCGATCACGATTAAAGATGCTCTCTTAGAGCAAGGTACTGGTGAAGAGTTTTTCATGACCCATGTAGAAGATATGGCAGATCGAGCCTTTGATGATCAATGCACGGGAGCCAATCCTCGCTATCCCTTAATTGCTGATCTCAAGCAGCTAATGATTCAAGCGTATTATGGCTAAGTTTCGATAAAAACAATCGATAAAGCAAATCAAGACCGAGCGATGCTCGGTCTTGATTTGCTTTAATCACGATCTTCTTCGATGCGACTTGCACCTTTTTCATAGAGTTTACAAATACCGCGACGACTATTCTTGATGAAGTTACAAAATAATTGAATATCAGGATTGTTGGCAAATTTAGGATCTGACTCTAGAAATTCGATCGCTTGTGTACGATTGCGATCAGACTTATAGATTACTTCATAGGCGGCGAGAATAGAGCGGCGGCGATCGTGACTAAACCCATTACGGCGTAAACCAAGGCGATTGAGTCCAAACACCATATTTGTATCCACAGCCATGCAATAGGGAGGCACATCCATCCCAAGGCGAGTTTGTCCACGAATCATTGCATAGGAACCGATGCGCGTGAATTGATGTACTACTGAGTCTCCACCCATAAATGCATAGTCATGTACCTCCACATAACCTGCTAGCAACACATTATTTACTAAAATTATGCGATCGCCGATCACGCAATTATGGGCTACATGAGCGCCTGTAAAAAACAAATTATCATTGCCAATGGTTGTGGCTGAGCCTTCCTTGGTGCCGCGATTGACCGTCACATATTCTCGCAACACATTGCGATCGCCGATTTCCACAAAACTAACTGCGCCTTTGTAAGAAGTATCTTGAGGCTCCGAGCCAACGATTGCGCCATAGCCAATTTGGTTGTCATTGCCGATCTTAGTATGCCCTGTAATGATTGCTCTAGCGCGAATCTCGCAGCGATCGCCTATCTCCACAAATTCGTCAATAATGACATCGGCTCCGATGGATGTACCCTCACCAATTTTGGCATGGGGATGAACGATGGCGCGGGGATGGATCGTGATATTAGGATTTGGGTTGGTGTTTGGCATTGAAATAGCGGTCTATATGCTGGGGCGCTAGAAAACAATCAATAGTTTATCGCAATCATTGGCAAAGTACCCAGAATTTAAAGATATGCCACGTCGTAGGCGTAGCGCATCTCTATGGAAGAGATAGCTATGACAATAAGATCGGTGACACGCTAAAATGAATATCTCTCATAGGGATTTGGATTAGACTTAAGAGTTTTCCAGTTAAAATCATAAGATTCCTCTATAGTCCAATTAGGTGGCTCTATATCAAACATAGAACCTCCTAGCCTTTGCATACCCAATTGACTATCATCATCAAGTTCAACCTCCCTTGCATGACCGTAAGGATATGTAGTATGAATGCTGAATTGAGCAAATAAAACACAAAGTAGTCCAGCTATTGCTTTAATAGTATTTTCAAAATTGCTACGCTCGAATCTTGTATCTCTGTTATGTTTTGCTTCATTGTATGCTTGATACCATCCAAGACCTTGGGGTGATGTAGTACCATGCCAATCTCGAAAGGGCTCTAATTGAAGAGGATTTGGAGACCAAGCCTTCAAAACAACTTTGTAGTCAGATAATTTAAAAGCATTGTTTATCCTCCAATAGTCATTAATATTCCATAAGTCGCTTGGTATAGGAGTTCCATTTCTTCTGGGTGGGCTATAACCATTTGCTAAAAGAATCCCTTTACAGTTTGCTTCAAATTCAGTAGAAGCTCGAAGCATTAACTCAAAAGTGCGATGAGAATGTGTTGTGTTATTGGAATCACAAGGCTCAATATACTCAAACAAGGTTTCTAAATCTTGTTCAAGAATTTTATAAGCACGACATAATGAGGTGCGTTCTGGACAATAACGAGGATCGAGAGTGTAAGAAAAAATTCTCTCATCTCCAAATATTGTGTTTATGCCGCCACGCCAAATTCTAAAATATGGTTTTGCTAACATTATTTTTGTTACTAAATCTCTGAGTTAAACCTTCATGTGCTAGCGATAAACTGATCTTCATAGAAGTAGTCGCCAAACCAGAGAAACTCTTTGTCCACTAGACATTTTCACTAAAGGAAATCGCTAAGCAGCTTGAAGTATCTTCGGTTCAGGAATAGACTCACCTTCTATTTGCCAAGCTTCTAGGTACATTTCAATAACCTCTTCACCATTATGAATTGCTTGCTCACGAGTTTCACCATGAGTACAAGGCATCACAACACGATCAGCAAACTCTGGAATTGTGACTAGAAACAACTGATCCGCCTCAGACCATTGAACATTCATACTGTATCTGCTCATAAATCCTCCTCCTGATTCCCTAGCTTCTTGATTTCATCCAATAATTTTGTGAGTTGCTTCTCTAAGTATATTGGCACGTCATCACCATCCTTACCTGAAATCGTTAACGTTTGCCTGAGCATAGGGTGTCGCCAGCGCTCATGACTACCCTTGCCCCGTTTTGGCAAATAAATAAAACCCTCACGCGCAACTTGGGCTTTGAATTCCCGAATTTTTCTAGGCATTTGTTTCTTTCTTACTACTAAATCTCTGAGTCAACCCTTCACCAACTAGAGAAAGCCCGATCGCCATAAAAGTGATTGCTAAACCAGGGAAAACCGTTGTCCACCAGATATTTTCACCAGTCGAGAGCGCATCAAGAGCTTGCTTGAGATCGTGACCCCATTCAGGGACATCTTCAGGAATGCCTAAACCTAAAAAGCCTAAACCAGCCAGAGTTAAAATTGCATCAGCAGCGTTGAGGGTGAAAATTGCGGGTAAGCTTTGGATCACGTTGGGCGCGAGATATTTCATGAGGATTGTTTTTGTATCCGCACCGATCGCTTGAGCAGCTTCGATATAAACCTCGGTTTTGGTACTCACAGTTTGATTGCGGATCACCCGAAAATATTGAGGGATATAGGCAACACTGAGGGCGATCGCTGCATTCCAGACACCAGCACCGACCACAAAGGCGATCGTCAGCGAGAGCAATAGACTAGGCAAGGTATAGAGAGCATCCATCAAAAAAACTAAACCACGATCCAGCCAGCCGCCCTTGTAGCCGCTTAGCATCCCCAAGGGTACGCCGATCGCAATGCTAATTACCGTTGAGGCGATCGTCACTTGCCATGCCACACCTGCCCCAGCGATCGTTCTTGTAAACACATCATGCCCCTGCAAATCTGTGCCGAACCAATGTTGAGCAGAGGGTGGTTCATGAATCCCATTGCTGAGAAATTCACTGGGATCTGTTAACACCCCCACAGCTTGCAATAGCGGCGCAAGAATCGCCATCAGCAAAAAGACAACGCTAATCACGATACCAATAGACATTAATCGTTGTGATACTGACTGCTTAGGCGATTTCATAGGGACAAATTTAAAATAAAAACTGAATAAAAACCAATTTAGTAGTTTTCGCGCCTACGGCGCGAAAACTACTAAATTGGTTTTTCCTTGATTTGTACTATACCGCGATCGCTAAATCTAGCTAAAATAAGCTTCTGGGATCGTAGGTAAAAATTATGGATGTAATTCCCGCAATTGATATTTTAGATGGACGCTGTGTCAGGCTCTATCAAGGGGATTATCAACAGTCAGAAGTATTTGGTGAAGACCCTGTAGAGGTTGCCCAACGCTGGTACAGTCAAGGCGCTAAGTATTTGCATGTAGTTGATTTAGATGGTGCAAAGCAAGGAAAGCCCCAAAATTTGAAGGTAATCGAAGCGATCGCTCGTTCCATCCCCATGCGGGTACAGATGGGTGGTGGCTTACGCGATCGCGAAAGTATTTTATCGGTGTTGCACTCAGGTGTAAGTCGGGTGATTTTGGGAACAGCCGCAGTCGAGAATTCCCAACTAATTGCCAATATTTGCGCGGAATTTCCTGAACAAATCATGATTGGGATTGATGCCCGTAATGGCAAGGTAGCGACGAGAGGCTGGCTGGAAACATCGGAAGTAATCGCTGTGGATCTAGCCAAACGCATGACTTCTGTAGGTATCGCAGGAATTATTTACACGGATATTCATCGTGACGGTACGATGCAAGGACCTAATATCGAAGCATTGCGCCAACTTGCTGAAAATGTGAATGTCCCTGTGATTGCGTCAGGTGGTGTTAGCTCAATTACGGATTTGCTGAATCTGCTTTCGCTAGAGTCCGTTGGTGTGACAGGGGCGATCGTTGGTAAAGCGATCTACACAGGTGATATCCAGCTTAAAGAAGCAATAAGGGCAGTGGGTAATGGACGTTGGCAAGATGTGATCGATGGATCGGCGATCGCCTAATACCAATTCACAGAAGTGTGGCTACACTTCTGTGAATTGAAAACCAAACCCTGTAAGGGTTTTGAAGTCACAAAATGGCTATGCCATTTTGTGACTTGGTATTAGCAAAGGTGCAAAGCGCCTTTGCTAATTGATGAGTTGGATTGCTTCTTGGACAATTTCCGCTTGATTGACCATTGTGCTTAGTGCATCCGCCTCATACTTGCCACCAAAAGCTTCGGCAGATGCTAAGTCTAGGGCAATGTCATAGTTTTCAGCGATCGCCTGAATCAGTTCTTGGTGATCAAGATACATACCACCAGCTTTGCGCCGCCGATTGGTTTTCTGAATTTCATTGACGGCATTTTTGATCGACAGATCCCATGATCTTGTGGTGCGTTTTTCGGCAGCGCGTTTGATTAGATGCAAAAGGAGAATTTTGGCATAGCTAGAAATTTTGTTGATTTTGTCATCTTTGCTCATCTCTGTCATCTCCTCCACCAACAACAGCGCATCGGAGATATTGCCATCAATTAGTAACGAGCGTAGCTCTAGCAATTCTTCCATAATTGATTTCTCCAACTAAATTACATCTATTGAAGCTTTAGTTATTTTGAAAACGCGGCTTCGCTGCGCTTTCAAAAATCTCCCTAGGTTTGCATTCAGCGCAAAGCGCCAAAATAGGATTAAGCCCTTGCTATGCAAGGGCTTAATCCTATTTTGGCAAGATAAAATGCGCCCAGACATCACCATCGACACCGCACATGTCGCGCATGTAGATATAGGGATATCGCAAACTTTTCCCTTCAGTTTGGCGGTAACCTGTGAGAGCATTGCCATAGGGATCATGGACAATATAGCCCTGTTCATCAAAGCCAATAATGCAAATGATATGTCCGCCGTGGGTAAAGTAGCCACCGATTACAACGGGACGATTTTCGATGAGTTCTTGTTTGATTTGTGCCCATGTACGAGATGTACTAAAGCCACCACCAAATCCATAGGCTTGATATAGCTTTTGCAAAACGGCATTGTCAGTACGCGCCTGTCTGCCGTAGCGATCTATTACCCATTGATATAGCTCATCCTCCAGTTGTTGGCGCGGATTGCGCGATCGCCTACCATGAAAAGCCAACACCATCGCGATTGAAGTGACATTGCAAGTTACAAAAGGATCGCGAGGATTATCTAATTGCGAAAAATAGGGAACTCCTAAAACTTTGCGCCTAGGCGTAAACTCGATCGCCCTATTACCTTGCCTGAGATTGACATGCCCCGCAAATACAAACCCAGACTTTCCTAGCGGTGGTACATCTTCATTTAAAGTGACTTGAAAATGAATGTCGCTGAGACTATAGCTTTCAACCCCAAAAATATCGCCTGCGGTGAGAGGTGCTAACTCACTAGCAGCTAGCTGGCGCGAATCGATCGGGCGTTTTTTGAATACTGTATTTTGTCTGACGGTCAGAGTTTTCATGTCTGGATCAAAGGCGATCGCTTTGCCATTTTTGGTAATGCTGACATGCCGCTCATAGAAAAAGCCCACATTCCCAAGGGGTGCGACATCTGAGGTAAACTTCACCCGAAAATGACCATTAACCGCAGCATAGCCACTAATTGGATAGGTCGTACCCGCCTTAACCATGATCTTTTGCGAATTGGAAAGCCTGCTGGCATCCTGTGAAGATGCTTTCAAAAAAGTGTCAGTGAGCACCGTGGCGATCGCCCCTTTTATTGGAATATTGCTAACATCTTCAGGATTGGAAAAGTCAAGGGTTTCACCTAATTTTGATAATTCGACATGGGGTAGGAAAAAGTGACCATTCTGTCCAACGGGGGCTAGCGGCTGTGCTAGTTTGACTCGAATGTGGTTGTCCGCGATCATGTAGTTTCCATCTAACAAAAACTTTGTGCCTGCCTTTACCTCGGCTTTTTGAGTAAATGGTAAAGCTTGTGAAGCTGCTGTAGAAATCTTGAAAATCGTGTCTTGCTTGACTGTGAGCGTAATTGGCGCAAGCAAATCCACATGGAGAGCGTAGAAATAACCAAATTCCCCAACAGGGGCGATCGGTTGCTTTAGCAAAACCTTGATATGTCCATTGACAGAGCCATAACGCAACACTTCAAAGGTTTGCCCAGCTAGCACTTCGACCCTTGCATTCGGTGGTAAGGTTGAAGAGTCAGAAGGTGAAGTTTTAAAGATTGTCGCTTGTTTGGTAACCAATGAAATTATCGGCTGTTTGACTAAAATGTTAACGATTAATTCTGTCAAAAGCTGATTATTTGCACCTATAGCCCTCACCCGCAAAAACGTAGCTGATGCAGTGGGGAGACCTGCCGCAATTTTTGCTTGCCAAGTTCCTGTTGTGGTATTTAGTTGCACCGCAACGGTAGCCTCGTTGGGCAAGGTGACCAGAATCCGTGAAACTTGAGAAAAATCTGCTGTTCCTGCGATCGCTATTTCACGATTGATCAGCACTTCGTCAGGTGCTTGGGTAATGGCGATCGCCGCTTTAACTGCAACATCAACAGGTAAATCAACAGGTGAATTATTAGAATCGTCTGTCATTGTTGTTCACTGTTTACTAATGTCTCTATTATGTGAGCTACAGACATTTTAGTTAACGTCAATTCGACGAACGCGCAAAACGGTAAAAATCGCAAAGTGATTTTTACCGTTTTGCGCGTTTTGCGCGGTACAAATGGCTATACCGAATTCACGTTTAGTTAAGATATCAATTCTCATTATGAAAACAATTTTAAAAATCAATTTTTATAATGAGAATTGATATCTTAGTTAAGCCCTAAAAAGTAAAGGTGGTGCGATGCACCACCTTTACTTTTTAGGTTTTGTCTCCCCTTTGCATGAGAAAATAGCACAAACGTCTCTAGAATTAACTAGATAAGAGTATTGTTATGGGCTTTGCTGATTATTCGATCGCTGAGATCGCAGAAGACTACAAACTCACCCTTGAGTCTGTTTTTAAGCTATGCGATCGCCTTGGGATTGCATACCAAGATGCCGAAACCAAACTCGCTTTGGAAGACGCAAAAGCCGTAATCATGGCTTCCGAAGCCCAAAATTCTAAAATCTCTTCCAAAAATCCCTAAAAAATCTAAAGAGTAATCGTGATCGCAAAATCGCAATAAATCTTTGAGATTAGGTTAAATTCTTTTAGATAAACTTAGATAAATTAAGTTATGTCCGTAATTATGAACAAAAATTCTTTTAAATATTTAGCTGTGGCGATCGCATTCGTAATGCTAGCCTTCCAGCTTTTTACTTCTAGCGTCAGTGCTGCCGACATTCCCATCGAACTACGTACAGTTCCCCTTAACGAAACTACCAATATTGTCTTGACTCAAAAAGACATTTCTAAGGGTAAGAAATTATTCGCTAATGCCTGTGCTACCTGCCACCTTGGCGGTGCAACTTTTACCAATCCTAACGTCAATCTTTCGCCCGAGTCTTTGTCTGGTGCTTATCCAGCGCGTAACAATGTGCTTGGTTTGGTAGATTACATGAAGAAGCCTACCACCTATGATGGTGTTACTGAAATCTACGACGTTCACCCTAGCCTCAAGAGTACCGATATTTTCCCCACCATGCGTGGTCTTACCGACAATGACCTCAAGCTAATTGCAGGTTATATCCTCTACGAACCTAAGGTCAAAGGTATCGGCTGGGGCGGCGGCAAGGTATATTATTAAACTAGAAGTCTGTGATTTTAGTCGAGTCACAGTTTGTTGATTGCGGATTGGGTATTGGGGATTGGTAGCTGTGGATTTGGGTTTGGCTTATTTTGCATCCCTCCCGTTACCAATTTCTGATTAACTCCTGTCTCTACGTGTTTTAGTTGCTTTAGTTCGAGTCGAGTCGAATTAGTGCAGGTCAAGTTGAATTTTAGTCGGTAGTTAATTATGAATATTTCTTCCTTTGCGAAAAAGCTAGGTCTAGCGATCGCTAGCCTTTTGTTTGTTGTTGGTAGTCTTTTCATCACCGCTTCTCCTGCGTCGGCTGATACCGTCACGGTGAAGATGGGTTCTGATGGTGGTCAACTAGTATTTGAACCTAAAGTAGTCACAATTAAGGCTGGCGATACTGTCAAATGGTTTAACAACAAGGCTTTCCCTCACAATATTGTATTTGATGGTCATGAAGAACTTTCTCACAAGAAGTTAGCTCAAAAGCCTAAGGCTGAGTTAGAGTCCACCTTCAATGAAGCTGGTGAATTTGCTTACTACTGCTCTCCTCACCGTGGTGCTGGTATGGCAGGTAAAGTAATTGTCCAATAGTTCAGTTAGTGACTGAGTTTATTTGACAAAAAAGAGGAGCAAACAATGTTTGCTCCTCTTTTTTGTTTGGGGGATATAGCAATTTTCATTTTGCCTACGGCAAAATGAAAATTCAAAACCATTGCTAGGAGTGGTTTTTTGTTTTCAAATGAGTACGCACTCATTTGAAAACCGCTATAGTGATCTAGAGGTAAGGATGAGCAGCGCTCTGCGCTGCCCATCCTTACCTCAAAAAATCCTGCCATTTTGATCACCACTG
>Ga0169931_10008593_pt1 | contig 14871 bp, 10 predicted proteins | sample Kivu_15m_20L_FD_129675 | JGI IMG/M metagenome (GOLD analysis project Ga0169931, IMG submission 129675) | Freshwater microbial communities from Lake Kivu, Western Province, Rwanda to study Microbial Dark Matter (Phase II) - Kivu_15m_20L... | ecosystem: Environmental > Aquatic > Freshwater > Lake... | reverse complement strand
GGAGTCGTGGACCTGGTCAGCCTGAGGGCCCGTATCTACCACGATGATCTGGGGGAGAAAATTGAGGACGCTGAAATCCCGCCGGTAATGGAGGCGGTGGTGGAGGAGTATCGGACAAAACTGCTGGAAGCGATCGCTGAAACCGACGATACCCTGATGGAAAAATATCTGGAGGGGGAGTCAATTTCCACCACTGAAATCATCCAGTCTCTACGCCGGGGCACCATCGCCGGGACTCTGGTTCCTGTACTATGTGGCTCTGCCTTTAAAAATCGCGGTGTTCAGCTCCTACTTGACGCCGTAGTGGATTACCTTCCTGCCCCCATGGATGTTCCTCCCATTCAGGGTCACCTGCCGGGGGGTGACGTGGCGGAACGTCAGGCCAGTGACGAGGCCCCCTTAGCTGCCCTGGCCTTTAAGATCATGGCCGATCCCTACGGTCGTCTCACCTTTGTTCGCATCTACTCTGGCGTACTTAACAAAGGCAGCTACGTTTATAACGCCACTAAGGATAAAAAGGAGCGCATTTCTCGACTGATCGTTTTAAAGGCCGATGACCGCATTGAGGTTGATGAATTACGCGCCGGAGATCTGGGGGCCGTGATTGGTCTTAAGGACACCTTTACTGGAGACACCATTTGCGATCCTCAGCATCCTATCGTGCTGGAGTCTCTCTTTGTTCCTGAGCCGGTGATTTCCGTGGCGGTTGAGCCTAAAACAAAGCAGGACATGGATAAGTTGGGCAAGGCCCTGCAGTCGCTGTCGGAGGAAGATCCCACCTTTAAAGTCAGCATTAATCCTGAAACCAATCAAACCGTGATTGCAGGCATGGGGGAACTCCACCTGGATATTCTGGTAGACCGCATGCTGCGGGAGTTTAGGGTGGAGGCCAATATTGGTGCGCCCCAGGTAGCCTACCGGGAAACTATTCGCCAAGCTACCACCGCTGAAGGGCGATTTATCCGCCAGAGTGGTGGCAAGGGTCAGTACGGTCATGTGGTGGTGCAGGTAGAACCCACTCTTGCCGGTTCTGGTTTTGAATTCGTGTCTAAAATTGTGGGAGGGGTTATTCCCAAAGAATATATTCCTTCCGCCCAACAGGGCATGAAAGAAGCCTGCGAATCTGGTATCCTAGCTGGGTACCCTGTGATTGATTTAAAGGTTACCTTGACCGACGGCTCTTACCATGAGGTAGATTCTTCGGAAATGGCCTTTAAGATTGCTGGGTCCATGGCGATGAAAGAAGCCGTCCTGAAGGCATCTCCCGTCCTTCTTGAGCCCATTATGAAGGTCGAGGTTGAAGTTCCGGAAGACTTTCTGGGTGATGTCATGGGAGACTTGAACTCCCGACGTGGTCAGATCGAGGGCATGGGAACAGAGGCAAGTGTTGCAAAGGTGACCGCTAATGTTCCCTTAGCTGAGATGTTTGGTTATGCTACCGACATCCGCTCTAAAACGCAGGGTCGGGGCATATTTTCGATGGAATTCAGTCACTATGGCGAGGTTCCTCGCAATGTGGCTGAGGCCATCATCTCTAAAAACAGTGGGAACGCTTAGAAAAGGAAAGGACACGTAACGTAAATGGCACGCAGTAAGTTTGAACGGACTAAACCACACGTCAATATTGGTACCATTGGTCACGTTGACCATGGTAAAACCACCCTCACGGCGGCGATTACCATGACTTTAGCTGCGGGGGGTTCGGCTGAAGCAAAGAAATATGAAGACATCGATGCCGCCCCTGAGGAAAAGGCTCGGGGTATTACTATTAACACCGCTCACGTGGAGTATGAGACAGAGACTCGTCACTATGCCCACGTGGATTGTCCCGGTCACGCTGACTACGTTAAAAACATGATTACCGGTGCTGCCCAGATGGATGGCGCTATCCTGGTTTGTTCTGCAGCGGATGGCCCCATGCCCCAGACCCGGGAACATATCCTGCTGGCCCGCCAGGTGGGAGTACCCAGCCTGGTGGTCTTCCTCAATAAGCAGGATATGGTAGACGACGAGGAATTGCTAGAGCTGGTGGAATTGGAAGTACGGGAGCTGCTAGATTCCTACGACTTCCCTGGTGACGATATTCCCATCACCCCCGGTTCTGCTCTGCAAGCAGTAGAAGCGTTGACCAAGAATCCGAAAATTAAGCGTGGCGAAGATGAGTGGGTAGATAAAATTCATGCCCTGATGGACACCGTTGATGAGTACATTCCCACCCCTGAGCGGGCAGTGGACAAAGACTTCCTGATGGCAGTAGAAGATGTGTTCTCTATCACCGGTCGGGGTACGGTGGCCACCGGTCGGATCGAGCGGGGTAAGGTGAAGGTGGGTGATACCGTTGAACTGGTCGGCATTAGGGACACCCGTAGCCTGGTGGTCACCGGTATCGAAATGTTTAAGAAAAGCCTCGACGAAGGTATGGCGGGAGATAATGCTGGCATACTCTTGCGGGGTATTCAAAAAGAGGACATCCTGCGGGGTATGGTATTGGCTAAGCCTGGTAGTATTACCCCCCACACTAGCTTTGAGGGCGAAGTTTATATTTTGACCGAAAAGGAAGGTGGTCGCAAAACGCCCTTCTTCCCAGGATACAAGCCTCAGTTCTACGTCCGGACTACGGATGTAACCGGTGAAATTAAGGCCTTTACCTCCGATGAGGGTGATGAGGCTGAGATGGTGATGCCCGGCGATCGCATTAAAATGACCGTAGAGCTGATTAACCCCATCGCCATTGAACAGGGTATGCGCTTTGCTATTCGCGAAGGGGGCCGTACCGTCGGGGCAGGAGTTGTGGCTAAAATTCTGGCCGATGCGCCTGCCGCCGATGGTGCTAAAAAGACCGAAGCCAAAAAGACTAAAAAGTAGGCTCTGACTAAGGGCTTATCGGGGTAACTGCAGGTCAGGTTACCCCTTAATGTCTTTTTTTAACTTTTTTTGAACCTTGAAAATCTAATTGGGTACTTGATATGGCTACCATTCAGCAGCAGAAGATTCGGATTCGCTTGAAGGCTTTTGACCGTCGTTTGTTGGATACCTCCTGCGAAAAAATTGTTGACACGGCTAATCGCACTAATGCTACGGCGATTGGCCCTATCCCCTTGCCCACAAAGCGGCGAATTTATTGTGTGTTGCGATCGCCCCACGTCGATAAGGACTCGCGGGAGCATTTTGAAAGCCGTACCCACCGCCGCATCATTGACATCTATCAACCCTCTTCCAAAACTATTGATGCGTTGATGAAATTGGACTTGCCGGCAGGGGTCGATATCGAAGTCAAGCTATAGACTCTGGTTGCGCCAATGCTCAGCTTCAAGCATTTACCCTAGGTCAGATGCTTCCCTGGAAAGGGTTTAGACGTACCAACAGGGTAGTGTCTTGGGGTGTTTGGTCAGCTAGACAGTTGTGATGGCCATACTTTGGCTGAAGTTAGAGGGTCTGGAGTTGGGCCTAGTCCAATGCGGTGGGCAATTGGGTTAAAATAATATTCTGTTAACAAGTATTACAATTCCATCCGTAGGCCTGGCTCAACCCGGCTTCCTAGAGGCAACCATGGCATTCTCCGACTCTATCTCCGTAAGGGAGTTACCGATTTTCCCCCTGCCAGAGCTGGTTCTGTTTCCGGGTAGGCATTTACCTCTTCACATTTTTGAGTTCCGCTACCGAATTATGGTGAACACTATTCTTCAGGGTGATCGTCGCTTTGGAGTGTTGATGTTAGACCCAACCACCGGAGAACGGGCCCAGGTAGGTTGCTGTGCCGAAATTTTACACTATCAGCGCCTACCGGACGATCGCTTGAAGATCCTTACCCTCGGTCAACAGCGCTTTCGGATACTCAGCTATGTGCGGGAAAAGCCCTATCGAGTTGGTTTGGTGGAGTGGTTAGAGGACAGGCCCAGCGATCGGGACCTTGCTCCCCTAGCCGCCGATGTGGATCGGCTACTGCGGGACGTGGTGCGACTATCGGCTAAGCTGACTAGTCAAGAGATTGAAGTTCCTGAAAATATTCCTGAGGTGCCTATGGAGTTATCCTACTGGGTTGCCAGTAACCTCTACGGCGTGGCTCTAGAGCAACAATCCCTACTGGAAATGGATGATACGGGTAGTCGGCTAGAGCGAGAGGTAGAAATTCTTACCTCTACCCGCAACCACCTGGCGGCTCGCACCGCCCTCAAAGAGGTTTTAGAGTGAGTGGGGTTCCTGCAACTGACGATACTTGAGCTTAGCCGCCGCCAGGTTTTCGGCGGTAGTAATCAAGTCATAACTACCAAAGTTAATTAACCGTTCGGTGCAGCCCTGCAGGGCAAGCATGGCATCTTGACCTCTGGGCTCGTGACCGCCAGCCTCCAGGTCCACAAAAAAGACGTATTCCCCTAGCGCACGCTTGGCAGGACGGGATTCAATTCGGCTCAGGTTGATGGCATGGTCAGCAAATACCTGCAGGGGTTTTAGCAGAGCTCCCGGAGCATTCACTGGCAAACTAAAGGCTAGGGATGTGTAGGTTCCAGAGTTAGTTGGTGAGGCGGTTTGGGCGGGACCCAGAACCCAAAATTTGGTGCAGTTTTCACTGTGGTCGTTGATCTGGTGGGCCAAAACCGGTAAGTTATAGAGCCCTGCCGCCCATTCCGAGGCGATCGCCGCTACCGTTGGGTTATCCGACAGGTGTTGCAGGGGTTCTGCGGTAGACCGGGTGGGCACCAAAGTGGCCCAGGGGAGCCACTTCTCTAACCAAAGCTGACATTGCGACAGGGCCTGGGGATGGGAGTACACCACCTGAACCGCCGCCAAATTGGTCGCGTAGGACAATAACCCGTGGCGAATAGCCATAACCATAGCCCGCTGGATTTGTAACTGGTTGAACTGCCAGAGGGTATCGAGGGTAGGCGTGACCCCACCCTCAATAGAGTTTTCCACTGGTACAATACTCAGGTTAGTAATGCCCCTGGCGGTGGCTCCTATGGTGCGGGGAATGGTGGGGAATCCTTGTAGGGCTACTGGGGATCCGAGTTCTTGTTCGATCTCAAGGCTATAGACCAAAGCAGCAAGTTGGGAAAAAGTGCCATCGGGGCCCAGGTAGGCAAGGGTTACGGTCATAGGCGGAATCTTAGATGGAGACCAATGCCTGTCGGGTAGAATGCTAGATGGACTGAGAACGACCATTAACCAAAGCTTAACCCAGTTTAGGCGTAGTCTTTTAGTTTAACAGCAGGCTTGCCAGTAGAATGTTTAAGGATTTTCCCTTAGTCCAATGGGGCTGGGGGTCGGTTAAAACAAGAGATAATACACAGGCAATCCTAGGGGAAGGGTAACCATGGGCGGTGGGGCCAGGCTTAAGGTTTTTTTAGATAAAGCTCGATCAAACTATCTCACCATGCTTCTGGCCACTGGCTCAGGTGCCTTTTTGCTGGGCATCGCCGCTCCATTGGTGGGTGCGTGGGCAATTCAATCCGATCATCCTCCCCGGTCCTTCGACCGATTTTTATTCCCCCTAGCTACAGCTCCGGGTCTAGAGGCTTTCCCTGCCCCAACCAGTAACGACAAATTTTGTCGCCTCAATTCCATTTTATCAGAGGCCCCGACTGGGGAAGAAGCAAATTCACCGCTATTTCAGTCGGCATCTCTAGACCAGGCAGGCCTAATCTTGCAGCGGGCTAGGGTTCAGGACCTGGCCGTAGCCCCTTGGCCCAACCTACACCCCCAGGCCAGGCAAGCCCGGGTGCCGATATTGATGTACCATGACGTCCTGGAGAAATCCGAGGTTTTCTTTGACCTGCAGCCGGAGGACTTTGAGCGTCATCTGAAAACTCTGTTAGAAAACGGTCTAACCCCCATCAGCCCCGATCAATTGGTCCATCACCTACGCACCGGTTCGCCCCTGCCGGAAAAACCCGTCCTCCTTAGTTTCGACGATGGCTATGCCGGTCACTATACCCATGTCTACCCCTTACTCAAAAAGTATCGGATGCCGGCAGTATTTTTTGTGTTTCCAGGCAAGGTAGACGGCAAAATCGTCGGCCGATCCACGTTGTCCTGGGAGCAGCTAAAAACCATGGCCGCTGATCCCTTGATTACCATTGCCTCCCATAGCGTTACCCACCCAACTGACCTGCGCACCCTTGACGATCAAGCCCTGGCCTATGAAGTTACGGAATCAAAACGACGGCTGGAGGAAGAACTTGGGGTTCCCATTCGTTATTTTAGCTATCCGACCGGATACTACGATGAGCGGGTCAGTCAAGCGGTGGCGAAGGCGGGTTATTTAGCAGCTTTTACGATGCGGCAGAACACAGAGCAGTTTGCCGGAGCATCGGAATCTCTACTGGCGATCGAGCGATTTGGTCAGTCCAGCTTAGAAGGTGTGTTACATCAAGCGTGGGGTGGAGAATCCATCAGCGCTACAGACACCCCCACAATGCCTATCCAGCGATTGGCCTCCTCCGGGGGTAGTCAGTTTGATTTTCATACCCCGGTGACAGTAAAAAAGCATGACTTGGATGACCAGTCCCTTACCCTAATCCAGGGGGGGCGGCCAGTGACTATCCATGCCGATAGCCGTTATCAACTACCCACAATTCTGGACGGCACCAATGCCATTGGGGCGGTTGACGGGGGCTTCTTTTCCCTTGAGTATTTGGACTCCAACGTGATGATTGGGCCCGTACTCAGCCAAAGTACCCGACAGTTTATCCCAGGCAATGCCAGTGAAAATCCCCGCTTGAAGGGTCGACCCTTGGTCCTAATCGCTCCTGATCGAGTACAATTTATTCCTTTTCATCCAATTCGTCACAATACCCTAGCGGGACTTCATCAGACCTTGCCAGGGGTAACCGACGCCTTTGTGGCGGCAGCCTGGTTGGTTAAGGATGGTCTGCCCCAACCCGCTAGTAGCTTTGGTAGCCTTTTTGACTTTGATGCTAAACGCCATCGGGCCTTTTGGGGCACTAACCAGGCTGGGCAACCTGTGGTAGGGGTTAGCCACACCATGGTTGACTCCGTAACATTGGGCCAGTTACTTCACCAGGTCGGACTACAGCAGGCGGTAATGCTTGACTCCGGTGCCAGCACCTCCCTCACCTATGCAGGCGAGTCTTTAGTAGGTTACGAACCCCGCCCTGTGCCCCATGTAGTAGCCTTAATTCCACCAGAGACTAACGACGGTAGTGTCTGCCCCTTGGTTATGAAAGAGCCGGAACTTAAACCAGAGTAACTTGGTTATTTCCTTCCTATACCCTGACAGCCCTTAAAGGATCGACGATGCTGGGGAGATGGCCCGAGGGTCTTTAAAGCCTGACGATGGTAGGCGCTGCCGTAGCCCTTATTAGTCGCCAGGCCGTAGCCAGGATAGCGGCGATCCAATCGCACCATTAATTGGTCTCGCCAGACCTTAGCGAGGATACTGGCAGCGGCAATTTCAAGATGGTGCTGGTCTCCCTGAAGGACAGTTTTTTGGACCACATCCAGATGGGGGATAGGCTGGATACCATCAACCAGGCAAAGGCCAGGTCGCAGGGAGAGACGCTCCATAGCTCGAGCCATAGCTAACAATGTGGCCTGCAGGATATTCAGCCGCTCGATTTCCTGTACCGAAGCCATACCCAAAGCATAGCTAGTTGCTAAACTCTGGATCGGCTGAACCAGCCGTTGACGGTGCAGGGCACTGAGGGCTTTACTGTCGGTTACCCCCAAAGCTTTTAAGGGCCCATGGGCAGAATCCGATAGTACTACGGCCGCGGCCACCACTGGACCGAATAAAGCCCCTCGACCAACTTCGTCGACTCCGGCAACCAGTGTAACCATAGGGAGATTTTAACCACTGGTTTCCTCGGTATCCGATGATGTGCGGCGGCGGCGGCGGCGGCGCACCAGGGCATCAGCCTCCGGCTCTAGGGCGGTGGCGGCTAAAAGATCCTCGAGAGGTAGTTGTCCTGCAACAATGGACGACAGCGTCCCCAGGTTAGGATTGGCCAGGGGAAGGGTATCTCCATAGAGATCCTGTTGGTCAGTGATGGTAGGAGACAGCGCGGGCTGAGCAGCCGGCAGGTTAGCTCCCCAGCCTGTCTGCCCAGGGACTGATTGACCCGGCGTAACCACAGAAATGACCAGGTTGCGGGGCAAATCCTGGGTTTTCTGAGCTGGCGCTAGGACCAGAGGAGAAACCCCCATCAGGGCGTAGACTCGCTGCTCATCAGGAGTCATTTCCACCGTAATCACTGGGACTGGGGTAGCTGATTTTTTCTCAGAGCGACTGGCCGAACGGCCGCGTCCCAGTCGACTAGGGGACTTGTCGTTATCCTTAGCGAGTTCGAGAACCGGTTCTTCTGCGGGTGGCGGAGGTATCTCCCGTGTCAAAGTCCCTTCCCTAGGGATGGGGGCCTCTCGACCATTACTGCGGGAGGGCAGGGTATCTCGCCGTCGCCGTCGCCGATTAGTCTTGCCGGACTTGTCTTGATAACTAGGGTGGTTAATCAGATCCAGTTCCTGTAGATCAGGTTGTAGTTCCAGACCAGCCAGAGGTGTTTCCCGCAGGGCAGGCGTGCTATGGATAGGCTCTGACACCGAGGGGAAAGCCACCAAACTTTTAGCTACGGATGGTGCCTCAGTTGACCCACCATCTGTGGGTAAGTAGGCCAGGTGGCCCAGACCACCGCAGGTGGGACAGGGACGACCAAAGAGCTCGTAAATATTCTGACCCTGACGTTTGCGAGTCAGTTCTACTAATCCCAGCTCAGAGAGCTGGGAAATTTGAGGACGGGCTTTGTCAGATCGTAGGGCCTTGCTAAAGTGCTCTAGAACCTGCAATTTGTCCCGACGAGAATCCATGTCGATAAAGTCGACAATAATCACTCCAGCAATATTCCGTAGCCGCAGTTGGCGAGCAATCTCAGTAGCTGCCTCGCAATTTGTCCAGAGTACGGTTTCTCGAGCGGTGGCGGAGCGGGTAAAAGAACCAGAATTAACGTCAATTACGGTTAGGGCTTCAGTCCGTTCAATAATGATATAACCACCAGACGGTAGATCCACCCGAGGTTTGAGAGCTTCTCGAATAGCCGCATTGACACGGAAGTATTCTAGGATAGAGACCCGGTCTCGATGTTGATCGATCAGCACCCCTCCCGGCACCTGCCCTCCGCTCCAGTTAGCCAGGTGTTGTTTAACCCGTTTCAAGCCCGTACTTGAGTCCGTCACAATCCGGTTAACGTCTGCACTGTAGACATCCCGAAGCACGCGCTGGATAAAGTCGTCATCCCGATTGAGGAGAGCGGGGGGACGGGTAGCAAGGGCCTGCTGTTGAATACTCTCCCACTGCCTCTGGAGAACCTCCAGATCCTCGATAATGGCATTTTCACTAATGCCCTCCGCTTCAGTTCGCACTAGCAATCCCATGCCGGCGGGCTTAATTAAAATTGCCAGGGCTCGCAGGCGATTACGCTCATTTTCGTTGCGAATGCGTCGGGAAAGGTTGACCCCTCGACCATAGGGCATCAGCACCAGGTATCGGCCAGGCAAAGTAATATTTCCGGTTAGACGCGGGCCCTTATTCCCGGTTGGCTCCTTCATGACCTGCACCAAGACCTTCTGCTGGGGAGCCACCAGTTCAGTGATCGAGCCCGCCATCCGCTTTAACCTCAGAGGTCCCAGATCGGAAACGTGCATAAATCCATTCCGCTCGCTGTCGCCAATATTGACGAAGGCAGCGTCAATACCGGGCAAAACATTTTCTACCGTGCCCAGATAAATATCACTAACCTGGTGACTACCGGTAGCCACAATCAATTCTTCAATTTGATCTTCCGAAAAAACCGCAGCGATCCGATGCTGCTCAGCAATAACAATCTGCTTCGGCATTCAAAGTCCTCATACAACATTCACCGTAGGCGGATGAGATGAATACACAAACCTGGGGAACTCTAGCTCCCGCGGAGAGAGCTAAAATCTCAACCAGTCAGAGAGAACGCACCTTTTTTGTTGTTTTGCCTTCAAAACCATAGGTAGCAAACCCATCATCGCTTATTTTACAAGCCAATATTTAAGGCTTAACTAACTGAACCCCATTGATCAGTCTGGCGATTAGCAAAACATAACTCCGAAGAAGTTAGCAATGACAAGCACAGATAACGGAGTGAAACACTTAAGCCGTGCTAGCGATGAAGACTTTCAAAGGTAACGATCTGAACAATAAATAATCTCAGATTGACTGAGAAACTATTTTTAGGAATCTACTCACGGGTAACTCAACTATCCTGAAGTACATTGCAGCTCAAGAACTCAAAGCAGCTTCAGAGTATTGATATGGAGAACTAGCCGTGAACCTTCCCAAAACTCTCTGACTTAGATAACCCAACCTTGTAGGGATAGACTCTCTAATCAATCCCCAATACTCTCATCTAAACTTAGACCAAAACCTGGGATAGTCTGACGACAGCAAGCCCAAGTAATGGAGGGAAAGGGCTGGAATGAAATTCGCTAGGAACATCAATCCTACTTGGATGCATTATAGCGCCAAGCCCGAAACATAGCATATAGTCGACTAAATTTGTCACCTAACCATTAAAAGCCAGAGGATCTTGAAACTGAGGGGATGGGAGGCTGCCGACTCTAAACTCTAATCCGTAGAGAATTTAGCCAGAACCCATGAGCACCAGTGATCGACAAGAGCCAGGGCTGGAGAAGTCTTGTGGTTTGTTGCCTAGGACTAAGCCGTCGCCGTAACCTCCGCTGGGTTACGGCTATATTAGACTCAAGGTTTAGGAAGCGGAAACTGCTGGAACAGGTATAATCTCCATCGGGACAGAGGGCAGGCTAACACCTTGAAAGAGCACAATCAGCATTGGGTCACGGCGATCAAACTCTCGACGGATCAGACGCCGTAGCTCCCGATCCATGATCGTTTTAAGCCCATCCCAGTCGATGGTGGACTGCCCACTACGATTATTCAGGATCAGTTCTGACCCCTGCGCTGTCAAGACGTTGCCGACCACCTGTTTTGCCGCCTGTTGGAAACGACTAAGATTGATGGAATGGGCTACCCCCCGCAATTGGATCGTGGGATCGGTGGCTAGTTTGCCGTCGGCGCCTAAGGTAATGGCTACGGTAATGACTCCGTCTTCCGCCAGTTGTTGACGATCCTTTAGAATATCCCGACCGACTACACTGACTCGAGAGGAGACAACCAGAGCAACGCCTGAGGGGACTTTACCCGCAGTCCGAATACCAGCAGGGTTAACCTCGACGATATCTCCGTTTTGAATAATCACCATATGATCCGCAGGTACTCCCATACTTTGAGCGGTTTCTGCATGGCACACCAACATGCGATGTTCACCGTGAACAGGTAAAAAGTACTGCGGACGGGTCAAAGCCAGCATCAGTTTCTGATCTTCCTGACAACCATGGCCAGAGACGTGAATACCCTTGTCCTTGCCGTAGACCACCCGGGCGCCCCGCATCATTAATTTATCAATGGTATTGACAACAGCAATGGTATTGCCGGGGATCGGATTGGCAGAAAAGATGACGGTATCGCCAGATTTAATTTTTATCTGTCGATGACTATCCTGAGCGATTTGAGTCAGGGCCGCCATAGGTTCCCCCTGGGACCCAGTAGTTAGGATCAACACATTTTCATCGGCGGTTTGTCCTAAGTTTCGTAGGGGTTGGAAGAGGCTTTCTGGACATTTGATATAACCCAGGTCACGGGCATGGGCAATAACATTCAGCATTGAACGCCCCACCACAAAGACCTTCCGGTTGTACTTTTGGGCAAGTTCCAGAATCATATTGACCCGATGTACCGATGAGGAGAAGGTGGTGACAATCAACCGACCCGGCGCTTTAAAGAATTCTCGATCTAGATTAGGAAAGACCGATCGCTCGGAGGGAGTGTGCCCCGGCAATTCGGCATTGGTGGAATCGCTAATTAAACACAGTACGCCCCGTTCTCCGGCCGCCGCCAGTCGCTGAATATCAAACTTTTCCCCGTCTACAGGGGTGAAGTCAAACTTAAAGTCACCGGTATGCACAACTATGCCTACTGGGGTATGGATAATCACCGAACAGCTATCGGCAATGGAGTGGGTGTTGCGCACGTACTCCACCAGAAAGGAATTACCCACCCGCACCGTTTCCCTCGGGCGAACCTGGCGCAGTTCGGTGCGATCGGCCACGCCGGCTTCTTCTAGCTTATCTTCTAGCAGGGCCATCGCCAGACAGGGCCCATAGATAACAGGAATATCAAATTGCTTGAGATGGAAGGCAATGCCGCCAATATGGTCTTCATGACCGTGGGTAACAATCATCCCCTTGATCTTGTGACGGTTTTCGAGCAAGTAAGTAATATCTGGCAATACAATATTGACCCCATGCATGCCATCGGTCGGAAAGGCTAAGCCGGCGTCTAATAGCATGATTTCATCGTTAATCTCGAAAACGCAGGTGTTTTTTCCTATTTCATGCAGCCCCCCCAGGGGGATAATTTTCAAAGCTTGACCGGAGTTGTTATTAGCCATATAAAATTGTCTCGTGGATGGGAAATTTGAGTGGAAAGAATCTGAAGAATTTTGGTGGGAGTTATGGGGGTCAGCCAGGCAGACCAGAACTAGGTTAGATCATGGGATGGTGCAGGGTGACAAACCGCCAGGGGAAGAAACGCTCAGTAAAGATGCGCAGGAAAGCCCACAGGTTGGGTCTAAAAAGATAGAAATTATTCGGTTTTGCCAAGCTATTTAGAAGCCCGGTTGGTGAAGAGTGGTTAAGGGTGTTCAATGGAGGACTAAACTACAACAGCAAGGAGACCAGTCTCTGTTAACACCGCCTCTAACCGCTGTCGTATTAAGTCATCAGGATAACACAGGGGTAAACGGACTGTGCCAACAGCCCATCCCTGCAGGGCAAGGGCCAGCTTCACGGGAATGGGGTTGGTAGTGAGAAACAAAGCTTTGAACAGGGGCAAGAGCTTAAGGTGAATTTCAGTAGCCAGGTGGGGTTGGCCTGTTTCATAGGCTTTTACCATAGCCTGAATCTGATCTCCGACCAGATGACTGGCCACACTGACAACACCGGAGCCACCAATGGATAGCATGGGCAGGGTAAGGGAGTCGTCGCCGGAGTAAATGCCAAATTCGGGGGCGGTTTGGGAACGAATTTGACTAGCCTGATCTAAACTGCCGCTGGCCTCCTTAATCGCCACGATATTAGGAATATCAGCAAGGCGAACAATAGTCTCGACTTCCAGGTTACAGCCAGTCCGCCCAGGGATGTTATAAAGCATCAGGGGAAGATCAGGTACCGCCTGAGCAATCTGTTTAAAGTGTTGAAATAGGCCCTCCTGAGGCGGCCTGTTGTAGTAAGGGACAACCTGTAGGGTGCCGTCTAACCTAAGTTGGTAGGCCTTGCGAGTGGCTGAGATCGCTTCTTCGGTTGAGTTAGATCCGGTCCCCGCTAGTACTTGAGCGCGCCCCGCCACGGCTTGCTGAACACACTTGAACAGTTGATACTCCTCCTCCCACGTGAGGGTAGGAGATTCGCCGGTAGTGCCACAAATGACTAAACCATCACTGCCGTGGCTAACCAGGTGATTGGCTAGGGCCTCAGCAACCCCATAGTCAACCTCACCATCTTGGGAGAATGGTGTCACCATGGCTGTCAGCACCTTGCCAAAATAGATCACTCGACGGCAATGTCCTCAAATAACGAAACTCTAAAGACGAGGGGATTAGGATTGACTTAGGTCCGAAGGTAATTGCTCATAATTATACCAATTCTAACGGTTTGCTGGTCAGTAATTCTCCAATTTGCACCGCATTAAGGGCGGCCCCCTTACGAATTTGGTCCCCACTCAGCCAGAGCTCTAGGGCATGATCGTTGGAAATATCTTGACGAATCCGCCCCACCAGCACATCATCTTGACCACTTGCCTCCATCGGCATCGGGAAGTAGTTACGGGCCCAATCCTCTACTAGCTTAACCCCAGGAGCTTGACTGAGGATGGCCTTAGCCGTCGTCGCAGCAAGGGGTTGGTGAAACTCGATGTTGATGGCTTCAGAGTGGGCCCGCAGCACCGGCACTCGGACGCAGGTGGCGGAAATCTGTAGGCTAGGATCGTTAAAAATCTTCCGGGTCTCATTCACCATTTTCATCTCTTCCTGACAATACCCCAATTCATTCAAAGCAGAATTGTGGGGAAATAGGTTGAAAGCCAGGGGATAGGGGAAGGCCTGGGCAATGGGGGGCTCTCCCGCCAGAATGGCCTGGGCCTGCTGCTTAACTTCCTCCATGGCCCGGGCCCCGGCCCCACTGGCGGATTGATAGGTGGCGATGATCAGGCGCTTAACCGGCTGCACCTGGTGTAAGGGCCAAACCGCTAAAGCCATCAAAATGGTAGTGCAGTTGGGGTTGGCAATAATCCCCTGATGCTGGTGGGCGGCGGCTGGATTAACCTCAGGAATCACTAGGGGAACAGTCGGATCCATTCGAAAAGCACTGGAGTTGTCAACGGCGATCGCCCCCGCCGCCACCGCCCGAGGTAACCACTCCTGGGAAATTGCCCCCCCCGCTGAGGCCAGCACCAGATCAATGCCTTGGAAGGCTGATTCATCCAGAGCCTCCACTGGCACACTTTCACCATTAAAAGTTAGAAAACTGCCGGCGGAACGATGGGAAGCCAACAACTTTAAAGTTTTTATCGGAAATGACCGTTGTTCTAGTAGGGTGAGAATTTCTGTTCCCACTGCCCCAGTGGCACCCAAAACTGCAACATTTAAGCCGTTAGCCACAACCCTAACCTCCCTCTCCTGCCCGGCGTTAAAAACCTGTGTTGATAGTATAGCTTTGGCCAGAACCCTCTTAGCCTGCATTATTCATGAGGCTTGCCAG
>Ga0169931_10008592_pt1 | contig 14872 bp, 8 predicted proteins | sample Kivu_15m_20L_FD_129675 | JGI IMG/M metagenome (GOLD analysis project Ga0169931, IMG submission 129675) | Freshwater microbial communities from Lake Kivu, Western Province, Rwanda to study Microbial Dark Matter (Phase II) - Kivu_15m_20L... | ecosystem: Environmental > Aquatic > Freshwater > Lake ... | reverse complement strand
GTCTCCACCAAGGCCTACGCCCGCAGCAGCGCGTGGAAGGGCGACCCGGTGCCGGCACCGGAGCTGTTCGCGGTGGGGTCCGTCCGGCCACTGACGCCGGCGCAGTGGGCGGCATCGTTCCAGCTCGCCAACAACCCGGCGCTGATCGGCCGGGACAAGACCTTCGAGGCCCGCGAGAAGGCTCTGACCGCCCTTGAAAATGCCGCGCGGCCGCTGGAGAGCCTGATCCAGTACCCGCGCGACGACATGCCGATCCCGGTCAATGAATCGATGCGGCTCAGCAACGACCCGGGCCTCAACAAGACGATCGGCGCCCAGTTGCTCCCGACACTGAAAAAGGCGAGCGACCGCAAGGCGCAGATCACCGAGGCCGTCTGGGCCGTGCTGTCGCGCCCCCCAACCGCTGCCGAGTGCGAACTCTTCGAGTCGTATCTGGAGCGCCGCAAGGATCGCCCGGACGCGGCTCTCCAGCAAATGGTCTGGGCGCTCATCAACAGCCCCGAGTTCCGGTTCAACCACTAGAGCACGGCATGAACACGACTGCCTTCCGACGGGTGTTTTGCGGCGCGGCCCTGCTGCTCGTCGCCTGCGGGTCTACGGACGCCCGTGCGGACGACTGGCCGCAGTTCCGGGGTCCGAACCGCGACGGCGTCTCGCGCGAAACCGGCTGGCTGACCCGGTGGCCGGCCGACGGCCCGAAGGTGCTCTGGAAGGTGCCCGTCGGCCGCGGGTACTCGTCCGTTGCGGTCGTCAAGGACCGCCTGTACACGCTGGGGCTGCTGCCGAAAGATCCGGCCAAGAAGGACTCCGTGCAGGAAGTCGTTCAGTGTCTCGACGCGGAGACGGGCAAGCCGGTGTGGGAGTTCGTGAGCTCGACCACGATCGACAAGAGCTTCCCGGGGGCGCGCTCGACGCCGACGGTTCGGGGCAAACGCGTTTACGTGTTCGGGCAGGGCGCCGAACTGTACTGTCTCGAAGCCGCGACCGGGACGGTCGTCTGGCAGAAGCTCCTGATGAAGGAACTGGGCGCCCAGACCGTGACCTACGGGTACGCCGCGTCCCCGCTCGTAGTGGACGATCTGGTCATCGTGCCCGCCCGCATCCCGGCGGACAAGGTGCCGAAGGGGAGCACGCCCGCAGAACCGGGTCTCCTGCTGGCTTTCGACAAAGCGACCGGGAAAGAGGTGTGGCGCGTGTACCACCCGTCGGCGCAGATCGGCGGCGGGTACTGGGCCGCTCCGACCGCGTGCACGATGGGCGGCAAGCCCTGCCTCGTGTTCTCGTCCGGCAACGCCGTGCTCGGCATCGCGCCCGCCACGGGGAAGGTGCTGTGGAAGTACCAGTTCTCGGCCGAAGACCTGAAGACCAAGCAGGGGCGCAAGGGGATCACGGCCCAGGAGCCGCTCGTCGTCGGCAACCGCGTCGTGTGCTGCATCCACCCCGACAACTCGAGCGGGCTGGGCGTGTGCCTCGAAGTGAACGGCGACGAGGTCAAGGAGGTGTGGCGGGACAAGCTGCTCGACAACTACACCTGCTCGTACGTCGCATGGAAGGGGCACGTCTTCGGCATCCAGCACAACGACACCGCGGACCGCATCGGGCCGCTGTACTGCTTCGACGTGCAGACGGGGAAGAAGAAGTGGGAGTTGCCGGACGCCGGGGGCGCCTTCACGCTGGCCGACGGGAAGTTCCTCACCTTCAACGGTGTCGAGGTCTTGTTGATCGAAGCCTCGACCGACGCGCCCAAGGAACTGGCCCGCAGTCAGAAGCTGTTCACGAAGGAGGAGATGACCTTCCGGTACAGCGACCGGATCGCCCCGGTACTGGCCAACGGCCAGATCTACTGCCGGAACCAGAACGGCTTCATCGTGTGTCTGGACGTCGGCAAGAAGTGATGGCGGAGCGCGATGCTGCGGGCGTGAGCCCCATACCCGTGTCTGACCCCGTAGGTTCGCGGGGTTCAAGAAGTGTCCCGCCCGCGGAGCCTGCCCCGATGTCCCGCCTTCCGATCGTCCCCCTTGTGTTGTTCGCCGGGCTCCTCGCGGCCCGCGCCGCGGATCCGCCGCGCCCGGACCCGGCGCCCGACCTGAAACTCGCCACCGCCGCCGAGAGCAAGGCGGAGTACGAGAAGTCAGCCGCTCCGTTCCTGGCCAAGCACTGCGCCGGCTGCCACAACGCCAAGAAGAGCGAGGGCGACCTCGACCTGACCGCCCTCGATCCCGATATGAAGGCGTCCACCAGCGGCGCGCGGTGGGCGATGGTGGTCGAGAAGCTCGCCAACGGCGAGATGCCCCCGAAGGGGAAGCCGCGACCGACCGACGAGGAGTTGATCGCGTTCGGCCGGTGGGCGCGGGCCGAGTCCAAGCGGGCGAACCGGCCGTTCACCCGCCGGGCCGCGTACGCCAACGGGAATGTCGTTCCGCACCACGTCCTGTTCGACCCCAAGACCATCCCGCCGTTCGACGGCGGGCCGCGGGTTCGTCGGCTGAGCCCGGAAATCTACGCCGCGTTCACCGGCGACCTCGCGAAGGGGAAGCCCGGCATCGGCCAGCCGTTCTCGCCTGAGGGGAAGACCACGTTCAAGGACATGGGCGCTCCGAAGATGGACGAACCGGTCACGCTTCAGCTCTTCAACAACGCCTTACTCGTTGTCGAATCCCAGACGGCCCACAAGTTCGAGGACGGTCAGGTGAAGGGGATCGGCGGGACGCCGAAAGAGTTCCTCGCGCTGTTCGACTCGAAGAACCCGCCGACCGATGCCCAGATCGACGCCGCGATCGCATTCCAGTTCAACGCGATCCTGAAGCGGATTCCGACCGACGACGAGAAGGCGCGGTTCGCGAAGCTGATGAAGAAGAACATCGCGGACGCGGGGCAGACGGTCGGGGTGCGGTACACCCTCGCCACCGTGCTGATGCTCCCCGAGGCGGTGTTCCGCATGGAGGTCGGCACCGGCAAGCCCGACCCGAAGGGCCGCGTGCGGCTCGCACCGCGCGAGATCGCCTTCGCCCTCAGTTACGGGCTCACCGACAAGCGCCCGGACGCCGAACTCCTGAAAGCGGCCGCGACCGGCGAACTCGACACCGACGCCGGCGTGGCGAAGCAGGTGAAGCGGTTGCTCGACGACTCGAAGGTGGAGAAGCCGCGCATCCTCCGCTTCTTCCGCGAGTACTTCGGGTACGACAGGGCCGGCGGGGTGTTCAAGGACAACCTCAAGGAGTTCGGGTACGACGCCGCGGTGCTCGTCGCCGACACCGACGCCCTCGTCCTGTACGTATTGCGGCAAGACAAGGACGTGTTCAAGGAGTTGCTGACCACGAACAAGGGGTTCGTCAACGCCCGGATCGACCCGAAGAAGCCGGACCAGGTGGTCGAGTACCACTCGAAGAACAACCGCAAGACGCACCTGAACTACAGCCTTCCGGCCGACTGGCAGTGGACGAATCAGCAGCCGATCACCTTCCCGGACGGCCAGCGGGCCGGCATTCTCACCCAGCCGTCGTGGCTGATCGCGAACTCGACCAGCTTCGACAACCACGTCATCCACCGCGGCAAGTGGGTCCGCGAGCGGCTCCTGGGCAACGTGGTGCCGGACATCCCGATCACCGTGGACGCGCAACTCCCGGACGCGCCGCACCAGACGCTCCGCGAGCGGGTCGGGGTAACGAAGCAGGAGTACTGCTGGAAGTGTCACCGGCTCATGAACGACGTGGGCTTCCCGTTCGAGCAGTACGACCACCTCGGCCGGTTCCGCACCTCGGAACCCGTCCTCGACAAGGACGCGACCGCGAAGAACGTGGACAAGAAAGGCAAACCGATGGGGCCGGTGCTGCGATCCGCAGAACTCGACACCACGGGGTTGATCGCCCTCGTCGGCGACCCGACACTGGAAGGGGCTGTCAAGAACCCGGTCGAGTTCGTGAAGAAACTGGCGTCGTCGGAGCGAGTCGAGCAGGTGTTCGTGCGGCACGCGTTCCGCTACTGGACGGGCCGCAACGAGAGTCTCGGCGACGCCGCGACCCTGCAAGCGGCGCATAAGGCCTATCGGGAGAGCGGCGGCAGCATGAAGGCGCTCGTCGTCGCGCTCCTGAGTTCGGAGTCGTTCCTGTACCGCGTGCCTGCGAAATAAGCCGCTTGCGGCTTCGCGAACGCTCGCGAAGCCGCAAGCGGCTCCAACAGACAGCAACGTAATTTTGCTCGGAGTTCCCACAATGTCCCTCGATCGTCGCGACGCCCTCAAGACCCTCGGTCTGTCCGCCGGGGCCACGTTCCTCGTCCCGATGCTATCGCGCATCGAGGCGCAGGCGGCCGGCAAGCCCGTGACCACGAAGCGGTTCGTCTTCGTGGTCGAGAGCAACGGGGTGCGGCCCGAGCAACTCGCCCTCGCGGGCATGAAGCGCGACCCACGGAAGCAGGAATCGCTCAACGGGCCGGAGGCGTTCGTCGATGTCGCGCTCAAGGACAAGGAACTACCGTTCTCGCTGGAGCCGGTGAAGGTCTGGAAGGAGAAGGTCACCATCGTTCAGGGGCTGAGCGGCCGCGTGTGCGGCGGCGGGCACTCGAACAACTTCGGGGCGCTCGGCTGCTTCCCCACACCGCGCGAGGGGAAGAACATCACCGCCGAGACGATCGACGGGGCGCTGGCGAAGGCCAACCCCGGGATCTTCCCGCACATCGGGCTGGGCATCTCCAAGCGGCCCGAGAACAACGTCATCTACAACATCTCGGCCTGGGGCCCGAACAAGGGGCTGCCGACGATGTGCAACCCGGCCCAGGCGTACTCGGCCCAGTTCGGCAGCGCCGCGGACGGGGCCGCCAGCCAGGAGTTCGCCGCCAAGAACAACGTCCTCGACTTCCTCAAGGACGACGTGAAGAAGGCCGAGAAAAACGTCGCCGGGGCCGAGAAGGAACAGTTCCAGGCGTACCTGGAGACGTTCGAGACGCTCCGCGACCGCCAGAGCAAGTTGAACGAGATCAAGCACACGCTCCGCGAGAAGGGGCCGGTCGTCTCCGACAAGTACAGGTCCGCGGTTGAGACCGACCGGCTCGACGCGCAGTTCGACCTCGGCGCCGCGGCTCTGATCTGCGGGCTGACGAACGTGCTGACCCTGTCGTCCGCGGCCGGGATCCAGGACTTCGACATCACGTTCAAGGGGCTCGGGCTGAACATCGACAAGCACTCGATCGGCCACGGCGGCAGCTTCCAGGGGAAGACCTGGGCCGAGCTGTACAACATCATCCGCCGCTACCACTTCGACCTGATCGCCGGGCTGATGAGGAAACTGGAGAAGGTGCCGGAGGGGAACGGCACGATGCTCGACAACACCGTCATTGTCTACCTGAGTGACGGCGCCGAGGGGCACCACAGCCGGTGCTGGGAGTGGCCGATGGTGGTGCTCGGCAACATGGGCGGCAAGCTGAAGTCCGGGCGGTATATCGACTATCCCGGCTACGGGCGCAATGGCCACCGGACGACCGCAAATATGTACCTCACACTCCTGCACCTCGCCGGCGCAATGAGAGACAACTTCGGCACACCCGATCCGAACCTGAAGGATCTCGACCAGACCGGCCCGCTGAGCGAACTGTTGGCGTGACGACACCCGACCCGCCCAGGCTCGTGCGGCCCCTCTCTCGCGCGGGCTGGGTTTCTCTCGCAAGTTCACTTCGGCGGTGGTAGAGTCGTCTTCATCACACCGGGCAACCCCACGCCGATCGCGCAGCAATCCCACCCGCGCAAGCCGAAGTCGAAGTCGAATAAGTGATCGGAGTTCCGTCGCCCGATTCCGCCTGCGTTATTGTTGTCTGACTCGGTCGCGGGCGAGGTTTTGACTGTTACGCTGCCGAGATCCCACCCGCCGGTCTGCCGCACGCCGCCATCCCGCACAGTTGAGTTATTCCATGCCCCCGACCCCGCGCGTCGTTCTCGTCCTCACGCTCGCCCTGCTGCCGGTGCCCGCCGTTCGTGCGGACGACCCACTCCTGGAGCGCGACGTACTGCCGGTGCTCACCAAGCAGTGCCTCGGTTGCCACGGTGGATTGCGACAGAAAGGCGGTTTGGACCTCCGAACCATTCCCGCGATGCTCAAGGGGGGTGAATCAGGTCCTGCGGTAAAACCCCGCGACCCGGCCGCCAGCGAGATGTGGAAGCGGATCGAGTCGGACGAGATGCCGCCGAATGACAAGAAGCTGACCGCGGCCGAGAAGGCGGCGATCAAGGGGTGGATCGCCGCCGGGATGCCGACCGTCGCCCAGCGCCAGAAGGACGCCGACCCGCTGTTGGCCACGGGCAAGAAGCACGACCCGAAGGAGGTCGCGGCGACGATCGACACGCACCTCGACAAGGTGCTGAACGTCGCGAAGTTGAAGCCCGCGGGGCGCAGCGAGGACGCGGAGTTCCTCCGCCGAGTGTACCTCGACCTCACCGGCCGCGTGCCGACTGCAGAGCAAGCCGCGGGGTTCCTCGACTCGAAGGACGCCGACAAGCGGGCGAAGCTCATCGACTCGCTGCTCGCGACCCCGCAGTACGGCGAGCAATTCGGCCGGACATGGCGCGACTGGATCTGCCCGCCAGAACTCCCCTCCGACGCCAACGGCGGCAAGCAACCGCACACCGAGGCGCAGAACCTCGGCAAGTGGCTGGGCACACGCTTCACGGCGGGCGATTCGTGGGACGCGATCGCACGCGACGTCCTCACCGTCGAGGGGGACATCAAGTCGAAGCCGCAGGTGATCTTCTTCTCGCTCTCCGGCGAGGGCGGGAAGGCGACCCCGGCTGGCTCGGCCCGCGCGACCGCGGCGCTTTTCATGGGCGTGCAACTCCAGTGTGCCGAGTGCCACGACGATCCGTACCGCGCGTGGTCGCAGAAGGAACACTGGGCACTGGCCGCCTTCTTCGCAAAGACCACCGGCGACTTCGGCAAGGTGAGCGAAAGCCGCGGGGGCGGCAAGCCAGAGATCACAATCCCCAAGTCCGCGTTCAAGAACGCCGGGAACAACGTCCCCGCCGCGTTCCTCGGCGAGAAGAGCCCGGCCGTGAAGGGTGACGCACTGCGTCCGGCACTCGCGGAGTGGCTGACCGCGAAGGACAACCCGTACTTCGCTCGCGCGTTCGCCAACCGACTGTGGTTCTACTTCTTCTCCCGCGGGATCGTGAACCCGGTGGACGACTTCCGCGAACTGAACCCGCCGTCGCACCCCGGCCTGATGAAGCTCCTCGCCAACGAGTTCGCCGACTCGGGCTTCGACGTCAAGCACCTCATCCGCTGCGTGTGCAACACGGAGGCGTACCAGCGCACCAGCCGCGTCGCGCCGGGGGCCGACGAGCAGACTATCGCGGCGCTGACCGCGAACTTCGGCCGGATGCCGCTGCGTGTGATGACCGCCGACGTGCTCTACGACTCCCTGAAACTCGCCTACGGCGACCCGAAGCTCGATCTTCGCGCGATCGACCCCAAAGACGGCAATGCCAATGGCGAGAGCGCCCCGGTTGCCGAACCGTATCTCGAGTTCCTCCGCCGCTTCGGCACGAACAAGGACGACGCGACCGACTTCACGCACGGCATCCCGCAGATGCTGTCGATGATCAACCACCCGCGATTGCTCGCCGGGAGCAAAACGCTCGACGCCAAACTGAAAGCCAAACCCGCGCCGGGCGCAGAAGAGGTGGTCGAGTGGTTGTACCTCTCGACCTTGTCTCGCCGCCCGACGGCAAGTGAGAAGACTGCCGCCGATCGTTATCTGAAGAAGGTGTCCGACCCGGCGAAGGGTTACAACGGCGTGCTGTGGATGCTGGTCAACCGCACCGAATACCTCTTGGTCCGCTAACCGTCCGAATCACCGTTCGGGAGAATCGAATGTCTCAACCGCTGCTTCACCGCCGCGACGTGATGAAACTGTCCGCGGCCGGACTGCTCTCCGGTGTGTCGGTGCCGTGGTTCGAGTCGCTCGCGTCGGCGGCCCCGGCGCTCAAGAAGCCGCGCGGCAAGTCGTGCATCCTGCTGTGGATGGACGGTGGGCCGTCGCAACAGCACACGTTCGACCCCAAGCCGAACGGCGAGTTCAAGTCCGCGAAAACGGCTGTCCCCGGCATCCACATCGTCGAACAACTGCCGCAGCTCGCGCAGTGCATGGACGACATGGTGCTGCTGCGCTCGATGAAGACCGAGATCAACGACCACTACGACGCGAAGTACTACCTGCACACCGGGTACAAGCGGGCCAGCGCCTTCGAGCACCCGGCGGTCGGGTGCATCGCGTCGTCGCAGCTCGGGCTGCCGAACGACGACATGCCCGCGTTCGTCACCATCGACGCCGGTTCGGACAAGGTCAACGGCGGCCGGTTCTACCGCTCGGTGCCCGCGTATCTCGGGCCGCAGCACGCCCCGCTCGCGGTCCACGACCCGTACAAGGGCTTGGAGAACCTGAAGGAGTCGGGCGGCGATTTGGCCGACCGGCTCGAACTGCTCGGCTCCGGCGAGGCGGAGTTCGCCAAAGAGTACTCCCTCCCGGCCGTGGGCGCGAAGCAGGCCGCGTTCGACCGGGCGGTGCGCCTGATGCGCTCGAAGCGCGCGAAGGCCTTCGACCTCGAACAGGAGCCGAAGAAGACGCGCGAGGAGTACGGGGCGCACAAGTTCGGGCAGTCGTGCCTGATGGCCCGCCGGTTGGTCGAAGCGGGAGTATCCTTCGTCGAGGTGTTCCACCGCGGGTGGGACGATCACGAGGGCGCGGCGAAGCGCATCGCCGCCCGCGCCCCGTGGCTGGACGCGGGCATGTCGGCGCTGATCCGCGATCTGAAGCAGCGCGGGATGCTCGACGACACGCTGGTGGTGTGGATGGGCGAGTTCGGCCGCAGCCCCGGCGACGGCGGCGGGCACCACTGCAACGCGTGGAGCACCGCGTGGGCCGGCGGCGGGCTGAGGACCGGGCAGGTGATCGGCAAGACGAGCGAGACCGGCAAGAACGCGGGCGGCACCGTGACCGAGCGGCCGATCAGCGCCCCGGACTACATCGCCACGCTCTGCCTCGCGCTGGGAATCGACATCCATCAGGAATTCACCGCCGCGGGCAACCGCCCGATGCCGCTCGCGGACAAGACCGCGAAGCCGATCACGGAGATCCTCAAGTGACCCGCTACGCCCCGGTGTTCTTCCTGTTCGCTTTGTTCAGTGCGCCGGCGCTCGCGGCCGACCCGCCGAAGGTTCCGCCGTACAAGGCCGTCTCGACCGAGGCCGAGGCGGTCGCGCGGATCGAGGAACTCGGCGGGGTCGTGCGCACGGCCGGCGCTGCCGCGCTGGAGGTGGACTTTCACCACACCGGCGCCGCGATCACCGACGACCACCTGCAATACCTGCTCTCGCTGAAGGCGGTCGTCGTTCTGCGGCTGAAGGAAACGGCGGTCACGGACGCAGGTCTGGCGCACGTCGGCAAGCTCGCGAACTTGAAACGGCTGTACCTGGAGAAGACCGCGATCACCGACGCCGGGTTGAAGCAGCTCACCGGCCTGAAGGAACTCGAATACCTGAACCTGTTCGGCACGAAGGTGACCGACGCCGGCGTCGCGCAACTGAAGGCGCTGCCCAAGCTCGCGCAACTCTTCGTGGCCGACACGCGCGTGACCGCGGCCGGGATCGCGGCGCTCCAGAAGGCCGCGCCCGGCGTCCGCGTCGTACCGGACCCGGCGCAAGAGCGCGAGCGCGCGAAAGCCGCCTTGGAGACGGCGAAAAGCGCGGTCGCCAGCGCGGAGGAATCACTCGCGACCGCCGAGAAGGACGCCGCGGAACTGGCCCCGAAGGCGGCGCAACTCAAGAAGGAACTGGACGAGTCAACCAAGTTGCTCAACGACGCGAAGAAGGTCGCCGACGAGTTGAAGAAGAAGTCCGACGACGCGGTCAAACGGTTCAAGGACGATGGCGGCGACAAGGCGAAGACGGAAGCGGACGAGGCGAAGCAAAAGGCCGACGATGCTCAGAAAGCGGCTCAGGCGATTCAAACGAAAACCGACCCGTTGCGGCTACAGTCCGCGAAGGCGAGCAACGCGAAGAAGCGCGCCGAGGACGCGAAACTGGCGCTGGACGCCGCACGCCAGTCGGAAGCCGACGCCCGCAAACGGCTCGACGCGTCACGCTGAGCGCAGTTGACCGGACCACGATCGTACACGCTACACGGGCAGAGCCATGCACACATCGGCACGCCTCCGGCTGAGATTCACCTCGCTCCTCGCCGCGGCGTGGGTGCCCCTGTCTCTCACGACCGGCCCGGCTGCGGACGAGCCCAAGCCGGCCGACGCCGCGGGCGTCGAGTTCTTCGAGAAGAACGTCCGGCCTCTCCTCGCCAAGCACTGCTACTCGTGCCACTCCCACGCCGGGGGGAAGATGCGCGGCGGGCTGGCCCTCGACTCGCGCAGCGGGTGGGAAAAGGGCGGCGATTCCGGCCCCGCGGTCGTCCCCGGCAAGCCGGACAAGAGCCTGCTCGTCCAGGCCGTGAAGCACACCGCCGCCGACACGAAGATGCCGCCGAAGGAGAAGTTGAGCGAAGCCGAGATCGCCACCCTGACCGAGTGGGTCCGCCGCGGTGCGCCCGACCCGCGCGTCCTGGCGAAGTCGGCGGTCACGGACGAGTGGTGGTCGCTCAAGCCGCTCGTGAAGCCCGAGGTGCCCGGGAAGAACCCCGGCCACCCGATCGACGCGTTCGTTCAGGCCAAACTGCGCGAGAAGCAACTCACCCCGTCCCCCGAGGCGGACCGCCGCACGCTCGTCCGCCGGGTCACGTTCGACCTGCACGGGCTACCGCCGACGCCCGAAGAGGTCGAGGCGTTCGTGTCGAGCCGCGACCCGCAGGCGTACGAGCAACTGATCGACCGGCTGCTCGCCTCGTCTCGGTACGGCGAGCGGTGGGGCCGGCACTGGCTGGACGTCGTCCGGTACGGCGACTCCCGCGGCAACGAGCACGACGGGTTTCGCGACTCCATGTGGCGCTACCGCGACTACGTCATTGATGCTGTCAACAAGGACAAACCCTACGACCGGTTCGTCACGGAGCAGATCGCCGCCGACGCCCTGTTCCCGGAGGACGCGGCGCTGACGGCCGCCCTCGGGTTCCTGGCCGCCGGCCCGGACGTGCTCAGCGGCTCCGACGACACGGTCCGCGACGAGTTCGTGACCACGACCATGTCGGCGTTCGCGAGCACCACCGCCCACTGCGCCCACTGCCACGACCACAAGTTCGACCCGATCCCGCAGGCCGACTACTACGCCCTCCAGGCGGTCTTCGCGGGGGTCCAGCGGCGAGACGTGACCATCGACCTCGACCCGGCCGTTCGCGCGACCCGGACGAAGTGGACCGCCCTCAAGGTCGCGGCCGGCAAGGGCGACCGGAGTGCCCTACTGACGCCGGAGGTCAAGGAAATCGTCGCGGGGTGGGCGAAGTCCCTCGCCGACAAGAGTCCCCGCTGGCAGACGCTCCACCCGAAGTCCGCAACGGCCACTTCCGGGGCGGCGGTCGAGACGCGGACGGACGGCTCGGTTCTGGTCGCGAAGTCCAGAGCCGACACCGACACGTACACGCTCACCATCCCCGGACCGATCGCCGACGCCCGCCTCCTCCGTCTGGAGTTGCTGCCCGACCCCGCGCTGCCCGGCGGCGGTCCCGGGCTGGGTGACGGCGGCGCGTTCGCCCTGAGCGAGTTCGAGGGCGTGCAGTTCGCGTCCGAGAAGGACAAGGGCTCGAAGGTCGGGTTCAAGAGCAGCCAGTCGGACGTCGCCTCGAAGGACGCACCCGTGTCCCGCGTTCACGACGGCAAGGCGGACACCGCCTGGACCGGGGGCGAGTTCACGTTGCGGAAGGCCCGCACCGCGGTCTTCGAACTCGGCAAGCCGTTCACCATCCCGGAGGGCGGCCGGTTGGAGATCGTGCTGAAGCAGCGACAGGCGGGCAAACGGATCGGGTGCTTCCGACTGTCCGTCGCCGATCACGCGATGTCGCCGTACTCGCTCCAGCCGGCGGCGGTGGCCGAAGCGCTGGCTGTCCCGGCGGAAAAGCGGAGCGATGACAACTGGCTGTCACTCGCGGCCCACGCCCTGCCCGTCGTTGCCGACGAGGAGACGAAGCGGTTGCCGCCGCCGACGAGCTTCCACGTCGTCGCGGGGTCGCTGCCCCACGAAGGCAAGGTGTCCACACCCCGGACGATCAACATCCTCCGCCGCGGCGACACCAGCAAGCCGATCGGCCCGGCGAAGCCCGGCGCACTGAGCTGCGTCACGGCGCTGAAGCCCCGGCTCGACCCGGAGCGGGCGAAGTCGGAACCCGCCCTCCGCGCCTACCTCGCCGACTGGCTGTGCGACCGGAACAACCCGCTCACCTGGCGGAGCATCGTGAACCGGGTCTGGCACCACCACTTCGGCCGCGGCATCGTCGAGACCGTCAACGACTTCGGCCGGATGGGCGGCCTGCCGTCGCACCCCGAGTTGCTCGACTGGCTCGCCTGCGAGTTCCGCGACAACGGGATGTCACTGAAGAAACTCCACCGCCTGATCGTGACCAGCGCCACCTACCGGCAGGCCGCCTCCCCGAACGCCGCGGCGCAGAAGGTGGACGCCGACAACCGGCTGCTGTGGCGGATGAACCGGACCCGGCTGGACGCCGAGTCGTACCGCGACGCGGTGCTGGCGGTGTCCGGCCGGCTCGACCCGACGACCGGCGGGCCGGGGGTGCTCCAGTTCGAGGTCAAGCCGGGGTTCAACACGACCAAACTGGCCAACTACGAGGCCGTGAACTGGGACGCCCCGGGCGTCACCCGGCGGAGCGTGTACCGGTTCGTCTTCCGCACCCGACCCGACCCGTTCATGTCGGCCCTCGACTTCCCCGACGCCTCGCAGTACGTCCCGGTGCGGCCGACCTCCGTCACACCGTTGCAGGCCCTGGTGCTGTTCAGCAACCCGTTCGTGCTGCACCACAGTGACCACCTCGCCCGGCGGATCGCCAAGGACGAGCCGGACGCGGCCGCGCAGATGAAGCGGGCCTTCCGGCTCGCTCTCCAGCGCGACCCGACCAGTGAAGAGAACGCCGACTTCACCGCCTACGCGAAGAAGCACGGCCTCGCCGCCGCGTGCCGCCTGCTCCTCAACAGCAACGAATTCCTCTTCGTGGAGTGAGCCATGTCGCGAACAAGTACCGCAACGCCGCTCGCGAGCCGCCGCGAGTTCCTGTGGCAGTGCGGGGGCGGGCTGGCCGGGCTGGCGCTCGGCGACCTGCTCGTGCGCGACGGCCTCGCGGCCGAGGGAGCCCCGCGACCGGAACTCAACGGCGGGCTGCACCACCCGGCCAAGGTGAAGCGGGTGATCCAGCTGTTCATGAACGGCGGCGCCAGCCACATGGACACGTTCGACTACCGGCCGGAACTCCAGCGGCGGAGCGGCGAGAAGGTCGGCGGCGGCACGCTCATGAAGTCGCCGTTCCAGTTCAAGCAGCACGGGCAGTGCGGCCGCTGGGTGAGCAGCGTGTTCCCGCACCAGGCCCGGCACGTGGACGACCTCGCCTTCCTCATGTCAATGCACACCGACAACAGCGTGCATGGGCTGAGCAGTTACATGATGAACACCGGGTTCGCGCTGGCCGGCTACCCGTGCATGGGGTCGTGGGTGTCGTTCGGCCTCGGCCGCCTGTCCGAGAACCTGCCCGCGTTTGTCGTACTCCCGGACAAGGTCGGCATGCCGTACAACGGCGAGGGGAACTTCTCCAGCGGGTTCCTCTCGGCCCAGCACCAGGCGGCGGTCGTCCGGGCCGGCGACAAGACCCCGATCCCCGACCTGTTCGCGGACGGCCGGTACCCCTTCGCGACGAAGGAGGCCGACCGCGACGGGTTGGACCTGTTGAGGAAGTTCAACCAGACCCACCGCGACCGCGACCCGTCTGACACCCGCCTGGACGCCCGCATTGCGTCCTACGAGCTGGCCGCCCGGATGCAGGGCAGCGCCCCGGAGGCGTTCGACCTGAGCCGGGAGCCGGACAAGCTCCAGCGCGCCTACGGCATCGGCGACCGCGTGACCGACGACGTGGGACGCCGGTGCCTGCTGGCCCGCCGACTGGTAGAGCGGGGCGTGCGGTTCGTGCAGGTCTGGAGCGGTCACGACGGCGCGTCCAACAACTGGGACAACCACGGCAGCATCGCCACCGGTCTGAAGGCCCAGGCCGACAAGGTCGATCAGCCGATCGGTGCACTGATCGCGGACCTGAAGGCCCGCGGGCTGTTCGAGGACACGCTGCTGATGTGGTGCACCGAGTTCGGCCGGACGGCGCACTCGCAGGGCACGGGCCGCGACCACAACGGGAACTGCTTCACGGTCTGGCTCGCGGGTGCGGGGGTGAAGCCGGGCCACGCCCACGGGCAGAGTGACGAGTTCGGCGCGAAGGCCGCCGAGGGGCGGACCGACCACCACGACTTCCACGCCACGGTCCTGCACCTGCTCGGCATCGACCACACGAAGTTGACTTTCCGTCACAACGGCATCGACCGCCGACTGACGGACGTCCACGGCACCGTCATCCGCGAAATCCTGAGCTAAGGAGCCGATATGAACCGCTGTTGCGTTGCCGTTCTGCTGCTGATCGGCTTCCTCGGCTTCAGCCTTCGGGCGGACGAGCCCAAGCCCGACAAGGACGGCTGGTACGACCTGTTCGACGGCAAGAGCCTCGACGACTGGAAGGCCGCCGAAGACCCGAAAGCCTTCAAGGTGGAAGACGGCCTGATCGTGGCGGGTCCGTCGAAACTGACCCACCTGTACTATGCCGGTCCGGTTCAGAAGGCGGACTTCAAGAACTTCGAGCTGAAGGCCGAGGTGAAGACGCGCCCGAAGGGCAACTCCGGCATCTTCTT
>Ga0169931_10008591_pt1 | contig 14873 bp, 15 predicted proteins | sample Kivu_15m_20L_FD_129675 | JGI IMG/M metagenome (GOLD analysis project Ga0169931, IMG submission 129675) | Freshwater microbial communities from Lake Kivu, Western Province, Rwanda to study Microbial Dark Matter (Phase II) - Kivu_15m_20L... | ecosystem: Environmental > Aquatic > Freshwater > Lake... | reverse complement strand
CGATGTCGGGCGTTTTTGGACCTATGTGCGTGATGATGCGCCTTTTGGTGGCACGGACCCGCCCGCGGCGATGTTTCGCTATTCCCGAGATCGAAAAGCCATCCATCCCGAACGCCACTTGGCCAATTATACCGGCATTCTGCAGGCGGATGCCTATGCCGGGTTCAATGGGCTCTATGCGTCAGGGCGACAACCGGGGCGGATCCTGGAGGCGGCGTGCTGGGCGCATGGAGCATTTTCAAGCCAAGTGGAATCACTTGGCGACTCGGAAAATGCGACCAAACCATCGCTTTTGCAGGCGCAAATTGTTCAAGCTGGCCGAGGTGCATCACATGCCACTCGCCGTCGAGGCCGTGCGCCAGATTGACGCGATATTCGCAGCGGAAGCCGCGATCAATGGCAAGCCTGCGGCCGAGAGGCTTGCGGTGCGCCAGCGCGACATCGCGCGATTGGTGGCCGCGCTTGAAGCGTGGATGCGTGCCGAACGGGCAAGGCTCTCGCGCCACAATGACCTCGCCCAGGCCATGGACTATATGCTGAAGCGCTGGGGGGCTTTCACGTGGTTCCTGAGCGATGGCCGCATTTGCCTGACCAATAACGCCGCGGAGCGCATGCTGCGCGGCGCGGCACTTGGGCGGAAGGCTTGGCTTTTCGCAGGCTCCGACCAGGGCGGGGAACGCGCCGCCGCCATTTACAGCCTGATCCAGACTGCAAAACTCAACGGCGTTGACCCGCGCGCCTGGCTCGCTGACGTACTCGCCCGCATCGCTGATATGCCACAGCAGAGACTTCATGAATTGCTGCCCTGGAATTGGAAAAAGCAGCAGAGCATGGCGCACAGCGCAGCGTGAAGATCAGAAAGCCGTGGGACTCGGCGGATGGTTACGAGACAGGCGGCGACTGCGCAAGCGCTACGGCAAGCTCCGCGAGCACCTCTTCACCTTCCTCGACCATCCCGCCGTCACCGCGGACAACAACGGCAGCGAGCGCGAACTCCGCCCCACCGCCACCTAACGCAAGGTCACCGGCGGTTTCCGATCCAAATGGGGCGCCGACCTCTACGCCGCAGTACGATCCGTCATCGGCACCGCCGCCCGGCAGGGCATCGACGCCTCCCAAGCCATTCGAGCCATCCTGCAAGGCAGGTCCGTGCTCGTACCGGGTTGAGCAGTTACGTTTCAGCGCGTCGCCAATCACTCGGCCGTCGCCTAGGCGTAGCGCCCGCCCACCGCGCGCGGGATCTGGCCGACCGAGGTCGAGGTCTCGACCGTGCCCATGAAGGGTGCGTCCTTGGCCTTCTTGTAGACGACGTTGATGCTGATCGTCGGGACCTGCGTCGCGGACAGGGCGGTTTCCTGCGGTTCTGTGCCGATCCGGGAAAGCCGCTCGCCCAGCTTCGGGAAGACGGACCGGTATGATCGCAGCGCGGCGAACACATCCTCAGGTCCGCCTGGTCCATCGAACCAAGTATCCATCACCTCGTAGCCGTTGTAGCCAGCGAGATCGAAGAAGAAGCGGCCGGTGTATGTGAAGTAGCCATGGTCGACATAGCCGATCGCCGGCAATTGGTGCCAGATCACGCCGCCGACCTTCGTCGCCTCGTGGATGGCGAGGAAGGAGTTCATCTGATTGAGGATGTGCTCGGTCGTGCCGAAGTTGATGACGCCGTCGAAAGTGCCGACCATGTCGGCCGGCAGACGGGCGTGGTTGAGGTCGACGATCCGCGTCCGGTAGCCATCGGCGATGTCGATCGCCTGGTAGCGGAAGCCGGCGCGCTCGATCACCTCGCCGAGGAAACTCTCGTTGAGGCCTCCGCTGACCGGGCCATAGCCCGAACCTCGCGCCACGCGCTCGGCGAACGCGTCAAGGTCATCGCCGGCATCGGCGGCATGGCGGCGCACGAAGGCACGGATGCCGACCGCATCGGCCGCGTAGAGGTTGGACGAACCGATGTCGAGCAACGCGCTTCCGCGTTGCGGAAGCAATCCGTACTCCTCCATCTTGAGGACATAGGCCCAGTTCACACCCATTTGCGACACGCCTCCAATATTCGATAAAGTGTCCGTGTGCAGCTTGTAACCGAGCATGCGATCGTTGTGAAGCACGGAGCGCAACGGTCGGGAGGTGATCCCCAGAGGCGTCCCAAATCGGATGTCGCGGAGAAGAAAAAGAACCGCGTCGCGGCCTCAACCGTCGCGGCTCCCCGTCAGGCGACGGGCGATGGCAGCAGCCCCCGCACCCGCGCCTGCGTCACGCAGGCCAGCGTGAAGGCGTCGGTGATCTCATCCCCCAGCAGCATTGAATCGAGTTCCGCCGGCGTTACCGCTCGCGATCCGACGATGCCCTCGTTCACCGCCGGCGCGCCCGGCGGGTCGGTGTCGGCAAGGTAGAGCGCGACGCCGAGGCCGAGCAGCCCCGACGCGCCATGCGCCGTGCCGAGTCGCACCAGGCTGCGCACGCGCGCGCCGATCTCCTCGGCGAGTTCGGCATGCACCGACGACTCGGCGTCGCTGCCGGCCTCGATGCCGCCACGCGGCACCTCCCAGTGGAAGCGGCGGGTGGCGTGGCGGAAATGGCGCAGCAGCAGGATGCGGCCATCGGGCAGCCGCGGCAGCACCGCGACGCCGGAAGGGTCGGTCGTGCCGCGCAGGATGCGGTGATGGATGCCAAGCTCGCCGCCTGGGAAGCGCACGGCGTCGCGGACCAGCAGCAGGTAGGGATCGCGGTAGTGGATGCCGGCCTCGGCCCATTCCGCCTGTAGGCCGCACGCCAGATAACGCGCCGCGGTGGCGCGCTCGGCCGCCATGATCTCGGGGGGATCGAGCAGGATCTCGATCCCGCCCGGCGGGGACCGCGTCCAGTGCGGCGTCGCGGCCAGCAGCGCGAGGTAGTTCGCGATCCGGGGCGGGACGGCGTCCGAGCTCACCTGGCGGAGGCGCGGCGCGCGAGGGCGGCGGCGTAGGCCGGCGCCTCAGGCGCGCCTTCCGCCGGCGCCCAGGGCGCGCCCTCGCTGCGCGCGGGATCGAACGGGCCGCTCGTGGTCTCGAGGTAGACGAGCCACTCCGTGCGGAAGACCAGGCCGTGGAAGACGCGCTCCGGCATCCGGTAGAAGAAGCGGCCGCCTTGGCCGTAGGGGGTCATGCGCAGGACCTGCGCGATGTCGCCGGCCTCGTCGAAGATCAGCGCCTCGGCCTCGCCCTCTAGCACCGTCAGCGTCTCGGTCTTGCCGAAATGGCGGTGCGGCCGGACGTAGCTCTCGCCATGCATGACGATCAGCATCTCCTGCTGCGCCGCATCAGGACCGGGATGCGCGCAGAGCCGGCAGCGGCGCCGCGGCGTCGTCGCGGCCTTGCGCTTCAGCAGGTTAACTTCCTCCGGCCCGGCGAGGACGAGGCTCCGGTCCGTGTAGATCACCTCCGGCGTCTGGAAGCAGAAGCCCGGCGGCAGGGGCGCGCTCATGGCCGCGTCACGCCAGCAGCCGGCGCACGCTGCGCGAGCTTGCCGCGAAGACCGACAGGAAGCGCCCGCCAGCCTCGGTGAAGGCGGCGTTCCGCGCGATCACGCGGTCCTCGTTGCCGATCGACAACGCCAGCAGGCACAGCCCGACGCCGCGCGTGACGAGGTCCTGGGAAGGCAGGATCGGCAGCCGCGCGCCGGGCAGGAACAGGCCCTGCTTCTGCGGCGTGTCGTCGGCGACGAAGTCGAACAGGTCCGCAAGCCTATGGAAGTTGACGAAGGCGCAGGCCAGGTGCCCGGCGCCGAACAGCGCGAGCGGGGCGCGCGCGCGCTCGGCTTCCAGCGCCTTCCGCAGTGCGGCGGTGGTCGGGGCGAAGGCGGCGGCGTAGCGCTCCAGCAGCCCTGCCTCCCGCACGCCCCCGGGGTCGGGGCGCGGGATGCGCGGCGCGGCGGTCTTGCGGCCGACGCGCACCATGCAGTTCTCGAAGGGCAGCGGGTAATGCGCCTCGAGCACCGGCTCGAAGCCGCCCCATTCCAGGATCGGGCGGTAGGTGGCCGGCGTGAAGTAGAGCGAATGCTCCTCCCACACCATCGCGTAGTCGTTCAGGCGCAGGTTGGCGGTGCAGTCCGGCGCCTCGATCATCACGTAGCCGCCCGGCTGCACCAGTGCGCCGAGGCCCTCGACGAAGGACTGCAGGTCCTCGGCATGCTCGATGATGTGGCGGACGATCAACAGGTCCACCGGGGCGCCATGCTTCGCGGCTACGCCGGCCATCACAGCCGGCGCCGTAAGCTTCTGCACCGTCTCGTAGTTGGCCTTCGGATTCGCGACGCCGAGGTCCTCGGCCACCGAGACGCGCCACACTGTGCCGAAGCCGCGGCGGCGGAAGCGGTCGAGCGTGGTGTCGTCCTTCGAGGTCAGGCCGGCGATGGCGCTCGCGGTGGTGATGCCGGGAAGGCCGCAGAGGCGCTCCACCACCTCGTCCAGATGATTCTCCGGCTCGCGTGCGAAGAGCCAGTCATAGGGCGGCACCAGCGCCGTGTGCGGCACCGGGCGGACGAGCTGGATGGTGCCGCAGTCCTCGCACTGTGCGAGCACCATGCCGAGTGCCGCCTCCGGCGCGTCCCGCCGCGGCAGGTAAAAGGAGGAGACGGGATGCGCGCCCACGTCGAGGCGCGGCGTCACGCGCGACGAGCGGCAGACTTGGCAGCTTGGCATGCGGAGACCTCGGCATACTGTCGCGGGGGCCCGTGGCGCGGCCACGGCTTCAGAGATGAGCTCATACTTCCCAGACCAGCCTCGCCCTGTCAAGCGCATGGCAGCGACGCGAGCCGGCTTGGTCGCGATTGACAAGGCCATCAGCGGCCCGCAATGCTGAGCGAATGCCCGCATCGCGCCTGACTGTGGTCCTGCCGAACTACAATCACGGCCGTTTGCTGCCGCGTGCGCTCGCGGCACTGGCCGCACAGGAGCGCCCGGCCGACGAAATCCTGCTGATCGACGACGCCTCGACTGACGACAGCCTATCCGTCGCCGCCGTGTGGCAGGCGCGTCTGCCGCAGATGCGCATCATTGCCCAGTCGCTGAATGCCGGCGTCGTCGCGACGCTGCGCCGCGGCCTGGCAGAGGCGACGGGCGATCTGGTCTACCTCGGCGCCGCGGACGACGAGACGCGTCCCGAGCTCTTCGCCCGCGCGATCGCGGCGCTGGAAGCGCATCCGCGTGCCGCGCTCGCCACCGCCGAGGTGCGGCTTGTCGCACCGGATGGGCGCATCTTCGGCCTGCGTCCGGCGATCCTGCCAAGCCAGGAGGAGGCGTATTTCGATCCAACCGCGGCGGCCGACCTGCTGAGCCGCGCCGACCATTGGGTCGTCACGGTAGCCGCCGTCTGGCGCCGAGGCCCGATGCTGGAGGCTGGCGGGATCGATCCCGAGCTCGGCGCGCTCGTGGACAGCCTACTCGCACGGGAGTTGTCGCTGCGCCACGGCTTCGTCTTTCTGCCCGGGGTTCTCGGCATCTGGCATGTGAACCCGGCGGGGGTCTCGCGGTCCACCGCGGCGGATCCGCGCACGACGCTCGACCTCGTGGCGAAGGCAAGAGCGCGGATTGAAGCAAGGATCGGCGCTCCTTATCCTGCCTGGTACCCGCCGGTCTTCGAGCGCCGCAACCGCTTCGCCGTCGCGAGGCTGCTGGTGACCGAAGCGCCCGGCGGCCGTCCGGATCCTGCGGTAATCGCCGCGATGACGGGTGGCGGCGCTCTCGAACTCATGGCAATGCGCGCGGCGCTGAGGCTGCCAGCGGCGCTCGGCCGGCTGGCGGCGCTGGGCTGGCTGACCATGCGGATGCGGCCGATGTCGCTGCCGCTGCTGATTCGGACCTGGCTCGATCGCCGGCGGCGCCCACGCGGCTGAAGACCGTCCGTGGCCGGATGCTAGGCGGGTCCGCAGCACCACCTCGGCCGACCCGTTGGCGGGACACTCACTGTCGCTCGTCGGGCAGATGGCAGCCGCCGACCACCTGGCCGGCATCCGGCCGCCCGGCGTGCCCGGCGGCGGCCAGGGCTTCAGCAAAAGCATCGGCGCCGGCTACGACCAGACCTCCAGCGCCTTCGGCAACACCTTCTGCAACCTGCCGGTCCAGGCCTCCTACGGCTTCGGGCGCGACCTGCCGGAGATCTTCGTGGACGCGCCGCTGAGCGTGGCGGACCAGGAAGGCACGCGCTACTATCAGGACTCGGTCGCGATCGGCGTCCGGCTGCCGGTTGTCACCAGCCGGGACCTCCGCTGGACGCTGACGGGCGCGGTGCGGGGTGGCGCGACGGGGTCCGTGGCGCTCGGCACCGGCGGCTACTTGGTCGGCGGCTCGATCACCAGCGACCTGCAGCTCGCCCTGCCGGAGGGCTTCACCCTCGGCATCGGCAACACCTTCGGCTATTACGAATCCCGCCCGGTGGATTTCGGCGGCGTCTATATCGACTACGAGCTGCAGAACCAGGTCTGGCGCAACAGCCTCTTCCTCGGGCGGCAGCTGGGCGAGGTGTTCGGGCGCACGGTGCATGGCCTTGTCCGCGTCACCGACACGCGGGTGACGGGCGACCGCTTCTTCATCCCGTCCTGGCAGGAATACACCGTGGCGCTGGTGATGCCGTCCAGCATGCCGATCACCGCCGGGCTGACCTGGATCGACGGCGTGCAGGGCTTCTCGGCGGTGCGCTTCGGGGGCTCTCGCCCAGCCAAAAGCTGGTCCAGCAACGCTTTGTCTATGGCCATATCGATGGGTCCTTCCATTCCATCCATATGACCCCGCGCACAAAATTACTGATAGGCCCTTGCACGATCACGATCCCGCGTGTAAATGGCCCACGGATCGGGGCCGCGGTCGGACACGCTTCGCCGGTTCTCTTCCTCGGTGTGTCGTTCCGCGGAGTATTCCTGTCGCTATGGCGTTCCACAGCTTCGGCTACGTGGCGTATTTCCTGCCGATCACGCTTCTGGGCTACCTGCTGCTCCGCCGCACGCCGCTCTGCAACGCCTGGCTCCTCGGCTGCAGCATCTACTTCTACGCCGTCGGCAACTGGTGGTGGGTCGCGCCCTTCTTCGTCAGCGCCCTGTTCGACTACTGGATGGGCCTGCGGATGGAGGCGACGGATGCGGCGCGGATGCGCCGGCGCCTCATCATCCTGTCCTGCATCCTGAACCTCGGGCTGCTGTCGGTCTTCAAGTACACGACCTGGCTCTCCTCGGAGGCGAGCGTGCTGGCGGGCATGTTCGGCATCGCCCTCGCCCCGCTCGTCGTGCCGCTGCCCGCCGGCATCTCCTTCTACACCTTCCAGTCGATGAGCTACACGATCGACATCTACCGGAAGGAGCTGCGGGCCAGCCGCAACGTCATCGACTACCTCTGCTTCGTCGCCTTCTTCCCGCAGCTGATCGCCGGGCCGATCATGCGGGCCCGCGACCTCCTGCCGCAGCTCTCCCGCCCGCGCGAACTGGCCACTGCCGCCAATGTCGAGCACGGGCTCTTCATGATCCTCTTCGGGCTGTTCCTGAAGATGGTGCTCGCCGACAATTTCGGCGGCATCGTCGAGAGCATCTCCCAGATGATGCGGACGACGAGCAGCCTGCCGCCCGGCGTCGGGCTGCTCTTCGCCTATGCCTTCGCCGGCCAGATCTACTGCGATTTCGCGGCCTATTCGCTGATCGCCTGGGGCACCGCCAAGCTCTTCAACATCGAGCTGATGCGGAACTTCGCCACGCCCTACTTCGCCACCAACCCGTCGGATTTCTGGCGGCGCTGGCACATCAGCCTGTCCACCTGGCTGCGCGACTACCTCTACATCACGCTCGGCGGCAACCGCTACGGCGTGCCGCGCACCCTGGTGAACCTGACGCTGACCATGGTGCTCGGCGGGCTGTGGCACGGCGCGAGCGTCATGTTCATCTAATGGGGCCTGTGGCACGGCCTGTTGCTGGTGCTCTACCGCATCGCGCCGCTCGACCGCTGGCTGATGGCGGCCTTCGGCCAGTGGCTCGGCCGCAAGCTGGCGATCGTGCTGATGTTCCACCTGGTCTGCTTCGGCTGGATCCTGTTCCGCGCCTCCACCACGGAATTCCCGCTGGTCTGGGCCTCGGTCCTCGCGCTGCCGCAGGTGGTGCTGGCCCCCTGGCCGCCGCTGGTGCCCTACTGGGACCATGTCTGGGCGGGAACCGCGGGGTTCCTGCCGGTGCTCGCCGGCTCCATCAACCACATCGTGGTGTCGAACTGGCTCTTCGCGGTGTTCGGCTGGGGCACGCTGCTGTTCGGCCTCACGCTGTTCCTGCCGGACTACCTCGGTTACCGCGCCAATGGCGAGTTCCCGGACCGCTACGCGCGGATGTCGGTCGCGGCACGGGCCGCGACGATCGTGGTGCTCGTCTACGCACTGCTCTTCTTCGGCCGGAGGCAGGCCAATGAATTCATCTATTTCGCGTTTTAGGCCCTGGCTCCTGGCGCTGGCCGCCATCCTCGGCATCGAGGCGGCCTATTGGTGGTTCGCGCGGCCCGACCCGGTCGCGCGGTCCAACTTCCTCGAACTGCGTTTCGCGCAGCCGGACGTCATCCAGCGCTACTTCGCCTACGGGAAGATGGAGGAGCTGGCACCCCGCAGCGCGACCATCCTGCATGTCGGCGACAGCTCCGGCTTCCACGCGGTGATCCCGCCGGTGGTGGACAGCATGCTGCCCGGCGAGCGCTACCTGAACTTCGGCATCGCCACGACGATCGGCTTCCCCGGCTACTACGCGCTCGCCCAGCACATGCTGGAACGGCACCCGTCGCTCCACACGCTGGTCATCTACTTCTCGATGCTCTGCGCCTATCCGCAGCCCTTCCTGCTGTCGGACAACCCGCAGCTGCTCGGCACCGACCTCGCCAACGACCTCAGCGATCCCGCCCGCTTCATGCTGCGCCCGCCGACGCTGGCGCTGCGCGAGGAGGTGACGAACCGCGTCTACTACCTGAACGGCCGCTTCCGCGTGCTGGATGCGCCGCGCACCGACAATTCGGGCTACCTCACCTTCCGCTCGATCATGACGCAGGTCGGCGGCTGGACGCGCGAGACGGACAACCCGGACGACCTGCCGCCGCGCAACATCATGGCCGCGTGGCAGGCGCTGGACCCCCGCGTCGCGGAGCGGACCTGCCCGCGCCAGCCGACCACCGCCTGGGACTGGGGCAGCTTCTCCCGCCGCACCCATATCGACATCGTGCTGTCGGAGTTCGCGGACCTCGTCGCGCGGCACAATGCGCGGCTCGTGCTGATCCCGAACCCGATCCCCACCGGATCCGAGGCATTCCGCGAGATCGCTCCGATCGAGAACGAGTTCCGCCGCTTCGTCGCGCGGCGGCCGGAGGTGCTGCTGGCCCCGGCCGATGTCTGGCCCTCGCACCGCTTCTCCGTCGCGGCGCATGTCGCGACGCCGCATGCCGTCGCCTCCTCCGAACGCGTGGCGCGCTTCCTTGCCGCGCATCCGCCGCGGCAGGGCCGCGCCGCCTCGGCGCCGCCGGAGCCCACGCCGGCGGACCGGGTGAGCATCAGCGCGGCGCAGCCCTTCTCGGGCTATGTCTGGGACACGCCGGACCGCACGACGACGCCGCCCAGCATCGCCATGCGGGCCGGCCGCAGCGAGGCGCTGCTGCATGCCCGGGTGCGGCCCGGCGCCCCGTACCGCCTGACGATCGAGGTGCCGCCCGGCCGCGCCGAGGCGGCGCGCGAGGCCCTCACCGTCTCGGTCTTCGGCGTGCTGGCGGAGCCGGAGGCCACCGAGGACCGCGCCGCCACCACGCTCGCCTTCACCATCCCGGAGGCGGCCGTCTCCCGCCATGGCGGCTTCCTGGAGATCCTGCTCTCCCTGCGCGGCCTGACCGCCTGGCCCGAGGCGCAGACCACCGACCGCCCCGCCGCGGAGGCGCTGCGCGTCCATCGCTTCGGGCTGGAGCGCCAGACGGGGCCGGGACTGGCGGCGCTGCCCTGACGCTGCGGCGGGGGCGGGGCTCCGCCTCGCGCGCCGGGTTGGGGAGGCCGCGCGCGCCGCGCGGTCAGGTCGTCCCCTCGACGCCCGCGGCGCGCTCGGCCGCCAGCACCGCCCGCCAGGCCTCGACCTCCGCCGTCCAGGGCGCGGCGGGCTCGCGCAGCAGGCGCTCGGCCAGCCACAGCGCCTCCTTCGGATGGAAGGCCATCTCCGTCATCGCGCGGCGCAGCACGGCCAGCGCGACCTCCGGCGTCGGGCAGCGGCGGACCAGGTCGAGATGCTCGCACAGCACCTGCCCCGTCATCGCCCGCTCCGCCAGCACGCCGAGCCGCGCCGCGGCCGCCTCCGGCGAGAGCTCCGCCCCGGTCTTCTCGTAGAGCGCGTCGAGGAAGTTGCGGTCCGCCTGCATGCGCAGGAAGCCCGGGTTCCAGCGCAGGTCGCGCGCCATCCAGCGCGCCGAGGGGCGCGGCGACCACAGGTTCACGCTCTCGGCGAGATGCCCGACCGGCTGCGCGGCATAGTTCAGCGAGTGGAAGAAGCGCACCCGCTGCCGGTCGAGCCAGGCCATGTAGTGGTCCACCCAGCCCTCGCTCATCTCCTGCAGCGAGCCGGTGTTGACGACGAGGTCCACCGGCAGCGCCTCCACCGCCTCCAGCCGCTCGACCGGGCAGAGCACGATGCGGTGGCGGTCCAGCACGCCGGGGTCGAGCGGGGTGCGGTCGGCGACGTAGTGCACCGCCTCCGCCCCAAAGGTCATGCTGAGGAAGGCGTCCGCGAAGAACAGCGATTCCGCGATGTCCACGATGACATAGGCGCGCGGCGCCGCGACCGGGTTGGTCAGCCAGGCCCGCGCCGGCGCGCCATAGCCGCCGCCGAGTTCCAGCACCACGCGCGGCGGCTCCGGCAGCCGCGTCAGGCAGGACAGCACGATGCGCGCGATGTAGGGGACGATGTTGCTGGCCGCCCGGCCGCCGAGCACGAACTGCGTCTCCGGCGCCGAGGCAGGCGGGTCGTCGAAGCCGGCCAGCGCCGCGGCGTGGCGGGGGAACTCGCTCTCCAGCTCGCGCTGGTAGAGCGCGTAGTGGCGCAGCGCCTGGCCGGCGGGCAGCCGGTGCTCGAAGCCGACCCGCTGCTGGGCGTAGCGCAGCGCCGCCACCGGGCCGGGCAGCGCCGCGATCGCCGCGCGCATCCGCTCCGCATAGGCGCCCCAGCGCACCCCGTAGGAGGGCAGGTCGTCGCGCGGCCCAGCCGCGCGCACGCCGTCCAGCCGCGCGCGCGCCCGCGCCAGGATCGCCGCGCCCTTGGCCGGCTCCGGCACCGCGTCGGGGCGGGCGGGGGCGAGCACGGTCTCCAGCGCCACCGCGATGAAGCGGTCCGCCAGGTCGAGCCGGCCGGGATCGGCGGCCAGCGCGTGGCGCAGCGCCATCTCCTCCAGCGCGGCCGGCACCTCCCGCCCCTGCTCCATCAGCAGCATCGCCAGCCGGAAGCCGAGGTCGTGGCGCGCGGGATCCGCCGCGAGGTGATGGCGGAGCGAGGCCTCCTCGAGATCGGACGGCACCGGCCGGCCCTCGGCGATCAGCAGGGTGCAGAGCGCGACCGCCGCCGGGCCGTCGGCGGGGTCGGCGGCCAGCCTGGCCCTCAGCGCCTGCTCGGTGTCCATGCCGCCCGCCCCGCCCGGTCAGCCGGAAAAGTCATAAGACAAGCTTGATCATCATGCGGCAGGAATAGTCCACGCGGATCAGCGGCGAGACGATCCCGCGCTCCGCCCGGAACTCGTCCACCGCGCGCCGCGCGCCCTGGAAATGCCCGTAGTCGTCGAAGATCACGACGCCGCCCGGTACGACGCGGTCGTAGAGCGCGTCCAGCACGTGGCGATGCGAGGAATACCAGTCGGTGTCGAGCCGCAGCAGCGCGATGCGCTCAGGCGCGGTGGCGGGGATAGTGTCCTCCACCATGCCCGGCACGAAGCGCAGGCGGTCGGCGGGATAGCCGGTCAGCGCCATGTTGCGGCGGACATCGGCCTCGTCCGCATAGGCCCAGTAGGTCTGCCCGTCCGGCAGCGTCGCGGCCTGCCAGCCATCGATGGCGCGGTTGCCGAGGATGTCCACGTCCACCGCCGCATCCGGCATCGGCAGGCCGGCGAAGGTGTCGAACAGCCAGAGCGTGCGGTCGGTGTCGCCGCGCCGCAGCAGCTCCAGCGCCATCGTCATCACGCTGCCGCCGCGCCAGACGCCGCATTCGACGAGGTCGCCGGGCAGCCGCGCCGCGGCGACGTAGCCAACGCTCGTCCACAGCGCGTGCAGCCGCTCCACCATCGTCATGGTGTAGCGGCGCACCTGCTCGAGGATGGCGCGGAACTCCGGCTCCACGTCGGCGAAGCGCACGTTGCGGCCGTATTCGTCGGCCATCGCCTGGAAGTCGGTGGCGTATTCCTGGTCGAGCAGCGCGTCCTTCACCTCCGCCAGCAGCGCGGGGTCGGCGTCGCGGCCGAGCAGGCGGGTGACGGTGACGAGCCGCCGCTTGAGGTCGAGGCGCGACGGGTCCTTGGCGACGTAGAAGGCCAGCGCCGCGTGTTCCAGCAGCAGCGGGATGGGCTGCTGCGCCGCCATCAGCGCGGAGATCGCCTGCATCACCGTGTCGCGCCCGGCATGCCCCGCCTCGACCTGCGCCAGCAGCGCGTCGAGGTCGAAGCCGATGCCCGCTTCCGTCGGATTGCCGTCCATCGCCCGCTCTCCCCCGCGCCGCGCCTCAGGCGCCCGCCAGCGCGCTGGTCCGCGCGCAATCCCGCTCGCCGAGCCGCGGCATCGCCTACGGCAGCAGCTCGGCCAAGCGGGCGCGGTGGTCGTCGCGATCGGGATGGCGGTCGAGCAGCGCGAGCAGCAGCCGCGCCTCCTCCTCCGCCGGGAGGGCGCGGCCCTGCGCCCGCACCACGTCGAGCAGCCGCTGCATCATCATCGCGTCGTCCGGGCTGATGCGCAGCGCGTGGCGCAGCCCCTGCTCCTCGAGCTCGAGCGGGATCGCCTCGCCGCGGCGGGCCATGTCGGTGGTCAGCGTGTAGGCGCGCTGCAGCGCCTCCGCGTCGTCGGCGCGCGCCGCGGCGACGACGGTCGCGCGGTAGGTCTCGTAGAGCTGCGCGGCCGGCCCGTCCGACAGGATGCGGCCATGCTCCAGCAGCAGGCAGCGGTTGCACATGCCGGCGAGCAGCGTCTCGGAATGCGAGGCGATGACTAGGATCGAGGAGCGTGCGATCAACACGTTCATCCGCGCCTCCGCCTTGCGAGCGAAATGCGCGTCGCCGGTCGCCAGCCCCTCGTCGAGCAACAGGATCTCGGGCTCCACCGCGGTCGCCACCGCGAAGCCCAGCCGCGTGACCATGCCGGCGGAATAGATCCGCACCGGCAAGTCGATGTAGTCGCCCAATTCGGCGAAGTCGATGATCTCATCCACCTTCTGCGCGATGCGCCGCCTGCTCATGCCGAGATGCAGCGCGCAGGTCAGGATGTTCTCTCGCCCCGTGCCGTCGAGGCTGAGGCCGGGCGTAGCGTTGAACAGGGTAGAGATGCTGCCCACAGAGACGACGCGGCCGCGGGTCGGCGGATAGGCACCGGCCATAAGGCGGAGCATCGTGGTCTTGCCGGCGCCGTTGTGGCCCATAAGGCCGAGCCGGTCGCCGTCGCGCAGTTCGAAGGAGATGTCGCGCAGCGCGGTGACGACGCCACGCGCAGCGTCAATTTCCCCGCCGGTACGCGACACCTTGCCTCGGCCACCGCGTGTGAGGCGAACGGGGAACTCCACCCAGGCATTCTCAACAGAGAGGCGGGCCATGCGCGCTAGTACCAATAGGCCAGACGGTCGCGCCACCGGCCGTAGAGCCAGAGCGTCGCGGTGGCGCCAAGGACGAGCGTGCCGACTACCCATGCCCAGGCATCGAGGGGCGGGATGGTGCCGAGGAGCGGATCCCGCACCACGCGCACCAGGTGGTAGAAGGGGTTGAAGTCTGCGGCAAAAGCGAGGTGTGCGCCCAGCATATCTCGCGGCCAGAACACCGGCGTGACGAACATCATGATCTGCATCGCGCTGGCGATGGCGGGCATAAGGTCACGCCGATTCAGGCTCAGCATGCCGGCCAGGAGGCTCATCCAAACGCCATTCGCGATCACGAGGAGCAGTCCGGGAAGGGCCAGTAGCACCGCCCAGCCCGGCCAATGCAGCGTACCGAGCATCACGACGAGGTAGAGCACGAAATGGAGTGCGAAGATCAGCAGGCCGCGCCACACATGCGCGAAGGCGAAGGCCGGATAGGGGAAGCGCATGGACAGCGCCGTCGCCTGGCCGGCGATAACGATGCCGGTCGCATCGGTGACGAAGGATGCGATCAGCGTCCAGACAATCAGGCTGACCGTCACGTAGCGAAAGTACTGCGTGGGGTCCTGGCGCAGGATGGTGCTCCAGACCACGCCCATCACGATGACGAAGGCGGCCAGGCCAAATGTGTGCCAGAACGGCCCGAGCCGCGTGCGCCGGAAGCGCCACACGACATCGATCCAGCCGCTGTGCAGCCAGACCGGCGCGATGCGCAGGGCAGCAGTGACGTCGGCCCATGCGACCTCGAAGGGCCCGCCCGGTGCGGGCGATACCGCCGGCCGCGCCGACGGCCGCTGGTCTTGCTCTGCGGAAAGGCTGAGTCTTTCAATTTGGGCATGGGCTTTCACGGCGACGTCTATGCCTCCGCGGTTCCTCGGATGTCAAGCGAGCGCGCCTCATCGGCGCGACCGGGAGCCCAAGGGAATCGCTTGAAAGGGTTACCGCTGAGTTCTGAATAGCAATGATCCCAGATAATCTGTGTTCATGGCGGCTTTTTTTCTTCTGACTTTAAGGCTGTGTTTGTCGTCTGCGTTGCGTATCAT
>Ga0169931_10008590_pt1 | contig 14874 bp, 6 predicted proteins | sample Kivu_15m_20L_FD_129675 | JGI IMG/M metagenome (GOLD analysis project Ga0169931, IMG submission 129675) | Freshwater microbial communities from Lake Kivu, Western Province, Rwanda to study Microbial Dark Matter (Phase II) - Kivu_15m_20L... | ecosystem: Environmental > Aquatic > Freshwater > Lake ... | reverse complement strand
GGAAACAGCACCAATTCCAAGGGCGGTAATATAATGAGTCATTTTAGTTTAAATAATAATAGTTCCAGCTTTTTAAGCAGTATAAATGCCTTAGGTAATGATTATTATCCAAGATCATTTAAATATCCATCTGGTAAAGTGGTTATAGAAAACACGTCATTTGGAAAAGAAGGTGTTTCTGGAAGAACGTTGACGAGTAGAACTGCGTCAGATGCAATAACTGCAGCAGGAGATATAGCATATAGGAGCCCATTATATTCAACGAAATTTACTCAAGAAATGTTAAATTCATCTAGTAATTCATTTTTTACTTCTGGGGCGCAAGTAGCTTATGGAACTAGTTACCTAAAGGTTGTAGACGAAGATTCACCAAGTTTTCGTACAGAAAAAGACGGGAAATCTCAAACAGGTTATTCTACAGTAAGTGGTGGATTAGCTTTTAATAGACTCATGGGGAATAGTATAGCCGGCCGTGCTGGTGGTCAAGATTTTGTTAATAGGGCCATAAGGGAAATAGAAGGTGAGTCTATAACGTCTTCAGGTTCAGGAGATGGAGATAGCATTGATGATGCTGATGATTCCGCAGATGCAAGTGTAGGCTCTGGTCCAATAAGACCAATAATATCTGATTCAACATTTGCGCCCGGAGAAAAAGCTTGGTTAATAGAACGAGCACAAATGCTCTACAATAAAGGACCAGGTCATCCTGTCGGTTCAGATTTAAATGGAGTTGTAACAGATAGGGGAAATGGTTTAGTATCAGGTTTTACTTATGATCTTCCAAATGGAATGACTGGATTAAAATATTATTTAGGATCAAGATATCCTGGTTATAGCGGAGATAATGCCTTGAGTATTGATCAATCAGAAATAGATGCAGGTCCAATAAAAGCATATGTGTATCCGGCAATGATAGAATTATTGTTATATTTATCTGATAAGATAATAATACAAGGTGGATTTGGATTTCACAGGGCAAATCTACAGCAAATTGAAAACAACGCTCTCGCTGCTGAAGCGGAAAACGTTCAGTATTCGTCAGCTCGTTTCAGGGTAAAGACTGATAGTAGTATACCAGCCCACGCTAGGGGCTCTGCTTTTGATATAGATTTAATTGGTAAAAAAGACCAAAGTGTCGTCATTAATTTGAATGTGGATGGAAGAAATGTAGACAAGCATAGAGAAGCTGTGCTTATTTTTTTTGAAGCACTGAATTCTGCTCCGATGCATCTTATACCAGATTTTATTAAATTCCACGATGGACTTGGTGCAGAGTATGGTATATCGAAAGAGGAATTTGAATTAGAAACAAGTCCATTAAAAACCGCTTACAATAGATTAAAGTATGTCAATTTTTCTGTAGCAAGTGATCATAGAACGCATATACATATGGATTTTTCCTCTAAAAGAAGTGGGCAGTACGTTGCTTCAGGGACATTAGGAACCTCTGTTGGAGTTGATTCAAGCATAGATCCACCAACCACACCTGATCCAAATACCGGAGCAGTGTACATTCCTGGCCTTGGTACATTTCTACCAACTGTAAATTTTAATAATCCAAAATTTACACAATTACATAAAACGTATCCGATGCAGCTTTTGGCCAACGAAATATATTCCCTTATGTCCAACATATGTTGTCCCGAACTGGCTGCGATAATGACGGCAATTTCTCAAAGAGAAGGAAATGTGTCTAGCTTAAATGTTGGTTTGACAGAATCAGGGGATTGGTCTTATGGATTTCTTCAGAATAATCTATATGGAGGTCATGGAAAAGTAGAGGTATTGGTTCCATATCCAACTCCAACTGTGATTCACGCTTGGAAATTGGCTGCTCCAGGATGGCAATTCTTTGGTCTACAAAGTTGGGAGCAGTGGAAAGGACTTGCATTAACTGTTCATAATAGCATGGATCTCACTGCATTTGAAAAGAATCAACGTGATGGTTCAGATGATAGATTGTGGTATCCACTTAATCAGGCGTATATGGCCTATAGGTTCATGTGCGGGCAAATGCCGACGTACCCATTACCAGAAAATGGAAAATTAGGTTTGAGACCACAAGAGCAGGCTGGTAATGGAAAAATGCAACACGTACTTACGCCATGGGGTGACTATGGCGGTGTTCCCGGTGGTCCATTATATGGCGTAAAATGGACTGATGCAAAAGCAGTATATTTAGCAAATAATCCAAGCAAAACAGAGGATAATTTAAAAACCTGGATAAGAAATTATTTCTCAACTGCAGACAATGGAGCGACATCTAAATCAGCACCAAAAATAGAGGATTGGTTAGCTGGCAAGAGAATTCTCAGAAATGGAACAATTAGAGACACATGGGACTAATATATAAAGGAGATAAGAAAAATGCCAGTTAATTACCCAAAGTTTGATAAAAAAATACAAGAACAAATTGATTTAAGTTCAATGAAAATGGCTAAAACAAGGCCAGGTATGGTTCTTTCTTATAATAAGCAAAACAATACAGCAAGAATACTTTTGGATGAACAATTTTCAGAAACTATTGGTTCAGTTATAGAAAACGTGCCATGTCCGGTGTCTAAAGGAGTTCAATCAGTTTCGCCATCCGTTGGTACGCGATGTCTCATAGGATTTCGAGACAATAACCAAGCATCTCCGTATGTTTTAAATTATTTTGAAGATACTAGATTAAATCCAAGTTTTATGATACATTATAGAATAGATACAGGAATTCCAAAATATTTGGTGCACTGATGGAAAATACTAGTACAGATCTAACATATGGATTAAGGGATAGAACACTTGTTAACAGTGTTGATCCTGACGTCGAATTAAAAAAAAGAAAAGAATTCTCAGATAGAGAAGTTGGATTAACTCATCCTGATTTAACAAGTTTTATACGATTAAATGATCAAGGTGATATTGAAATATTTGCAGCACCGGGCATAGGGATTGTAATAAGTTCTAGATCAAAAAGTATATCTATTTTTGGTGATTCAATTAGATTCTTTACGAAAGAAGACGGTTTAAGATGGAACAGTTACAATTTTAACTACGCAGCGTCTAATTATATAGAACCAACTTTGGTAAAAATTAGTCCCAAAACTATACATTCTGCTAATAATAAAGTCTCATATTATTTAGATTTGTTTAAAATTTATGAAGATAAAGAAGAGCAAAAGACTATTACTATATCTGGAGAGTATGGATTTAATCAGTCAGAGGATATACCATCTCAGGTTTTGTTAACAGATGAAAATGTTTCTGGCCTAACAATAGAACAAATTGGCTTAATTGAAGCCTATTCAACCGACTATCCAAAAGAGCATATTGATTTAATTATAAAATTTCTTAAAGAAGGACTTAGTTTTAATCAAGCACACGAAAGAGCGTTAAGAGAATTAAATGGCTGATTTGTATTTTACCCTAAATGGTGACATGGTTATCAATGGCAATAAAGATATAGCCATTACCGCAAATAGTCTGCAATCTGATATGCAACAGATATATCTAAGGCTAATGACAGAGCCTGGTGACTTTTATATATATCCGCAGCTTGGAACCGATTTGTCTCTTCTCTACGGTATGCCACAATCTCCAGAAACTGGCGAATATGGAAAAAGAATAATAAGAACAGCTCTTGAAAGAGAAGGTCTTTTTAAGGGTAGGAATATAAAAATAGATGCAGTTCCAACCGCAAGAGATGCTATACGGTTTGATATTCATATAATTTCTGATATAGATAGACCAATTACGCTATCTGTAACACAAGCACTAGGAGCTTAAATGACAATTTATGGAGTAAAAAATAAATCTGAAATACTTGTTTCGGTTTTAAATTCTTTAGAAAAAAATGCTGGTATATCAGCTGTATATCCAGGCTCTATAGCCAGGGCTTTTGCCGAGGCTTTTAGTTCTGAATTGTCTGATTTATATGAATCTTTAAGATTCACAGTATCTCAAAGTAATTTGACTACAGCTTCAGGAAAAAACCTAGATTTAATAGGCGCTTTATATGGCATAGCTAGAAAGTCCGTAACAGCGCCAGTAGCAACTGAACGTCAGTCTTTTAATATTGAATTTTTTATTGATAAACCACATAGCGTAGATGTTTTTATTCCCAAGGGAACCTTGGTGTATAATGATGTTTCTAATTATATCATGAAACAATATAGTTTTAAATTAGCAAATGATATTATCATCGCCAAGGGGTCAACAAAAGTGTATGGTAGGGTTGAGCCAAATTTCAACGATAATGCGTACGTTGCTCCTAGAAATTCATTAACTAGACATAATTTTATCGCCCCCGCTGCGGTTATTGTTTTTTGCACAAATCCAAAAGAAGTATATTCAAACACCTCCGCTGAGTCAGACGAAAATTATAGAAGAAGAATACTTGCTTCTATGAAGACTAGATCTCCTGGAACTGTGGAGTCTGTTAGATTTGCAGCTCTTTCGGTAAAAGGTGTGCGAGATGTAAGAATACGCGAAGCTAGTTATGGTATAGGATCCTGTGATGTAATTGTTGTACCTGAGGTTAGTTCAGCTTTAAAATCCCTTCCTGAGTCAATATTAACCGCTATATCAAACGTAAAGCCAGTAGGTGTAAGATTCAATGTAAGAATTGCAGAAAAGGTAAATGTTAATTTATCTGCTACCCTAACTTTTCCAGCAGGTAACTCAGAAAATATAATAAACGCCGTAAAAAATCAAGCATCACTGTTTGTCAAAAGATATCTAAATTCGCTTTCAATCGGAGACGCCGTATCTCTTTCTTCTATTGAACAGCAAATAAAACTATCTTCTGATTTAATTCGAGGAGTGACTTTCAGTGCATTTAACGCAGATGGTAAAGAGCTTCCATTAAAAGATTATCAACCAAGTAAGGTTACAGAATACATTGCAGCTGGAACAATAACATTAAATTCTGTTATAATAAGTGGATCAAGTTATTAAGAAAATGAGTTTTTGTATGAATATTTTATTTGCAAAAAGGCAAATATATTTTAATTTTTTCAAATTTATTAGAATTATGGGAATTTAATTATGAAACAATATTTGTTATTGTTAAAAAGTTCTGACTTTAATAAATCTGGAAATATTTGGACTACAGATCCATTAAACGTATATATTAATTCGCAATATAAAAATTATTCATACGTCAGATCCCAATACGGTTTAAACTTAATCAAAGACAGAACGTATACTGGCTATAATGTAACATCACCATCATTTTATGGATCTCACGCTACTCCATTTGGAGAGCGTTCAGTGTACGTAACTGACGCTGGAGAAGTTGAAACTGATAGCGCAACACCGTCTATTTTTAGATTTATAGATACATCTTCTAGAGTAGACATTTTAAATTATCGTCATACATTTACAAATGTTACAGGATTAGCTAATCCATCTTTTAATATTGAAATACTTGAATCAGATACAATTGATGGGCCGTGGTTAAATACTCCTTTATCTGGTGAATTTGGAACTATTTTTATAAAGAACTGTAAACCATTTATAAAAGTTGAATTAGAAATTAATTCTGATGGTTTAGACATAAATTCTTTGGGATTAGTTTTCTATCTAGAAATTGGAATACATGAGATTACTTCTCCAATTATTTCTGACCACACTAGAAACATTTTAAGAAGATTTCCTACTTGGACCGCTCTGTATGCGGACTCCGAAGAGTACGCAACGCCGTCATTGGCAACTCCAAGTTCTGTAGGTGGAAAATTTCTAACTGCACTAACACAAAATACACTTGATGATATTGAAACAGAAATTGATTTGTTATCAATTAATTCTTACATTAATAGCGCTGACGAAAATATGTTGGCATGGGTCTACATTTCATATAATGTTCCTCCTAATTTAGTCAACCTTAAAGGAGACAATGTTACACTTAGCGCTGTTGGAACTTTAAGAGAACTATTTGACCTTAAGTCAACTGATTACGCTTACTATTATAATCCCATTGACAGGCAATTAATTACTACTAGATATTTTCAATCACTTTTAATTAATGATATATTATATTCACAAAATGCATTAAACATATTTAACGATTTTGATGAGTTTGGAGCAAGAGTTGGATTGCCAAGACTTAACTTAGAGTCTAATTCCTCTTACAAAAAAAGAATACTAGATGTAAATAATAATCTCCCAGGAGTATCTCTAGACGCATTTAAGAGAACTCTAAGAAGAGAACTAGATATATGGAGTGCCTACGGCACAACTCCAAATTCTGATGACACAGGTTATTTGCCTGAAGTCATTGAAATTTCTGATATGGAAAATTCCACTCCATATTTTTCTTACGATAACCATCCTCAAGAAAAATTTAAAACACTAGTAGAAAATCTAAACCTTAGATTTCCTAGTAATTTAGGCTATGTTAATTGGGATGAAGGGGTATGGGATTATTCTGGTTCAAAAGGTGAGGGCATAGGCAGAATTGCAGCGTTATACGATGTAGCCACTCCAGTTACTCCAGAATACTATCAACCAGGAGTTGGCGATTTTGACGATGTTAGATTTCAATATAAATCTAATAATATAAATAATTTGGATTTTTCTGGTTACGCTGAAATAAATGGTATTAAAAAAATAGAAAATGCAGAAGCTCACTCACCAATTGTTGTTGATTATTCTTGGTATTTATCTTATGTTAGAAAAATTTCAGATTATGAACAAAATAAATCTAATGTTGGTTTAGTTTATGAAATAACCGTTCCAAACTACAATCAATCAACAACGCCGTCAGTATTTTACTCTAATTTAAACTCTTCAAATAGAAATGATTTTATTGTTTCAAATTATTACAAAAACAATAGTTCGGCAAGTCCTGAATTTAATTATATTACAATCTTCAATCAAGACGGGTCAACAACGGACACAATTACTTTTAGAAGCAAAATAAATGATGATTTATATTATCAAACATCTTCTACCCCATATTCAAAATCAATCAGTGCGTACGAAGCTAGTCAAATTTCTGTAGTTATCGGTAAACAATGGAATCAAAGTTCTCAGTCATATACAAATGTATCCGCATCAGATTATCGAATTAGATTTTCCAAAGCAGATAATTGGTATTTAATTAATCCATCTTCTGGTGAGCAAATGACTATGTCTAGCCCAAATATAGTACACTCCGATGCCAACCTAATAATTGGTTCAACTTTATATAATGAAAAAAATGAAGTGCAATATTCAAATACATTAAATAATACATTTACACTAAATAATTTAAATGATTATTCAGAAAATGGTTTAGCTCCAGTCAAAATATATTTGCAAGATTTACTATCAAACATTGCCATAGACGCAGCAGCTACTCCGCAATATTTATACATCAATGTATCAGAGCCGCAAAATATTACTAATTATACAGCGCCTATACCAGGGGGTCTGTCGAAAAATCCAGAAACTCAAGTTGATCATTTAATACCTTCATCTCCAAATATTATTTGGGGTAAATACAATTCTTCAGATGTATTGATTGGTTCTGAAGATTATTTTGATCACGCTACCATAAGTTATGGTAGTTTGCCAGAATATATTAGAGTTCATTCGGCAACTGTAAATTCGTATCCTTTATTATATAATTATTATGAACCATTTACCGCAACAACAACACCAAGTTTATTTTCTGGTTACATAGATGTACTTGAGAATACATATGAATATGAAGAAGAAGTTGTTAATACATTCTATAATAAAGACAAGTTTTTAAAGAATATAAATATTTCTGGAAATTCTTTCAATCTTGCTTCAATTCAAAGTCCAGAACATGTTATATATAATCTTTCTCTTATTTCTTCTACGCCAAATGTTAACGTATATTATTCTAATGCAGATGTAATTAACGAACTTAATTCTGCATTACAAAGTTCTCTTTCGCAAGAAGTTGAACTTCCAATATACGCAGAAAAAATAGATAAAAATCGTAGTTCGTCGGTGCACGCAGGATGGCTATATCTTGATCAGAATGAATATTATATATATTCCGATCCTGTTGTAGATAACTTTAATGGTAGATTTTTTGAACTGCCATTGACACAAGTGCCAAGAAGTGGTTCTCCAATTTTAGTTAATATTGGAGATGACGAATATAGAAATATAGCTTTTGAAGATTCCGCTACTCCCGGAAAAATGTCATTCATAAACCATGAAATTGTTTACGGAAATGCAAATAATTCTCTTTATTTGGCTTATGAAAACTTGTCTGACATATCAGTTAAGGATCAATATAATGGAAGTATATTATTTAGTGATTTATCAACAGAATCAAATGTAATTTCTCCATTTGATTCATCTACTCCATCCATTGTAGATAGAGAGTACGAAGTATCATATAAGGTAGAAAAGTCATTCTATGTTGATAAAGATTATTATGATCATTTATTGGATAGTTATAGTGCAATTTTATATCTTTCCTCAACACCGTCTACTAATCAACAGTATTATATAACGTATGAGTCATCTTATTTAAATAAAGAAAAAGATATTGATATAAAGATACACTCAAATTACAATCCAATAGACGAAGGTTACATTTACGCCTCAAAGCAAGAATATGATTTTGACATCGCAAACATATATTTATCTCCATCATACATTAGTGATAATCAAGATGATTTAATGAACATATCAATTATTGCCTATGATAAAAATGGAAATCTAAAACCAAATCAAACTTTCAAGGTGTTTGGAGAAAGCATCACTGCAAATCCACAATACGTTACAACTAACGATAATGGTTTGGCATTTTCCGAAATTCGATACTCCGGAGATATACCAGCCGTGTCTGCATCAGGTTTGATAAATATACAAGGGATAGGGTCTGCAACCCCTTACGGCAATGAGAATAGTCAAACGCAAAACTACTTTGTTTCTAAGCAGTATGATATATTTACTAATGTGACATTTAATTTAGAGGTTAAGGCGGTTCCCAGATCCTTTAACGTTGATTCAGATGGCTTAACTAAAGTTGTAGTTGTTGGTCAGGTTTATTGGAAAAATCGACCACTGCACTATCCGGTGCAACTGAGCTGGGTAAAAGGCAGAACTTTATATGACATATTTAATTTAAATGAAAATAATACTTTTTACGCCGATGACTATGGTAATTTTACGCTTTCTGAAGAAATATTTGAAGAAAATTCTGCCACACCCGGGATATGGTTGTTAAAAATTTATATCTCCGATGAATTATCGGTGACTAATTATTTAGAATCTATTGGAGAAGTTTTATCAAATTCTGATGTTACTATATCTGGAGACATAGTTTATTGGAATGAGCTATATGACAATATTCATTACTCTAAAGAAGTCGCTTTAGCGCCTTCTCATTTTGTCCAAAATATACAATCTAACTCTTCGTATATATCTACTCCCAATTTTGTATATGACCACTATAGTTCGTCAACAATAATGAAATACAACGCAACTCCAAATATTAACTTACCGGTTTGGGTTCCGTTAAGAAAATTTGACCAATATCAAGCTGGTTTACTTGGGTCAACACCATCTATTGTAGATGTGTACGAAAACACTCATCCAGATAATGGAGATCAATAATGCAGGCATTTGAAAATATAACTAATGATCAAAATGAAAAAGCTTTTAAAATTGGTACACGAGTACCAAACGACGCTGCTGCAATAACGTGGTTTTCAAACGATCCAACAACTGTTGAAAATAGTATTAATTATCTTGATTTGTCAGAAACTATATCCGAAAATGTAAATAAAAATATTAACAATACAGAAAGTGATAATACAATACTTGCTTACGCGGATGAACTGGGAGTATTGAGAACATTAGATGGAAGTTATTCCATACCAAATAAAGAAGTTTTAATTAGTAACATCATGCTAAATAAACCATTGGAGTCTAGAACTTATTTAAATTCAGAAATTGATCCAACAGATTTTGCCTACTATTATTATATAAGTAGATTTTTTGTTGAAGTAGATAATAATTTTTCCTTATTATCATTAAATGATTTTTTATCAGATTCTGTAATTAATAATTTGGGAATAAAAGTTATTGATCAAAATGGAAAAGATTATATAGATATTGATAAAAATAGAAAAAAATATAGAATTTTATTAGAACCATATATAACTTCACAAAATTCTGAAAATGAAAAAATACCATATAGAGTTATTGTGTTATTGGACAGCACTACGCCAAATAATCTTAAACTAATTTATAATAAATGCGAATCAGATGAATATGGTTCTAGTCACAATATAACTTTGAATTATTCTGAAACAATAAACTTTATAAATTTATTTACTGAAATACCAGAAGAAGCATTTGTTATTGATAATAATTATTCATTAAATAAAAATTTTTCTGTTAAAAAAATAAATGAAAAACATTCTGAAATTACAAATAATCCAATTATTCAAGAAGGGTATCAGGTTGTAGTTCCAAGAAAAGCAATAGCTGACTATAGAACGTATGAATTATTTAATTGGAGATTGGTAGCAAAAACAAAAAGGAACTTTAATTATGAGCAATTTAATTATGGGTATGAATTAAACTCTTCTGGAACAACCGCACAAAGAACTGTTAATGTAGGTATTTTATATAGTTCCGCCAATCAAGAAACTAATACTACAATTAATCCTTATGTTTTTCAAAGGTTAGAAGTATCACCATTTAATTTATCTAAATATATATTTGAAAATCCAAACGCAATAAATACGGACAAAAACACGTCCGCTTATTGGATGGTTGATATTGATAACGTTTCTAGCCTAGGTAATTACGACGTGCTAGCATGGTCCCCTAAATCACAAGTTACCATAAATCAATCATTGGTTTTAAGAGACTTTTTAAGTAAAAATGGTACACTCTTTTTAGACCTCAGCTCCCCTGCTGCAAATGCAACGGCCTTGAATCCGTCTCTGCAGATAACCAAAACAAATATAGATTCCTCAACTCACACACTAAACGCTTCAAATAGTTTGATTAATTTAAATAAAAATGGTGGGTGGGAAATATCAGATAATATTTTTGAAAAAACTTACTATAATATATTTGGTTCAAAAAAACCTATAAGAAGTGAATCTTATAAATCGTATTATTATTTTAATGATGTGACTAATGAAAATAGTATCATAAAAATTGGTTCCTCTACTCCTAAGAGTATAGGGCAAATAATACCTTATATCAACTCTGCAGATTCCTTATCTTGTGGAAATTTAATAGGAACAACATTTCCGGTTATGGCGTACTGTAATTCAGTTTATCAGGTAAGTTCTCCGGAATTAATTTTAGATAGTAATTATCAAGATACCACGCAGTTTGCAGATGGCAACAATTCCTATTCAGCCGTAGTTGAAGGTCCTTTTAAATTCCTTTATAACATTATTTCATATGCGCTGCACTGCAGAACTCACGCAACAAAAGTGCAAACAAACATAGATTTAAGATCTTCTTTATATAATTTTGTATCTGATTGGAATTCTTCATATGCTATTAATGAAAATGTTTTGACCCAAAATGAAAAAGATTTAGAATATACAAGAATATCTGCAGGTAATGGAAATTACAAGTATGCAAAAAATTTATTAATTACGAAAGAAAGTCAGCAAAATTCTGTATTTGAATATTATAAATCTTCACTATCTAGTTTTCTGCCAGAACAACAAAGAGACAAACTGTTTACCCTTAATAGTTCTGAAATAGACTTTTATATAGAAGTGACAAATCAGGATGTTGAAATAATAAACGCAGAACGCGCTGATAGCACAGATGATGTCCAGTCTAAATCTGCGTATACTGTTCACAAAATTGCATCTGGAGAAAGCAGTCCATACGCATATACTGAAAAAATTTCACCCAGTTTCAATATACCGTCACAGATTTGTGCACACAGTTTAATAGAAAAAAATATTAGTTTATCAAATAATAAAATATTAAATGATAATTTCAATGCGCTTAGCGCTTTTAAACAATACCCGTTTTCACTCTCCTGTTTGTATAATTATTTCAGAAGTTCAGAAAAGCACAATATTTTTAACGCAGACGTAACGTTAAACTCTACCGGATATTTTGATGCAACTGTAAAAATAAAAAGAATGCCAAGGATATATAGAAGTCCTAGTCCGGCAAAAGAAGCAGTTTGGGCTAATAATATTACCTACTCATGCATAAACGCGCAATCTGCAATAGATGATTTGCAGTTGTTAAGAACACAAGATTCTTCAAGTGGAAATAATATATTTCCATATACTGGAGATATAGATATACATAATAACAAGAAAATGTTTAAACGTGGAGATAACCACGCATATGTAAAGTACATTCAATGGACACTGGCCGCATATGGTACTTATACAGCTACTACCGATGGTGTTTATGGTGAAAAAACTGAAAAAGCTGTTTTGGATTTTCAAAATGATTTAAACCAAAGATATAAAGATGGTAAGGTCGATAGTGAAACAAAATGGTATTTAGCACAATATTGGAGGGGCGAAATACAAACAGACTCTAATAGATTAACCAATTTTAAATCATGGGCTACGCCAGAGATATTACAGTATATCACTGCAGCAGAAAAAATCAACAGGGTTGCGTCAATTAATCAAGAAAATATGATCTATAAAAAGATTACCTTTACAGGATTTGAAGGACCATCTACCGGTGAGGATATAATTTATTTTGAATTACCAAATGAAATACAAAAAATAAATAAAATTACAATTAAACCAGACGTGTCTCCTGCATGGAGAAATTTTAAAGTTAAATATTATGGTTTTTCATCAAAACCAATACAAAGTTTAGTTAATGGAATTCTAGACCAAGAGGCACATATTACAGCGCTCAATGCCGACGCATCAAACGCTGATGTTGAAATCTTATTTACAGAAAAAGATTATCAAGAAACTAGATATATGTTTATTGTGGTGTCGGCTGGTAAATCTCCATCGTATGGGCAGTATGCGGAAACTTTTTCAATTAAATCAATAACAGCTACAGGAAGAACCATGATTAGCCCAGAACAACCTGCTGATCCTGGTGAACAAATACCAACTCCAGATCCAGACACCACTTTAAGGGTTAAGGCGGAAATAATAACTGAAAATTTGTCTGTATCCAATATATCTGTATTAAATGATCAAATTGTCTCATATTCACTATCTTTACTTCCAAAAAATATTTCTTATATTGAAAGCATATCAACATATGACAGCAACGGAGACGAGTTAGAGTCATATTCTTTTGGTAAAAAAATATATCTTGATGATACTTCAGAAACTGTAATTGACTTAGGTCAAAACAATGATCCAACAATTTTTTCTGTTGAATTAACTTTTAAACCTTCGACTCTTAGTTTTATTAATCCAAATGTATCTTCTACTATTTTGAACAAGGTTTATTCAGCCAATGGTTCTAATTTAATTTGGGAATCACCTAGTCCATTGAATAAATGCCCCATTACGTATGTTGAAACTTCACTTCCCAATAATCAAACCGCAGTAAAGTTTATAACAAATTCTATCTATTATGAGAACAACGAATCTGTTACCTCAACTAATTCCATAACTAATTATAAGTTAAAAAATATTAATGGAAATATTTTCCCCGGTCAACCCAACAGTGTAACAGTCAATGATGGAATTGTTCTATTATGTGATGAAAGTGGTAATCCCACTGGTATACCAAGTTTAAATGTCGTTCGAACATTGGTAACCAATAATAGCGATGAAGTATATTTGCAGTACGGTTTACTGGGTGTAAAAAATTCATTAGAACAAGATGGTTTAATATATGGTTTTTATAATTTAAATGAAAGAAAATTTATTGGTAAAACTATCTCTTATTTAGATTTTATTAATTATGGAGTTGGAAACGTATATATAGCTTTATGCGCAATCGATGCAGACGGTGTCACTAAAATAAAAATGAATATTTAGGTGTATCTACTTCTATAAAATTTAAACCAGTAAATATTCCCATTAAATACGCTGCACCGATATACTCAATAAAAATAAATAATTCTTCGTCAATAAAAGTTGAGAAGCCATCAAATTCATTAGGAAAATTTGATATTTGGCAGCTCCCTGTAAAAATGGGTTCATTTTTTAAGTCAGTACAAATTCCAAATGACATGGTTTCTATATATGAATGGACTCCAGATTTATCTACCCAGTCGCTTTTGTGTAAGTATTCTACATTAGATATACAGCCAAATTACTGGTCAAGAATTTATGGACATGGATATTATGATGTAAAAGATGAATTGCCAATACTGATTGATTCAAAAACAATAAAGTTAAAAAATTTTCCTATAGCTGTTTTTAATTATGAAACCAATTATAGAAAATCATTAGTTGGAATTTTGAAACCAATTCTTGAAATATATACAAGAAACTCTATAAGCGATCAATGGGAACTTTTAAGTGATTCTGAAATCAAAAATATAGATTGTCAAAATGGAATAATTACTTTTTATAATTCAATAATTCAATTATCTGGCTATAGCAATATAGTTGATCTATCATTGATTAAGGTTAACTATACTTTTAAATCAGATATGGCGTTAGTTCGTCAAATTAATGGTTATCAAATACCTTTAAACCCATTTTTGGCAGAGCAAAATAGCCAAGTTACCTATCAAAAACCCTTGTATATTTATTTAAAGCCTGTTGAAATTTATAGAAATACAGTTCTAGAAAGTAATTATGTAGGTTACGAAAAAGTTGCAGATTATACGCAGGATAGCTCAATAGATTGGACTTATAATTCAGAGTTATTTAATTCTACATCAGAATCTTATAATCCATTTTTTATACCAATTGGAATTTTTTACAATATATCTGATGTTGACAAAAAAATTCCAAATGTTATTGATATTAGATCTAGAGG
>Ga0169931_10008589_pt1 | contig 14874 bp, 14 predicted proteins | sample Kivu_15m_20L_FD_129675 | JGI IMG/M metagenome (GOLD analysis project Ga0169931, IMG submission 129675) | Freshwater microbial communities from Lake Kivu, Western Province, Rwanda to study Microbial Dark Matter (Phase II) - Kivu_15m_20L... | ecosystem: Environmental > Aquatic > Freshwater > Lake... | reverse complement strand
TCGGCGTCGACATCGACGGCGCGAGGTATCCGATCCTTGTGAGAGCCGCGGCCTCGTATTTGCCTAGCTTCGCCGCCGTTCACGGCGGCGGCGCGCACGGCGACGACGTCTATGCGCTCATCGACGTCGCGGTCGGCCTGCCAGTCCGACTTCGCGACCTGTGACCGCGTTGAGCTCGAGAGCAGCTCACAGGCGATGAGCGATGAACGGTGCTGCCACGCTCCGCTGCACGAGGGCCTGGCGAAAACGATCCCGTACTTCCGCGACGCCCTCCGAACGAGCGACCGGTGGCGTCGCAGCGTTGGTCGCGGCATATGAGTGCGTAAGCATTCAACGACGAGCGCCCGTCGTTCGTTGGTGGTTGCGGATGTACCCGCCCCGTCGTCGATGGCGGGCGGCCATGTTGAGCGAGAACGGATGCACGCCGATGGCTGTGAGCAGCGCGTAGACGGGCATGGCGAGCCCTCGCACCACGGCCTTGCGGGGATTGTGAAAGAGCTCGTAGCCGGTCTGCCGCGCTGCATTGATGGCGGCCTCCTCGAGCATGCGCTCGAGGCAGTGGGGATCTTCGACGAGCCAACGACGGACGACGTCGTGGTCGGGGCTGACGCTCTTCGCGTAGCTGCCGGGACGTCCGCCGGCATACAAGAGCAGCACGCCGACGTGCGGAATGAATGTCAGTCGCGCGCCCGTCCGTGACGCGCGAAACAGCCAATCCTGCGACGGCGAGACGTGCAGCGCCTTCTCGGGACGCCATGGGCCAACGCGTGCTGCGAGCTCCCGCCGCATCATCCACGACGACGCGATGTAGAACGCGAAGGGCGAGTACCGGCCGTCGAGGGTGCCCGGCACACCAGCGACGCTGAAGCTTGGGCTGCCGGTCTGAGCCGCGGCTTGCAGGTCGTGGACGACCAGCGCCGGCGTCCAGACGAGGTCGGACTCACCGCGCTCGAGCGTCGCCACGCAACTGGCAAGGTGGTGCCGCAAATAGAGATCGTCGTGGTTGAGGAACGCGACGTAGCGGCCGCGGGCCAATTCGATGCCGTGGTTGTTCGGCGCCGCTTGGCCGCCGCTGTTGGTCGGTAGGTTGACGAAGCGGACGCGAGCATCGCCGATGGCGTCGACGCACGCCGCGCTGTCGTCGGTGCAGCCGTCGCCGACGACGATCATCTCCCAGTCGGTGAAGCTCGAATCGAGCACGCTGTGGATGGCGTGCCGCAAAACATGGCTGCGATTGTACGTCGCTGTGACGATTGAAACGACCGGCGCGCGGCTCACAACGTCACCCAACGCCGAGGATGCGCTCGGCCGTCTTCATGCCCATCAGCGGGGTCATCGTGTACTTGCCCGTGTTGACCGAGTGGTAGTTGCCGACGCTGTGCACGCCGATCTCGTGACGCTCGTGCAGCTTGCTCTGGTGGTCGTCGACATCGGTGTCGCCCCACGCGAAGATGATGCCGCCGCCGGGGTCGACTTTGTCGACGTCGAACGTGAGCGCCGCCAGAGCCGGGCTGCGCGCGCACCACGCCGCATGGCTCTTCTTGAACACGTCAAGGCGACGCTCTGGCGTCAGCTCCCGCTCCCAGTCTGGCGGGCGCAGCGCGTGCGATGTGCCGATCATCCCGGTCGGGTACCAGGAGAGAAACAGGCCCTTGTCGAGGTAGTTGACGATGTCACCGAACGGGCCGAGCACACCCGTGATCGACGGCAGGTCTCTGGCCGCCAGCGGGATCGCGACGCGGTTGGCGAATTTGTAGCGGTAGCTCCACGGGTAGTCCGGCGGCAGCCCCATGCCGGCGTCGATGGCGAGCCTGCCGTGCCAGAGCGTGTTGGCGACGTGGACATAGTCATCGCTGTGGGCGGCGCCATCCTTCCGGAAACTCACGCGCAGCCGGCTGTGCGGGGCGTGCCCAACGGCGGTGACCTCGGCGCCTCCGATGAAGCGGATTCGCGGGTGCGCGAGCACGGCCGCGCGCAGCAGCGCCGCGACTGTTCGCGGGTCGACAGCGCGCTCGGTGGTGCGAAACATCGCGACGAAATGCTCGGGTGACGCCAGCGCTGCAAGCTCGTCGCGGCCGAGCTCCTCGACGTGCATCGCGCGATCGACACCGAGGTAGCGCTCGCCCGTTCGCGCGTGGGCGTCGGCGAACAGCTGCGTGCAGGCGGCGTCGTGGCGCTTGAGCTCGTCGACATCGACCATCGTGCCGGCGTGCACGCCGTAGAGAAATGGCGTTGAGACAGTGATGTGGTCTGCGTCGAACGGCACCCACCGCTTCAAGAGCGAAGCAAACGCCAATGCACCGTCGAGCATCAGCTTTGCCGTGCGCAGCGTTCGGTCCTTCGCGTAGAGGATGCCGAGGTGGACTTTGCCCGCGTTGTGGAAGCTGGCGCGCCGGATCGGTGCGTCGTTCTCGTCGTAGAGGTCGACGTCGTGACCGCGCGCCGCCAACTCGAGGGCCGCGCATGCGCCGACGTTTCCTGCACCGAGGATCGCGATGGCCATCGGGCGCTGCGATACCACTGCGACGTGCGGCTGCCATCGACGAATGTGTCGACGCGCTGAGCCGTACTCAACCCGTGATGGCTGCCAGCGACGCCATGAGATCGGCGGGGACGCGGTCGGTCGCCGTCGCAGCGACGAGAAGGCGGCGGACATCGACGATGCCCCGCCAGCGTGCGCGGCAGTCGTGGCAGCCAGCGACGTGTCCGCGGAGCGCTGCGGCTACATGATCATCGTGCTCGCCGTCGGCGAGGGCGCCGAGGTCGCGAGCGTCGATGCCACAGGGTGCTTGGGCGGTGGCGGCGATCCGGGGGGTGCCCATCGTTGTCTCCTGGGCCACACGGCAGTGTGGCTCCGTGGACACAACCACCCCCGCGGCGATCTCATTCTTCGCAGCGGAAGAAAGAACTCCTAAACAAATACGCAGGCGTCTCAGCCTGTGGCAGACGCCACATCAGACGCTTACCCGAACGCTTGTTTCGTGGGTCAGCTCAGCGCCGTGAGGCGCTGAGCCATCAGCGCTTCAGAAGAGCGATGTCACTTCTTCTTCAGGCCGCGCGCAGCGGTCGTCGCCTCGCCTGACGGCCGAGCAGCGCCGCTCCTCGTTGAGGCTCCGCCGCTGCCGGTCGTGGGCAGGGGCTGCAAGACAACGCGCGACGATGACGCTGGCCCGGCGTCGAAGCGCACCTTTGCTTTGCCGAGCAGCACAAGCAGGGCGCGATGCAGGCGCAGGTTCTTGACGATGTCCTTCGAGAGCGAGGCTTGTTGGTAGAGCACGCCCTCGATGTCGCCGCGGCGAATGTCTGGCGCGAGCTCGGCGATCATCTTGTGCACCTCGGCCTCGGTCGCCTCGATCGCGTGCGCCTCGGCCACAGCCTCAAGCACACGTTGCTCCCAGATGGTGCGCCTTGATTCCGCGCGCATCGTCGTCGTCGAGAAGTCGGCGAGCGACTTCTTTTGATCGTCCATCGATACGCCCTGCAGCGCCATCGCGTCGCCGATATGGGCCTTCCAGCGCTTGCGCAGCTCGTCCTCGATGAGCTCGTTGGGCACGTCGTCATCAACGCCGATGCTGACGTACAGCTGGCGCAGCAGGCCGACCTTCGCTTCGTCGACGCACAGCCGTCCGCGCTCTTCGGCGAGCTCGTCGGCGAGCTTCGCCTTCAGGCCGGCGAGATCCTTCACCTTGCGGCTCGTAAGCTGGATGAAGATCGGATCGTCAGCGTCGGGCATGATGCGACGACGAGCACGACGCAGCGTGACGGCGAACGCGGCGACCTTGCCGCGCTGCTCTGCCACGGGGTAGTGCTCGGGCAAGCGCAGCTGGAGCACTGAGCTCTCTGGCGGCACGAGACCAACGAAGGTCTCCATGAGTCCAGGCAAGAACAAGTTGGGGCGCACCTCAAGCCACGCGGCTTGCTGGGCCATGAACACCTTGCCGTCGATGTAGCCGAGGACGTCGAGCTCGACCTCGTCGCCCACTTCGATCGCCGCCTTGACGCGAGGCTCGGTCATCGAGATGAGCTTGCGCAGCTCAAGGAGGCGTCGCTCGACGAGCTCGGGCTCGATCGGCAACGCCTTGATGACGAGCTCGATGCCGGCGGCCGCGCGCTCCGCTCTCTCGACGAGAGAACCCGCCTGCGCCGGCGCCTCGGCCTTGACCGCGACCTTCGCGTTCGGCGCTTGATCGAGCGCCTGCTGCAGCGCGCGGCCCGCCTCGAGCGAGACGGCGCGCCCGTCGCGGCCCGTCGCCTTTGACGTCGACGCGGTTTGCGGACGGCCGCGTACAGCGGGAGCTGGCGTCTTCTTCGGCGGACCTGCCATGGTGTCGTCCTCTCTCGTCCAAGCGCGCATGCGTTCTGCGGTGAGGCGCGCACGATGCCATCGCGTTGCGGGTCTCTGCACCTCTGGCCCTCGCGAGCATTGACTTTCGTGTCAACCGCAGCGACCGTGTCCCGATGGACCCCTCGTTCTTTCAGGACCAAGCGCCCCCACCAGACCTCTACGCCGTCGACCGGGCGCTGGCCACCGAGTTGCGGTGGCGCTTGCCCGACGACGTCGCCGTGGTGATGGGGCCTCGGTACGAGGCCCTCGGCAAGGCGACAGCCGGTGAGCTGTTGGCGCTCTCGGAGGAGGCCGAGCGAGATCTCCCTCGCCACGTCGCCTACGATCCGTGGGGCCGTCGTGTCGACGAGCTGCGCGTCTCACCCGCCTGGCGCGCGCTCAAGGATTTCTCGGCGCGCCATGCCCTCGTCGCCACCGGCTACGAGCAGGCGTTTGGTCCGCATCGCCGCGTCGCCCAAGCCGCGCTGCTCCACCTGTTCTCCGCGACGTCGGCGTCAGCGATGTGTCCGCTGGCGATGACCGACGCGGCCGCGCGCGTGCTTATCGACCTCGCCCCTGCGCCGCTGCGCGACCGGCTCGTGCCGCGCCTTACCTCGACAGACCCAGCGACGTTCATCACCTCCGGTCAGTGGATGACCGAGCGCACTGGCGGCTCCGACGTCTCGGGCACGTCGACGGTTGCTCGCGCCCTCGAGCGCGGCACCGCTGAGGGCGACGTCTTTGCGCTGCACGGGGTGAAGTGGTTCACGTCGGCGACGACGTCGGAGATGGCGCTGGCCCTCGGCCGCATCAGCGACGACGGCGGCGACGTGCTCGGCAGCAAGGGCCTCTCGCTCTTCTGCGTCGACGTCACGCGCGACGAGAGCGGCGGCTACCGCGGCATCGCCGTCAATCGCCTGAAGGACAAGCTCGGCACCAAGGCGTTGCCGACGGCAGAGCTCACGTTGTCAGGCGTGCCCGCTCGCCTCATCGGTGAGCCCGGCCAAGGCGTCCGCAGCATCTCGGGCATGCTCAACATCACCCGCTTCTATAACGCGATCGCGGCGTCGTCGGCGATGGCCCAGGCCGTGTTTCGCGCGCGCGCGTACTCGTGGAAGCGCCACGCGTTCGGCGCCCCTCTCGCTGGCCAGCCGCTGCACGCCGCGACCCTCGACGCCGTCGAGGCAGATGCCGCGGGCGCGCTCGCGCTCGTCATGGAGGTCGCGCACCTGATGGGTCGAGTCGAGCACGGCGTCGCCGCCGACGACGAGAAGCGCCGCCTGCGCGCGCTCATTGCCCTCGCCAAGCTCACCACCGGCAAGCAGGTCGTCGCCTGCGTGTCAGAGTGCCTCGAGGCCTTCGGTGGCGCCGGGTACGTCGAGGACACTGGACTGCCCCGCATGTTGCGCGACGCGCAGGTCTTGCCGATCTGGGAGGGCACGACGAACGTCCTCTCCCTCGACGTCTTGCGCGCCGAGCAACGGGACCAGGCGTTCTCGTCGGTGCTCGCGTGGCTGCACGCAGGCAGCGGCGAGCTGTCATCGGCGCTGCCGACGGCGGCGACGACGACGCTGCGCGAGACGACGGCGCGCCTGTTGAAGGCGGCGAAGGCCGCCGCAGAAGCAGGCCCGCGCGTCCTCGAGGGCAAGGCGAGGGCGCTCGCGCTCACGGCCGGCTTCGCCGCAGAGGCAATGTTGCTCGCCCAAACCGCGACGAAGACCGGCAAGGCCGACGCCGCCCAGCGCTTCTCGGACTTCGTCGCGGCGCGCCTCGACCTCCCCGTGTAGGCCCCGGCCCTACAGTCGCGCGGCGGAGGTGTCTCAGGGGCGGGTGACGCCGCCTTAAGCGGTAGGCTCAAAATCTTGTCTGAAGGGCAACAGAGCCGACGCATGAAGGTGCTGACCTCGAGCGAGGTGGCAGTGCCGACCCTGCGCAGGTCGCGGAGTTCTTGCAGCCAGCAGCACCACCGGCGTGGGAAGGAGCGCCGCAGGGCCGCCCGGCTGAGAGGCCGACGCCGTCGGGAAAGGTCGCGGGCAGAATCGAGCCGACGCCGTCGGGCAAGATCGCGCCGACACCGTCGGGCAAGATCACACCGACACCGTCGGGCAAGATGGCGCCGGCGCCGTCGGGCAAGATCGCGGCGACAACATCGGGCAAGTTCGCGCAGGCGCCATCGGGCACGTCGTCGGCACCGCCAGCGGCGAGTGCGCCGCCGTCGCCGAGCGAGTCGACGGCAACGAGCGCGCGGGTGGCGGTCAACGTGGCGGTCGTCGGCGCCGCACTCCGCGAGGCAGGCACATCACTCGCGACGCGCCTCGCGTTTGCGTCGAAGCGAACGCTCGTCGCGCTCGGCGTCATCGTCGTGGGTTGCGCGGCCTCGGTGTGGTTCCTGACGGCGACGCCAGCGCCCCCATCCGATGTCGCGCCGCGCGCGGCCCCTCACCCTGCCGCACCGGTCGTCGAGACGGCCGTTGAGTCGCCGCTGACGGTGGCGACGCGCACGTACCATGCGCAGCGCGAGACGACCGCCGGCCGCGACGCCCTGATCGCCCGCGCACGCCTGTACCTCGACGCCAAACAACACCAGAAAGCGCGTGCCGACCTGCTCGCCGCGCTCAAACGACCTGACATCGCGGCGCGCAAAGACGAAGTGAGCGGCCTGCTGCAGCGCGTGGAGCGCGAGAGGAAACGATGATGCGACGCCGCGGCTTTTCGTTGATCGAGGCGATGGCGGTGCTCGCCCTCATCGGCCTGGCGCTCTCGGTGGGCATGTTCTCGATCAACGACGTCCTTTCGAACGCTCGTCGGACTGAGCAAGCGAAGGCGGCGATCGCCCAGATGCGCAAAGTGCGCGCCGACGCGCTCGCGTCGTCGTCGGGCGCTGCCATCGAGGCGGTGCCGTCGCGCGGTGGCGGGGTGGTCATCACCACTGCCGTCGTGCCCCGCAAAGCAGGCGCGAGCCAATGCGATAGCTGGCAGACCCGCGGCGAGAAGGTCGTGGCCTCGACCTATGTTCTCTTGGACGTCTCGTTCCCGCGCGCCGACAACACGCTGTGCTTCGAAGCCGGCGGCTACCGTTTGCTCGACGTCGACGGCGTCACGCTCGCCCCAGCGCCCTTGGTGATCGATGTGTTCCCGCCCTCGGCTCCTGAACCAGGGACGCTGACGGTCCAGCCAACTGGCGCCGTCGGAGCGAGCTTCGACGACGGCATCGGCGAAGGGCTCGCGGCCACTGTGAACATCACGCCGACGCCGCCAGCCGAGGATCCAAGCCGCAACGTCGTCGAGCCTCGCGCCCTCGAGCCTGAGCTGCCTGTGATGGATCCGCCGCCGGCGGATCCCACCACGCCAGCAGGCCAGCCAACCGTCGACGCGCTCCCTGCTCCCATCGGGTCGGACCCGCCCCCACCACCGCCACCCGCGTGTGTGGTCAACGCAGACTGCCCTGCTGGTTTTGTCTGCGTCATCCCGCCAAACACGTGCGAGCCCGGGCCTGTCCACTGCACCACCGATTTCGACTGCCCCGACATCGAGCTCGGGTGCAACTTGGCCACCAGCGAGTGCACCAAGCCATGCAACTCGGCCCTTTGCCCAGCGACGCCGGCCACCTGCGGCGGCTGCCAAGGAGCCACTTCTTGCTGCACGGTGTACGGATGCATGTGCTTCTGACGAGGTCGGCGATGGCACGAGACCCAGCCGGCACGCCGCGCGCGTACAGCCTGCTTGAGGTCTTGATGGCCGGCTCGATCTTCGCGGTCGGCTTTGCCGCGGTCATCAGCGCCGTGTCGACGTACATGGGCGTCGTTGAGCACGACCGCAAGCTCGGCGACGCGTGGCGCCTGCTGCAAGGCCAGGCCGCGCACATGCGTGCGCTGCCCGACACCGCATCGGAATGGACGGCCTCGTCGTCGATTACTCTTGATGCCTTCGGCCGGCCGGGCGACGCATTCACCATCATGCGCATTCCCGTCGTCGACGTACCCGTCACCGGCGCACGGCAGATGACCCTCACTGCCCGCTGGACAGAGCGAGCTGTCGAGCGCGACACCTCGCTGGTGCTCCACCGATGATCAAAACCAACGCGCTCAAGGTGCTTGCGAAGGCCTCGACGAAGGCGCCGAAGGTGCGTTCGTCGCCCCTTTGCGAAGCAAAGGGCCTTTGCTTCGCAAAGGCATTCACGCTCATGGAGGCCATGGTCACGATGGCCATGGCCGGCATCATCGCGGCGGCAGCCGCGACGGCGATGAGCATGGTGCTGCGAACGGTCTCGTCGACGCGAGCGAGCATGACGGTCACGAGCCACCTGGTGAACACCATGCAGTTCCTGACGAAGGACATCGAGAACTCTGGCGGGCAAGTGCTCGGCGCGCGCCGGCATGCCCGCCTGCGGCGGCGCGGACCGGATCACCGTCGTCGTCGCCATCCCCGATTTGCCGGTCTGCGCCGTGCGCGAAGGGTCACGCGTCGGCGCGGTGAGCTTTCAGTACGTTCAAGGCGGCTGCTGCTTTCCGTCGTCGACGGCATCCGGCCCGATCACGGGCGCGGCGATGCTCGCAGGCCCTTCAGGCATCTTTCGGCCGGTGCAGATCGTCGGTGTCACAGACGCAACTGCGGTGTGCGAGTTCACCGTCACTGACGCCGTACCGAACGGCCTGTATTTGAACTCCACCAACGCGACCGTGCATGCGAGCACGGGCGCGACTGACTTCACGCCCTTCGTCAATGGCACCGCGACACTCGTGCAGCTGAGCACCTACTACCTCGACACCACTGCGCACGAGCTGCGTCTCCGCCGCGGGCTCGGGTCGACTGCGCAAGACGGCCTCGTCGCCGAACACATCTACGACCTGCAGATCGCGCTCGGCTACGACATCAACACGAACGGCGCCGTCGAAGACAACGAGTGGGCCTTTCTCGGCGGCCTCGGCATCGCCACTGCCGATCCGTTCGTGACGCGCCTGAATGCGCCGCGCGAAGTGAAGCTCTCGATCGTGCAGGGGGCGCCGGCGAGCTTGAGGCCAGACGTCGTCGACAGCCCACTGCGTCCGCCGGGCGCCGGCCGCACCATCACGGCGCCCGGTATCGCCTTGCGCGTGGGCGTGGCGCACGTCGCGCCGGTCAACACACTGCTGCGGGCGACACCATGACGAAAACCGCGCGCGGGTACGCCTTGATGTTCGTGCTCATGGTGCTGTCGTTGCTGGCGCTCTCGCTGGGGACGTTGTCGTGGCACCTGTCGGCGAACATTGCTGAGACCCGGCGCGTGATCACGACGATCCGCGCCGACAGCGGCTGTGCGAGCGCGCTCGACCTCGCATCGCGCACGATCAGAGGAGCCCTGGCCACCGATCCAGCCGTCGACCCTGCCGAGCTCCTCGACACGCTGTGCACGCTCGGCGGCTGCGAGACCATCAACGCCCAGCGTGTTCCGCAGTTTTTGGCGCCGACGGGGATGTCCCTTGAGACCTTCGCCATAGCGCTCGGCGCCCCGCGCTTCCCCACGAACAGGCTCATCCCCGATGGTCCCTTCAACGGGCGCGTCGCCGTCGAGCAAGCCCTCGTCGTGACGCTGCGCGCACGCGACACCTCGACTGGTCGCGTGTGTGAGGCGACGGACCGTTTCATGGTGCCGTCGCTGCCGCTGCTGTCGTTTCCGATCTTCGGCACCGCGCCGGTGACGAGGTGGGCGCCGCCGTTGTCGGTCCGCCGCGAAAACGACGGCGCTCCCTCGCGCATCCACGTCAACGGCAACGTGACCGGCACGAGCCTCAGCACGACCGACTTCGTTCTGCCCGGCCCGCAATTCGGTAGCGAGCCGCTGCCGATCAACCTCGGCACGTCGACGCGCGGCGCCGATCGGGTGCTTCGTCCGCCGGTGCGCGCGCCGACACCGTCGGCGTCGCAGGCGGCCTTGCCCACGTCGCTGCGCTGGCTCGTCGAGCCTCCGACGAGTAGCGACTCGGCTGACCTGAGACGCGCGCGCCTCTCCGTCGCCGCCGACCTCGTGATCATCGATGGCGTCTGGTACAACAACATCACAAAATCACTGCCGTGGCCGGGCATCCCGATCTACTCCGACCATGGCGGCACAGGCATCACTCACACTGCCCCGGCCAGCGACATCGTCGACGCCACGGCCTCAATTGGCTTGGGGGACCTTGACTATGCGACCGGCGCCTTTCCGGCGCTCTACTCGTGGTACGACCGCCCAGACGCCACGAGCCCGATCCGAAACGACCAAGTGACGGCGGGCGGTGGCGTCCTCTCGTACGGCCCGCTCGCCGCGGTGACGTCGTCGACGTCCTGCACCGTCGATGCCGACTGCGAGGCGGCGCTCGGCACAAGCGGCGAGTGCATCAGGCCCACGTCAGCAGCGGGCACCTGTGCCCGCTTCGAGCCGGGCTTGTGGCCAGCACCAGCCGCACCGTGCTCGGGCGGTACGGATCTTCGCGGAGTGAGCGAGTGCGCTGTTGCCACGCGCGCCAGCGCTCTCGTCGACGGCGCGCGCTCGGGCTTCCGCGACGGCTCGCTCAACATCAGCCCGATCAACATCAACCTGCGCGCGCTGCAAGCCGCGCTGCTGTCGACGACGAACGACGAGCTTGGGCATGCGCTCGGGGTCTCTGCCCTCGGGCCACTTCGCTTCAACGGTGTCGTGTACATCACGAGCACGTTCACGGGCTCGTCGTTGCCGGAGCAGCACTCGACGTCGGGCGGAACAGGCCCGGCGCCCCTGTGCTTTCACACGTCGAACAGCACCTTCGAAGCATGCCCGCCTTCGTCTGCGTCGAGCTCGCATGCGCAGCGCGCCCAATTCACTGCCCCCGTCGGGCTCTGCGGTGCGGGCACGCTCGCGAGCAGCTTTGATGCACAGCCGTGCTCATCGGCGTCGAGGCCAAACGCCGTCCGCGTCTACAGCGGGAGTCGCATCTCGGCGGGCGCGTTTCCGCGCGGGCTGACCATCGCCACCAACCTGCCCCTCTACGTCTACGGCGACCTCAACCGCATTCAGCTCAGCGGCTCACCGCCTACTGCAGAGCCGCACACCAAGGTCGCCCTCGTCGGCGATCGCGTCACATTCCTGTCGAGGACGTGGCGCGACAAGGACCACCCCTGGAACGTGTCTGGCGCCGGTTCGCCGCCAGCCACTGGCGTACAGGTGGCCGAGGCCTCCCTTGTCACGGGCGTGCCGCTCCGCACTGGCAACGTCCACGATGTCGCCGACGTGTTTCGGGCACTGCAACCCTTCAGCAACAACCACTTCGTCCTCCGCGGCCACATCGCCCTCGCGTTCAACAGCGAGTATCTCGATGACACGTCGACGACGAACCGCGTCAATGGCGGGCTTCGCTGGCTCCCCGACTACCACCTCGACAACCCAGGCTTTCAGCCCCCAGGCCTGCCTCGCGTTGCGCTGCCGCCGACCGGACGGTGGCGCCAACGCTGACCGCTTTTGCGCACCTCCGCCGCAGAGGAGAGAGCGACAACGAACCAGATCGAATCGCTGGCCATGAATGGACATAATGGCTTAGCGCTCGTGGTAGTCTGGGGAATGGGCCTCGCGCGCGCCTTCAGCTTGATTGAAGTGATGATCGTCGTTGCGATCATTTCGATCGCGGCCGCGCTCGCGGTCCCAGACCTGCTGCCCGAGGTGCACAAGGCGCACATGAGCGGCGCGGCCGAGCTCGTGGCGGCCAGCGTCGCCCGCGCCCGCAACGAGGCCATGGTGACCAAGCGCTGCGTGCGCATGTGGGTCGACTCGACAGACCCGCGCCGCCTCGTCACCGAGCGCCTCAACACGTTCGACTGCGACAGCGCGCCCGGGACGCTGCCTGCTGGTTTTGGTGGCGTTGGCCTCGACGGTGTGAACCGCATTTGGTCACCGGTGGCCCAGGCGAACGTCGAGAGTGACCTGCTGTCGCTGACGATGGACGCGCCCGCCGACACAACGGCGTGCGACACGGCGACGGGCTCGGTGTCGGGCACGCCCACTGGCTTCAACTGCACGCACCTGATCTTTCGCCCCAACGGCCGGCTCTACACGCGCGACCTCGACGAGAACGACGACGCTCTCATCACCATCACCCATCCGGCCATCCCCCAAACCAAGTCCGTGCTCGTCAACAGCAATGGGCTGATCTGCACCTATCGCCTCGGGCAAGCGCCGATCGTTGGCGCGGGCGTTGGCGACTTTGTGTGTCCACCATGACCACTCGCGCGCGCGCCTACCTGTTGCTGGAGATCGCCCTCGGCGGGGCGATCGTCGCCGTCATCGTCGGAGGGATTCTGACGTCGCTGTCGCAGGCCCGGACGATGACCATCACGGTCGGGCGGGACCAGACGGCCAGCCAGCTTGTCCTCGAAAAACTCGATGAGCGCCGGGCGCTCGGCTTTGCGCTCGTGACCGCTCAGTCCGCGGCGACCGTCGCGACGGTCGCTGGCAACTACACCCGCACAACGACGGTGACGAACTGTACGGAGATCGTCCCGGCACCTGGCACGAACATCAACTGCAAGGACATCAGAGTCACTGTCACCTTCACTACGAGCAACGGGTCGGGCTTGGGCGGCGCCACGCGCACGGCGCAGGCGACGGCGCGGGTGTACGAGCAATGAACGCGAGGCGCGCCTTCACGCTCGTTGAGGTCATCGTCGCGATGGCGCTGTCGCTCGTCGTGATGGGCGTGTGTACGTCGATCATGATCAACACGCTCGTCGAGGGGCGTCGCACGCGGGCGCACGCGGAGATGGCGCGCGATGGGAGCTTCACCGAGCAGCTGTTCACGCAAGAGCTCCGGCAGACGGGTCTCGGCGTTCCCAACGGCACGCACATCAACTCAACGTACGGCACGACGGCGAACACGTCGTTCTACGCGTCCCTCCTCGTCGCGGGCACCGACCAGATAGGCATCGTCGGCGACTTGGCGCGCCCAGACAGCAACTTCAGCGCGTATGGCCCCCTCCACAACCGCACCGTCGGCAGTGGCAACGTCGCGTGGCACACGGAGAACAACGGCGGCTGCGTGCCCGACGGCGCGGGCGGTGGCAGCTGCACGACGGGGACGACGAGCGTGTTCTTCCCCGGCGAGAACGGCTGCGACGCGAGCGGCACCGGCGACTTCAACGACCGCACCTGCCCATGGGGTCTGCGGCGGGTGCTGCCCGGTGACAGGCTGATCATCGTCGCTGGCAACGGCAGCTGGACTCACGCGGCGTTTCCGGCGACGGGGACCATCGACCAGTCAGGCGTTGGCCTCGTCTTCGCCGCGCGCCTCGCGTCGGCGTACGCCCCCGCGGATTGGCCAGACCCAGCGTCCCCCGCCCTGCCCGTCACAGCCCCCAACGAGGTCGCCGGCCAAGGATGGGTCTCGACGCTCGATCGGGTCTTCTTTCGCTACAACTCCACTGATCGGACGATCGAACGTCGTCACTGCCGAGGAGACCCAGACCCAGACAACAATGGCTGGCCAGGGCCGTCGGCGACGACGATCCCGGCGAACCCGGTCATCACGCCGCCGGGCGGCGCCGCCAACGTATGCGGCCCCTTCGAGCCCATCGCCCGCAATGTCGAACGCCTGACGTTCAGCTACTTCGACGGCGCCGGTGTGGCCGTGGCTCTCCGCAACACGGGCCCGCTGAAGCGTTCGGTTCGCCGGGTGGGGTACCGCATCGAGTTCCGCCAAACGCTCGACGGCCGCGACGTCACGTACGACGTCGCCGGCTCGGTGCGTCTGCAAAACCTCTGAGGTGCATATGGCAAAAGATGTCGTCTCCTCCGTCTCGGGTCATGCGCCGCGAAGCACGCGGGCCCAGCGAGGGTTCGTCATTCTCGTCGTCATGATGCTGCTGGCGATCGCGACTGCGGTCGCCATGAGCCAGTTCAGCGTCGCGGCCAACCAGGCCGTCAGCAGCGTGCGCACCAACGAGGAGCTGCAGGCGCGCGCCTTCGCCGAGGGCTGCCTGGGGCTCCTCACGCAATATGCCGAGGACTACATCGGCACGAGTCCGCCTGGCTTCAACTTCCAAGACTTCGACCGCCTCCTCGACCGCAACGGCACCGTCAACGACTTGGACGACTACTTGCCGTCGTTCGGCACGCGGGTGGTCGTGCCCGCAGGCGTGGCTACCTCGCCGGACCCCGCGACAGTCGCGATGCATCAGTGGATGTTCATTGCCCGTGGGGCCGCCGGCGAGCAGGGCGGCTGCCTGTTGCGCCTCGAAGACAACAGCGACGACGCCTTCCCGTCGAGTTCTGTGCCCGTCGGTACGACGACGGGCATCGAGACGACGAGCGGCGGTCGCGACATCCCCAACCGCGATCGTGACCGTTCGATCATGCTGTCGGTCATTGGCCTGTTTCCCGTGCTGCCCGGCACGACGGCACAAGACGCGTACGAGCGCGCTCACTCGCGCGTAACGCTCAAGCGCCTCTACGCCACAGAAAACCCTGTGCAGACGCCGCCGGGTGTCCAGGCCTGCGACTCCGTCGCGCTCAACGGCAGCAGCGCCGTCATCGGGATCGGCGGCGTGCAGGCGCAGAACCAGATCAC
>Ga0169931_10008588_pt1 | contig 14875 bp, 13 predicted proteins | sample Kivu_15m_20L_FD_129675 | JGI IMG/M metagenome (GOLD analysis project Ga0169931, IMG submission 129675) | Freshwater microbial communities from Lake Kivu, Western Province, Rwanda to study Microbial Dark Matter (Phase II) - Kivu_15m_20L... | ecosystem: Environmental > Aquatic > Freshwater > Lake... | reverse complement strand
CACCGCCCCCACGTGCATCGCCAACATGAAGCCGGTGGTGCCGGTTTTGAATTTGCGCTGGCGTGGCGGCAGGGGCGCGCGGGGGGAGATCAGCGAGGCGCGAATGCGCTGATCCTCCTGGCTTCTGGGGGTTTCGACCCTCAGAATCTGGGCATTCAGGCCTGGCGCTGCACCGTTGCTGTCACGGTTGTGGCGGGCCGGATCGGTACTCAGAACCAATGCATTCTCCGGGTGATGTGTGTCCGGTGACGCCTTGGCGATGGCGCAGTGGGACAGCGGTGAGAAATCTAGCCGCGCAGGGCCCGGCAACATGGGCCCTGGAGGGTGCTGCACTCAGTCCGGCAGCTTGCGTTGGCGGTCTCCGCGCCAGATGCGAATCACGGTGAGGCTGTTGCTGGTGAGTCGGTACACCAGGCGAAAGGGCGGTTCGATCAGCTTCCGCAGTTCGGACCGTTGAAATTCAGGCACGATTCTTCCGGATTGTGGGAAGCACTCCAGCTGCTCGATTCGCTCCAGGAGTTGGGCCACCAGTGCGGAGCCGGCAGCCCGATTGCCTTGCGCTTCGAATCAACTGAGGATCTCCACGCAATCCCGCAGGGCTGATTGCGTGATCCTGGCTTTCACGGCAGCCCAAGCTCTGTTTTTGCAGCCTCGAGGGACCTGGTTCGGCCCGCATCGGCATCGGCCAGGCCTGCCACAACGGCTCTCATGAAGGCCAATTCATCCTGCTGGGCTTCATAGACCTGCAGAGATTGCAGCACCGCAACGCCCCGGCCATGGCTGGTGAGCAACACAGGTCTATGGGTGGTGCCGGTGTGCTGTACCACACGTCCTGGATTGAGCTTCAAATCCCCGAGTGGCACCACATCTTCAGAAAAGCGTGTGTTGGATGGACCGTCGGGGAGCTGACTCATGGATGGAACTCAGCTGCTGAATATTGGTCCATCTTTAAGGGCTTTCCTTTGGGCTGAAACCATGGTTTGGGCATGATCTGGGTCTCGCTTGCTGCGTCTGCGATGTCCCCGCCTGACTCCCATGCCTGGGCTGCTGAGCGGGTGGCGGCCGCCCTTGCTGCGATCGGCCCCTTGGCAGAGCTCCACACCGATGCCGTGCAGCCCCGGCTGGCGCGGGTGCTCGATGCCTTCGCCGCCGAGCGGGTGGGCGTGCAGCATTTCGCCTCGGTGAGCGGCTACGGCCACGGCGACCAGGGCCGGGAGGTGCTGGATCGGGTGTTTGCCCGGGTGCTGCAGGCGGAAGCCGCGGCGGTGCGCCTCCAGTTCGTCAGCGGCACCCACGCGATCGCAGCGGCCCTGTTTGGCGTGCTGCGTCCGGGCGATCGGTTGCTGGCCCTCACCGGCCGCCCCTACGACACCCTCGAGGAAGTGATCGGCATCCGTGGCAGCGGCCAGGGATCCCTGGCGGAGTTCGGCATCCGTTACGACGAACTGCCCCTCACCGCTGCGGGCCTCGTGGATGACGGCGGGCTTGAGGCGGCCCTGGCGCCGCCCACCCGCATGGTGTTGATCCAGCGCAGTTGTGGCTACAGCTGGCGGCCATCGCTGTCGGTGGCAGAGATCAGCCGCTTGGTGGAGCGGGTCAAGGCGCTGCAGCCGGGCTGCGTGGTGTTTGTCGACAACTGCTATGGAGAGCTGGTGGAGGACCAGGAGCCCACGGCGGTGGGAGCCGATCTGATCGCCGGCTCCCTGATCAAAAATCTCGGCGGCACCATCGCCCCCACCGGCGGCTATGTGGCCGGCCGGGCCGAGCTGGTGGAGCAGGCCTGCTGCCGCCTCACCGCCCCGGGTATCGGCGGGGAAGGTGGCACCAGCTTCGACCTCAATCGCCTGTTGTTTCAGGGCTTGTTTCTGGCTCCCCAGATGGTGGCGGAGGCCCTGATCTGCAGTGAGCTGGTGGCCCAGGTGTTCAGCGATCTGGGCTATCCGGTGAACCCCCTGCCCGGCGCGCCCCGCAGCGATGTGATCCAGGCGGTGCGGCTGGGCGATCCCGAGCGGCTCAACGTTGTTTGTCGGGCTTTTCAGGCCGCCTCACCGGTGGGCGCTTACCTCGATCCGGTGCCGGCGCCGATGCCGGGTTACGCCAGCGATCTGGTCATGGCTGGCGGCACCTTCATCGACGGAAGCACCAGTGAGTGGTCCGCCGATGCACCGCTGCGGGAGCCCTATGTGCTCTTCGCCCAGGGCGGCACCCACCGGGCCCATGCCCAGATCGCTTTGCAGCGCGCCCTGGTGGCGCTCCACGGGGTTGGCCTGTTGGAGGCAACCCTTCGCGAAAGGACCGTCTGAATTCCGTACGACCTGGACGGAATTGGAGAGCGCTGTGCCTGTGGGTGCTGACCTCGCCGCGCCCCATCGCGCCAGGTCGGACAAACTGGGGCCACCTTCCGTTTCCGCGATGGCGCTCAGCTTTCCCGACGACCGCCGCTATGCCGACAGCCACGAAACCGTGTGCTCCGAAGCCGGCCGGTGGCGGCTGGGCCTGAGTGCCTTCGCCATCGATCAGCTTGGCGACATCGTGTTTGTGGAGCTTCCCGAGGTGGGCGCCAGCCTGCAGCAGGGGGTCAGCTTCGGCAGCGTCGAGTCGGTGAAGGCGGTGGAGGATTTGCTGGCACCGGTGAGCGGCGTTGTGGTGGCCCGCAACGAAGCGGTGCTGGCCAGTCCGGAGGAGTTGCAGAACGACCCCTACGGCGAGGGCTGGCTGCTGCTGCTGGAGCCCAGTGATCCCGGCCAGCTCGAGGGCTTGATGGATGCGGCCACCTATGCCGCCAAGCTGCAGGGAGCCTGATGGGAGGCGCGCTGAACGCAGATCTGCCCTTTGTGGGGCGGCACATCGGCCCCACTGCCGCGGAGCAGCGGCGCATGCTGGCGGAGCTCGGCGCCGCCAGCCTTGAAGATCTCGCTGCCCAGGTGGTGCCCGCCGATCTGCTGTTGCCCCCCGAGGTAGCGCGCCAGGGGCTGCCCGAGCCCTGCAGCGAGGCCCAGGCGCTGGCGGAGCTGGCGGCGATCGCCGGCGGCAACACGGTGCTGCGCTCCTTGATCGGCCAGGGCTACTCCGCCACCGCCACGCCAGCGGTGATCCAGCGGCAGGTGTTCGAAAATCCCGCCTGGTACACCGCCTACACCCCCTACCAGGCCGAGATCGCCCAGGGGCGCCTCGAGGCCCTGCTCAATTTTCAAACCCTGATCAGTGAGCTCACCGGCTTGCCGATCGCCAACGCCTCGCTGCTGGATGAGGCCACGGCGGCGGCTGAAGCGATGGCGCTGGCGCTGGCGGTGGGACCCCGCAGCCAGGCGCGGCGCTTCTGGGTGGATGCCGAGGTGTTTCCCCAAACCCTGGCGGTGCTGCAGACCCGGGCCGAGCCCCTCGGCCTCAGCCTGGAGTTGGTGGAGGCTGAGGCCGTGGCCCAGCAGCTGGCGGCTGGTGCTGCTGCGGCCGATGTGGTTCCAGAGGATGTCTTTGGCCTGTTGATCCAGCTGCCGGGCCGGCGCGGTCGTCTCTGGGATCTCCAGCCCCTGTTGAGCGCCGCCGCTGAGCTCGGCGTGATCAGCGCGGTGGCGGTGGATCCCCTGGCCCAGGTGCTGTTGGCGCCGGTGGGCGAGCTGGGGGCGGACATCGCCATTGGCAGTACCCAGCGCCTGGGGGTGCCGATGGGGTTTGGTGGGCCCCATGCGGCGTTCTTCGCCACCCGCGAGGCCTACAAGCGGCAGATCCCCGGCCGGTTGGTGGGTCGCTCCGTGGATGCCGAGGGCCGGCCCGCTTTGCGGTTGGCCCTGCAAACCCGCGAGCAGCACATCCGCCGCGACAAAGCCACCAGCAACATCTGCACCGCCCAGGTGTTGCTGGCGGTGATGGCCGGTTTCTACGCCGTGCACCATGGCCCCGAGGGTTTGGAGGCAATCGCCCGCCGCATCCAGGGGCTGCGCCAGGCCCTGGCCGCCGGGCTGGAAGCCCTGGGGCTGCCGTTGTTGGCGGGCGCTGGCTTCGACACGCTGTGGCTGCAGGTGCCGCCTGCCCAGGCCGAGGCGCTGCGGGCGACCGCCCTGGCGGCGGGCTTCAACCTGCATCAGGGCGAAGGCGGCCTGGGCATCAGCCTCGATGAACTCAGCAACGCCGAAGAGCTGGACCGGCTGCTCGAGGCGCTGGCTGCCGGCTCTGCTGCGGATCAGGCTAGGATCGATCAGGCCCGGGAGCTGTGCAACAGCACGTTGCACAGCCTTAAATCGGCCCAAAGCGAATCCACCCAAAGCCTTGCCACCGCCGCCGGCATCCCCCTCCGCCAGGGGCCCTGGCTGCAGCAGGAGCCCTTCCAGTGCTACCGCAGCGAAACCGAGCTGTTGCGCTACATCCAGCAGCTGGTGGCCCAGGACCTTTCCCTGGTGCACGGGATGATTCCCCTGGGTAGCTGCACCATGAAGCTCAACGCCGCCGCCGAGCTGGCGCCGGTGAGCTGGCCAGCCTTCAGCCAGCTGCACCCCCTGGCACCAACGGATCAGACCACCGGCTACCAGCAGCTGGCGGCCGACCTGGAGCGTTGGCTCGCGGCGATCACTGGCTTTGCGGGTGTCTCGCTGCAGCCCAATGCCGGCTCCCAGGGGGAGTACGCCGGCCTACTGGCGATCCGGGCCTGGCACCGCAGCCGCGGCGAGGCCCATCGCACGGTGTGCCTGATCCCCACCAGTGCCCATGGCACCAATCCCGCCAGTGCGGTGATGGCCGGACTGCAGGTGGTGCCGGTGACCTGCGATGACCAGGGCAACATCGATCTGGCCGACCTGGAGACCAAGGCCGCGGCCCACGCCGATCGCCTGGCGGCGTTGATGGTCACCTATCCCTCCACCCATGGGGTGTTTGAGCCGGCTATCCGCCGCATCTGCGACCTGGTGCACGCCCGCGGCGGCCAGGTGTACCTCGATGGCGCCAATCTCAACGCCCAGGTGGGCCTGTGCAAGCCAGGCCTCTACGGGGCCGATGTTTGCCACCTCAACCTGCACAAGACCTTCTGCATCCCCCATGGCGGCGGCGGCCCGGGGGTTGGGCCGATCGCGGTGGCGGAGCATCTGGTGCCCTTCCTGCCCGGAGCTCCCGGCCAGAGTGGGGCTGCGGTGGGCCCGGTGGCGGCAGCACCGCTGGGAAGCGCCAGCATCCTGCCGATCAGCTGGATGTACATCCGCATGATGGGGGGTGCGGGGTTGCGGCAGGCCAGTCAGGTGGCGCTGCTGGCGGCCAACCTGATCGCGGAACGGCTTGAGGCCCATTTCCCGGTGCTCTATCGGGGTGTGGGGGGGCGCGTCGCCCACGAATGCATTCTCGATCTGCGGCCGCTCAAGCGCAGCTGCGGCCTGGAGGTGGATGACCTGGCCAAGCGCTTGATGGACTACGGCTTCCATGCCCCCACCGTGAGTTGGCCCGTGGCGGGCACAGTGATGGTGGAGCCCACCGAAAGTGAATCGCTGGCTGAGCTCGATCGCTTCTGTGCGGCCATGGTGGCGATTCGTCAGGAGGCTGCCGCGATCGAGGCTGGCGCGGCCGATCCCCTCAACAACCCCTTGAAGCGCGCTCCCCATACCGTGACCGCGGTGACCGCCGATCACTGGGACCGGCCCTATTCGCGCCAGCAGGCGGCGTTTCCCGCCGGAGACGCCCAGCGGCAGCGCAAGTTCTGGCCGGCGGTGGCCCGAATTGACAACGCCTTTGGCGATCGCCATCTGGTCTGCACCTGTCCATCAGTTGAGGAACTGGCCCAAGCGGTGCCAACGGCCACTGTTCCGTGATCCCGTTGTGCCTCAAACTGTGACGACTTGACGCCGAGTTGGCTAGCGGGGTTGCCAATTTCCGCTTTGCCAACACAATCAACGCCAGCGCCATTCATTTTGGGGATCATGAAGGGCAGTAACGACGGGTTTGGATCGGGAGGCGACGCCGGTTCGGGTGGGGGCCAGACGCTGCGGGTTGAAGGCACCAACGTGGTGCGGGTTCCGTTCGGCGTGCGCCATGCCCGGCGTATTCGGCCCCAGCGGCCGGATCACTGGGCCACGCTGGTGTTGCCCTTCCAGGGTCACAGCGACCCCACGCCACCGCCCCAGGCTGCTTAGTTCAAGCGCCAATCGATCAGGGCTTTGACATCCTCCAGGGAGCTGGCCGGCGCCCGGAAGGGAAGCACAGGCATGGGGCTGCGCTCTGGGCGCACCAGCCAGGTGAGATCAGGCTGGGGAATCAGCACAAAGCCCCGATAACGCACCGCCACCCGTACCCCCAGGGGGTGATGACTGCTGGCGGTGCGGGTCGTGGCTTGGCTGGTCATTCAGGCTAATCGTGCTCCAGCTATTGGAGCGTCCTTGCTGCGCAATCCCGGGTCTCTACCGATTGGTTTTCGTTTTGCCGTTACAGCGCGCAAGGGATCCGCTGTAGCCCGGCCAAGAGCCTGGTATGACTGGCCTGGGCGGCGGCGTGCGTTAGGGGATTCAGATGTGACAAAGGATCATTCTGGTGTGCTGGGCTACAGCAAGTGCAGCCCAGTTGTGCATTTTTAGGCTGCCAAGAGTTCCGGCTCGCGATAGGGCACGAAGCTGGCCTTGCGGGCTCCACAGATCGGGCAGCGCCAGTCGTCGGGGATGGCCTCAAACGGCGTGCCCGGGGTCAGGCCGGAATCGGGATCGCCCACGGCCGGGTCGTAGATCATCGAGCAGAGCTTGCAGATCCACTGGCCAGCCACCGGTTGGGCGGCTTCGCCGGCCACGCCCTTGCCGTTTAGGGCTTCCAGGGCGATGCCGTAGCGCTCGGCGTGGTGCTGCTCGATCGGGGTCAGCAGGCCGAAGTTCTTCGCGGCCGTGCGGAAGATCCCGGCATGGTCCTTCGATTCGTCGATCTGCTCCTGGAACTCGGCTTCAGCGCCGGAGTCGCGGTCGGTCCGGGCCTGGGCGGCGAATTCCGGGTACATGGTTGTGTACTCGTAGGTTTCGCCCTCGATGGCCAGCTCCAGGCAGCGGCTCAGCAGGCCCTGCTTCTGCGCCTCGGAGAGGCTGGCGGGATCGTCGATCACCAGCTCGGGATGGAGCAGCCGGAAGTGGGCGAAGGCGTGCTCGGTTTCCTGAGCGGCGGTGTCGCGAAACAGCTTGGCGAGCTCAGCATTGCCGACCTGCTTGGCCACCTCCGCGAAGAACAGGTACTTGCGGCTTCGAGGTTGGCCTGGGTGCTGGGCTTGGAGAGGTCCATTGCTTGGGGCGCCGCGGGTTGGGCTGAGCTGGCGCCAGGGGTCAGTAGTTGGCGCCGCTGCGGCGTTGGTGCACGGCCGTGGTGCCGCTGCCATCCAGCACGCTCCCGTGGCTTACCTGGGCGTACAGCAGCCAGTGGTCGCCGCATTCCATCCGCTGCTGCACCGTGGCCTCGAGCCAGGCCAGGGCCTCCGGCAGGATCGGCTGGCCGCTGGCGCTTGCGTCGAGCTCCAGTCCGGCAAAGCGGTCGGCTCCTGGCGCAAAGGGCTGCAGGAACTGCTTCATCGGCCCGGTTTCGCGCCCTGCGGCCAGCACGTTGAGGGCGAAGCGATCGCCGATGTGCAGCAGCGCCTCCACCGCCCGGTCCTTGGCCACCGCCACGGTGAAGCCCGGCGGCGAGAAGCTGGCCTGACTCACCCAGCTGGCCACCATGGCGCTGCTGAGGCGGCTGCTGCCTTCCCCCTTGCTGGTGGTGAGCACGCACAGGGAGCCCACCACCCGGCCCAGGGCCTGCACGGCGGGGTTGCTGCGGCTCTCGCTGAGCCCGCCGCTGGCGCTGCGCCGTTGGGCCTTGCGCTGCTCAGCCTGCAGCTGGCGCCCGAGGGCGGTGCCGGTTTCCTCGATGGTTTTGAGGGTGGCGGCATCCGGGCTGAATTTCACCTTGATCGGCTCGAAGGCAAAGCGGAAGCCGCCGTCGCGCAGCTTGCTCTCCAGCAGATCCAGGGCTTCGCCACTCCAGCCGAAGCTGCCGAACACGCCTACCGGCTTGTTCCGGTCGCCCTCGGCCAGCACCGTGCCGAGGGCCGAGACGATCGGCGTGGGGGCATGGCCGCCGAGGGTGGGCGAGCCGATCAGGATCGCGTCGCAGGAGCGGATCGCCGCCAGCAGCTGCTCGGGTGGCGTGAATTCACAGTTGATGCTCTCCACCCGCACACCGGTGCGCCCCACCCCCTGGGCCAGGCCGTCGGCGATGGCGGCGGTGTTGCCGTAGGCGCTGGCAAACAGCAGGGCCACCGACAGGCGCGCCCGCTCCTGGGACGCGCCCCAGCGGTGGTAGTCGTTGAGCAAGCTGCGCCAGCTCTCGCTGATTGCTGGTCCGTGGCCGGGGGCGATGCAGCGGATGTCGAGCTCTTCGAGCCGATCCACCACCGCGTCCACCTGCCGGGCCATCGGCGCCATCAGGCAATCGAAGAAGTAGCGGCGGTCTTCCTCGCTGCTGTTGCGGTTGGCCTCGGCAAAGTTTTCGCTGCAGAGGTGGGCGGCAATGAACTTGCCGCTCATCAGCAGGCCGCTGGTTTCCTCGAAGGCCATCAGCGCCCCGGGCCAGCGGGGGGTGGGCGTGGGGATCAGGCGCAGCATGAGGCCGTCGCCAAGGCTGAGGCTGGCCTCCTGTTTCACCACCTCGATCGGCGGCAGGGCCGGGATCGGAGCCTTGGGGGCGCCGTTGCTGCTGCCGGCGTCGGCGGGTTTGGCGGGTTTCTGCTGGCTCCAGAGCTCCTCCAGCAGGCGGGCACCGGCGTTGGAGCTCACCAGCATCAGCCGTGGCCAGCCTGCCGCTAGCTGCCGTAGCAGGGCCACCCGGTTGGGGTTGACATCGCCCACCACTACCTTGAGTGGGGCGTCGGCGGGCACCAGGGCGGCCAGCTCGGCCAGGAACGGCTCGGCGAACGAGGCGCCGGGGGGGTGCACCAGCAGCGGCACCGCCGGAAACAGGAAGCTGTTGGCTGTGGTGCCCCGCTCCAGGCCGTATTCCACCTCAAAGCGCAGCCGGGTGGGGCTGAGGCCCTTAAGGCAGATCAGGCCAGGCTCAAGGGGCAGCTGGATGACGCGCCGGGCCATTAGTAGTGGTTCCCCACTTTGCGGTGGTGCACGGCGGTGCTGGCCTCGGTATCGGCCACGTTGCCCTGCTCCACTTCGGCGTAGATGATCCAGTGATCAGGCCCCTCCATCCGCTGCGCCACACGGCAGCCCAGGTAGGCCAGGGCATCGCCCAGCACGGGGCCGCCGGCGGCGGCGCCTTCGAGGGTGGACACGCCAGCGAAGCGATCGGCGCCGGGCGGGAAGCGCTTGAGGAAGTGGCGCAGCAACTCCTGGTGGTTGTCCTCCCGCAGGATGTTGAGCACGAACCGGTCGCCCATCTGCAGCAGCGCTTCGATGGCGCGGTCTTTGGCCACGGCCACGGTGAGGCCGGGCGGCTCGAAGCTGGCCTGGCTCACCCAGCTGGCCACCATCGCCGAGCTGCGGCTGCCTTCGGGTGTGTCCTGGCGGGCTGTCACCACATAGAGGCCACCGCTGAGCCGTCCGAGCGCTTTGTCGAGATCGCCATCGAGGGCCTTCATGGCGGCGATCGTTTTCGCCTTGGTGAGCAACTGGCCCAGGTCGGTTCCGGCTTCCTCGCAGCGTTGATAATCCGTGCCGCCCGGCACCTGGCGGATGCGCAGCGGCTCAAAGGCGGTTTTCTGGCCGAGGCTGCGCAGCTGGTTGGCGACAGTGTCGATCGGCTCATCGTCGCCGCCGAAGGCGTCGTAACTGCCCACCCATTGCTTGGGCTTGAGGGCGGCCAGCAGGGTGCCGATCGAGGCCTGCAGCTCGGCATCGGGGTTGGCGGGCCAGGTGGGCACCACCACGGCACTGGCCTCACCCACCAGGGCACTGAGCTCCTGGGCATCGGTGGCGCGCAGATCCACCAGCTGCACGGCGGCGCCGGCCTTGCCGATGCCGCGGGCGATCGCCTGGCTGAGCCGGTCGCAGAAGCCGTATTGGCTCACGTAGCAAACCGCTGCGTAGGCCTCCGTGCTGCTGCGACCCTCGCTCCAAGTGCGGTAGTCGGAGAGCCAGAGGCTGAGGTGATGGCGCAGCAGGGGCCCATGGCCCACGGCCACGGTGGTGATCGCCGGCAGCGCATCCATGCGCTTCATCGCCTGCAGCACGCTGCGGGCGTTGGGGCCCATCAGGCAGTCGTAATAGAAGCGGAAATCGGGCGCGATCGCCCCAGGATCCTCATCAAAGACGGCGTCGGAGCAGTAGTGCAGGCCGAAGGCGTCGCAGGTGTAGAGGATGCCGGTGCCGTGATCGAAGGAGAAGATTGTGTCGGGCCAGTGCAGGTTGGGCGCGCTCAGAAACTCGAAGCGGTGCGCCACGCCACTGGCGGGGTTGGTGCCCAGATCCAGCTCCTCGCCGCTCTTCACCGCCCGGCTCTTGAAGGGCCGGTGCACCTGATCCTCCAGAAATTGAATCGCCACCTTGGAGGCCACGATCTCGATCTCCGGATTCAGATCGAGCAGGTGGCCGATCAGGCCGGAGTGGTCGGGCTCGGTGTGGGACACGATCAAATAGTCGATCGCCTTCGGGTCGATCTGCTCCTGGAGCAGCGGCAGCCAGCTGCCTTCAAACTTGAGGTGGCTGGTGTCGATCAGGGCGGTGCGCTCGCCCCGCACCAGAAAGCTGTTGTAGGTGGTGCCGTTGCGCAGGCCGAACTCGATGTCGAAGCGGCTGCGGTCCCAGTCGAGTGAGCGGATCGTGCTGGTGTCGGGCCCGATCGCCTCGCACTGCAGGGTGAGCCGGGGTTCGGCCGCGACGGCACCAGCCATGGATCCATCCGCAAGTGGGTGGACTGTAGGAAGCCCTCCCGAGGCTGGGGTGGCCCTGCGGCACTGCGCGGCGTAGTCGGGCACGGTGCTGGCCACAAAAAAGCCCGGCGCGGGGCCGGGCCTGGGGTCTCGTGTCTCCTGCCGGTGGTCGGGTCCGCGCCCGTTCAGCCTTCGACCTGCACCTGCACGGTGGTCTGGGTTTGGGCCTTCTGGGCCGTGACGGTGAGCAGGCCGTCGCGGTAGTGGGCTTCGAGGCCATCGCGGTTGATGCCGCCGGGGAAGCGGAAGCTGCGGCTCCAGGTGCCGTAGCGGATCTCGCTGATCAGGGGGGCCGGCTGGGCCTGCTCTGGCTCGGTCGCGTCGGAGTTGGTGGCAGTGGCACCGGGCTGGCGCCGTTCGGCGCTGATCACCAGGGTGCGGTCGGTGGCCTTGACGTCGATGGAGGCCTTGTCGACCCCCGGCAGTTCCAAGGTGATGGTGTAGGCCTCGGGGCCATCGTGCACCTCGGCGGCGGGCACCCGCGCGGCCCTCTGCGTGTCGGCGTTGTTGAGCTGACGCTCCAGGGTCTTGAACAGATCGGCTTCGAGCAGGTCGCTGCGGAGCAGATCGAAGGGGGATTGGCGAACGGTGAGCATCGGAGGTTCTCCGGAACACCGCCAATGTGCTGCGGCTGGCTGGGCGCCAACAGGGTGCAGACCGTCCAGCGCGGTACGGCCCTTACGGCTTCGTTCGGTTGGCACCACTGGCAGGTGCGGGCAACCGGCAGCGCTGCTTGAGGGCCACGATCACAACAGCCACCAGCGGCTGAAGCAGGCGGCCTGGCCGCAGGGCTGGCCAGCCTCGTCGCGCAGGGTCCAGAGCCGGGCTCCTTCGATCTGGAAGCGGCGGCCGGTGCTGTCGATGCGGATGCCGCTGTAGCCGCTGAGGGCGTGCTGGGCTTGGGCCGCCACCAGGGCCTGGCGGCGGCTGGCCCGCTCAGCCGGCTCGGCGGTGAGCCGCGACGGCATCCCCACCATCGCGGCCCAGGAGCGCTGCCACAGGCGCAGGGCGGCGCGGTTGGCGTAGATCAGCCGGGGGCCGGGATCGGCGGCGGGGTCGGCGCCGTCGTGGGCCAGCACCACCACCTCGGCGGCGAACAGCTCCTGGGCCGCCAGCCTGGGCGACGCGTCGGCGGCCAGGCCGGCGAGCAGCGGCGCGGCGAAGGCCTGCTGGTGGCTGGACAGCAGCAGGCCGGCCAGGGCCAGGGCATCCGGCGCCAGCCAGTCAGGCGTCATCACCGTTGACGGGGCCCATCGCCTTGGCCATGGCCAGGGTGGCGATCTGCTGGCCGTGGGCCTTGAGGTGCTCCAGGAAGTGGAGATTGGCCTCGGGAAAGCGGGGTTCTTCGGCCAGGGGCAGGGGCCCGGCGGCATCGAGGCCCGTGTCGCCTTCGAGGGCCGGGGTGATCACCACCAGATCCGAATCGAGGGCTGCGCCGTAGCGCCACCAGCGGCTCGGGTCCTTGATGGCGGGATGCACCGGGTGCGGAGCTGCCTCGGCGACCGGTTGCGAACCCTTGGCGGCTGCAGCCTGTCTGGCCTGTTTCGCCAACGCCTTGCGCCGCCGCTTGGCCAGGTCGGCCAGCAGCTGGGCCCGGGTGCGGCCGCGCATCTGGAACAGCACGAAGGGGTCTTCGCTGAAGCGATCGCCCATCAGGTAGTAGACGGCGCTGACGTGCTTGCAGGGGTTGGCCTTGTCGGGGCAGCTGCACTCGCTGCGCACCTCCTGCAACTTGAACGGGAACAGGCGCTTGCCGCTGGCGGCGAAGGCGCGCTCGATGTCCTGGGGCATGACGCCGGCCAGCAGCTGGGCCGACCAGCGAGCCTTCTGGGTGAGGGCATCGAGCACGTAGCCCCAGTCCTCGTCGTTGAGCACGTCGAGCCAGAGCTTCACTTTGTAGGGCTCCTCGCCGGTGCCCTGCACCCGGGCATGCACCCGGCGCCCCTCGAAGCGGATCGAGGTGACATTGCCGGAGCGGGCGTATTCCCAGGCGCGCTCCAGGCGTTTTTTGAAGCGGTAGGAGTTGATCAGCTCCATCCACTGCTCCACCCACCAGGGCTGCTGGGCCAGGCCTTGGTCGCCGAGTTGGGTGGCGATGGCGCCGCTCGCGTAGGGGCTGGGGGTGAGGGTCATGGGAAGGGGATGCCGACGCGTTCGATGTGCTCGCGCAGGGGGGCATGGCGCAGGCTCTCGACGTGGGTCACGTCAAACAGATAGGGGGTGGGCAGCTGGTCGAGGGCCTCGCGTAGCGCGGCACTGCAATCCTCATCGGCGCTGAAGGCCAGGTCGATGTCGGAGCCGGCCCAATGCTTGCCCATGGCCCGTGAGCCGTAGAGCTTGACCCAGTGCAATTGGGGGAACTGCTCCTGCAGACAGCGGCGGATCTCAGCCACCGTGCGCGCGCTGAGCCCGTGCCTTGCCGGTGCTGGCTGCGCGGTTTTGCGGTGAGGTGCGTTTTGGGTTTGTGCAACAGCCTGTTTCACAGACGCAAATGGGTTGTTTGGCATCACCTGCTCTCCTCCAGCTTGGCGCTGAACAGATCGTGCAGCTGCTGCAGGCCAGCCAGGTAGCGCTCCTCCAGCATGTCGATCAAGAGCTGGCCTTCACGGATCAGACCCGTCGCAAAAGCCTGTTTCAGCACGTCGCGGGGCAGCTTGGCGTCAATGCCGTTGTAGGCGAGGAAGTCTTTAAGAGTTTTCCAGCTCAGTTCAAAGGTGAATTCGTAGGCCTTGATCACGGCCATGCGGATCAGATCGTTCTCGGGATCCTGCTGCTCGATCTCCAGCGCCCAAAGCAGGCGCCTGTGTGCCCTTTGCAGGTTGTCAAAGCGCTGTTTCCAGCGGATGTCTGATTGCTCCGGTGGTGGTGCCGCCGCCATCGCCTCAATCCTCCTCGCTGAGGCTCACCAGGTCTTTGAGCTGACCCACATCGAGGCCGCCGAGCCAGTCTTCGCCGGAGCCGACGATCTCCTCGGCCAGCTTCGACTTCTCCTGGATCATGCGGTCGATCTTTTCCTCCACCGAGCCGCTGGTGATGAACTTGTGCACCAGCACCCGGTTCTGCTGGCCGATGCGGTAGGCGCGGTCGGTGGCCTGGTTTTCCACGGCCGGGTTCCACCAGCGGTCGATGTGGAACACGTGGCTGGCGCGGGTGAGGTTGAGGCCGACGCCGCCGGCCTTGAGCGACAGCAGAAACAGCTGGGGGCCGCGGGGATCGTCCTGGAAGCGGTCGACCATCGCTTGGCGCTCGGTTTTGCTGGTGCTGCCATACAGGAACGGCACCTCCTGACGCCACTTGCGCTGCAGGTGGGCCTGGAGCAGCAGCCCCCATTCGGCGAACTGGGTGAACAGCAACGCCCGGTCGCCCGCTTCGATCACCTCTTCGAGGATCTCTTCGAGCCGCTGCAGCTTGGCGCTACGGCTGCTGAAGCTGCCGTTGCCGGCGGCGAGCACGGCGTCGGCGTCTTCCTTGAGCGCCAGGGCCGGGTGGTTGCAGATTTGTTTGAGCTTGGTGAGCAGGGCCAGCACCTGGCCGTGCTTCTGGCCCAGGGGCGCCCGGGCGATGGCGTCGAGGCTTTCGTCGACGGTGCGGTTGTAGAGCTTCTTCTGCTCGGGGGCCAGCCCCACCCACTCGTGCAGCTCCACCTTCTCCGGCAGGTCGGAAATGATTGACTTGTCGGTTTTGAGGCGCCGCAGGATGAAGGGCCCGACGCGGGCTTTGAGGTCGCGCATGGAGGCCATGTCGCCGTAGCGCTCGATCGGCAGCCGGTAGCGCTGGCGGAAGAAGGGCTCATCGCCCAGCACCTTGGGGTTGAGAAAGTCCATCAGCGCCCACAGCTCGCTGACGCGGTTTTCCACGGGCGTGCCGGTGAGGGCGATCCGGAAGCGGCTGCCGCCTTTGCTGTTGCGGCCGGGGCGCGCCAGGTCGCGGGCCGCCTGGCTCTGCTTGGCGCTGGGGTTCTTGATCGCCTGGGCTTCGTCGATCACCATCCCCTGCCAGTCGACGCTCTCCAGCAGT
>Ga0169931_10008587_pt1 | contig 14876 bp, 21 predicted proteins | sample Kivu_15m_20L_FD_129675 | JGI IMG/M metagenome (GOLD analysis project Ga0169931, IMG submission 129675) | Freshwater microbial communities from Lake Kivu, Western Province, Rwanda to study Microbial Dark Matter (Phase II) - Kivu_15m_20L... | ecosystem: Environmental > Aquatic > Freshwater > Lake... | reverse complement strand
GGCGACACTTATAACTCTGATGAGATTCAGCAGTCAGAAATGACTCTCGAAGAGTGTCAGGAATATATTCGTGGCTGGCAGGACAATCAAGCCAGCGGTAATTTCAAGGACTGGGGTTGATATGATCTTACAAGAGTTTGATCAAAAGTTGCAGAATCATGATTGGTATTACAACTACAGTGACGATGGTCGTGTGTGGCGTGCTGGCGAGCAAGTGGAAAACGAGATTCGTAGCATCTCTAAACTTTCCCCGCAGCATCTTGCACTGTTCAAAGCATGGAACCAATATTATTTTTCTGGTCCCAGTTTTGAGAAGCCGCAGTTCACCGAAGCGCAGCGTGATGCTGTCCGTGTTGCTCTAGGAGTCCTTTGATATGAAAAAGCATACTGAAACATTGTTGAATGAAGCAATTGATTTAGTGGACGGTGTTGATCATGTTCTCGCAAACACAGCGACACAGTATGATCTAAATTCGAAAGATTGTTACAATCTTGCTGAAAAACTTGAGCGTGCCTTTCACCTATTTCTAGTTCTTGGTGATCGCAAAACACAGGAAGATTTAAATAAGATTCCAATGAATGAAGGAGCGCCATTCTAATGGGACAGTTCAAAAATATTGAAATCGAAATTATCGATCTCTATCATTCTGATCGATTAAGTGAGATCGAGATTGCGAAACAATTGAATGTTCCTTTACTTCAAGTTCATGATGTGCTTGTTGCTTATGAACGCAACGACATGGATTATGATCTCAGCGATACTGATGCTGATGAAAGTTATCACGAATTAGATTATGACGATGACTACAATGCTGAGGATCACTGATTATGATAACAAATGAATATCGTCGATCTGTTCTTGCACCAAAAGCAAGAGTGCCATTTGATCCAAGCGATCGAAAACATATGCTTGATTTTGCTCGATATGTGAAGTATAATAGTTGGAGAAATGGATGCTCCTATTATCTTGAGGATCCATATTCTGATATACCGACTATGATTCGAGCAAAAATTGCAAACTACACTCTATCTAAACTCGTGGAGAAAGTCTAATGTCTGAAGGTAATTTTGAAGTGATGCCGATTGGTACGATGGAAGAAGTGCGTGAGGTTCGTCGATTGGTCAGAGAACTTATTCATGTAAACAACACACACAATTCGAGCGTTCCATATGCTGTGGGCGCTAAAATCTCAGAGCTCGAAAGATTTTATCTATATCACGTTGAAAAATATCCTGTGACTGTATGAGTTCAGATATATCACTCATCGTTCAGTTACATGAACTCCGTAAACTTTCAAAAGATTTAGTTGAACTTGCATCACAATATCCTCTTCCCGAAGAAGTATTGTATAAAGTTCAGGAAATGCGAGTGGTCTGCGAAGAAAGCGATCGATTATACTCGGTGAATCTATGATGATTTATTGCGCATCGCGTTTCAAACCTAAAAAGAAACGCAAGGTCAAAGGTGTCATTGCTCGGAAGTTTTCTCGCTCAAGTGCAATCATGGGTGTTGAGAAAATTCCAAGCCTTTTAGGCGTTAATCGTTCTGGATCTGATGTCGCTCGTTCTCTACCATCACTAGATACTAATGCATTGTACACTCAGAAGCGAGAGAGTCTGAAATATACTGGCACTCTGGTGAAAGGTATTGCTACAATGCACAAATCAAATGCTGTTCCAGTAATTGATGAAGAGCAAATGAAAGATATTTCTAGAATGAGGAGAGGTTAACATGCCAGCCAAAGTTGGAACAAAAGGTTTCGGAAAAGGTCGTGCGAAGTTAGGATCGAAGAAGCGCAAGGCTCGACGCAAGAAAAATAAATGACAAAAATAGATTCGGTTACACCGAAATATGATGTTACTTGGTATGTCAAATGGATATCAAGTATCATTGTGCTCATGGGAATTACAATCCGCGCCAGTGGAGTTGTACATCTTCAATGGCTAGATATAGTATTGAGTTGGATCGGTGCTGTTGGCTGGTTCTATGTCGGATTTAAATGGAATGATCGTGCATTGATGGTGCTCAATGCCGTAATTGGCATTGTTTTATTTGCTGGCATCTTAAGATTGTTGTTTACATGAAAATATTTATTGGTAAATACCCGAAGAGGGGTGAACAAAAAATATCAATCAAGATCGATCCATGGGATACATGGAACATGTCGCACACTCTTGCCGACATCATTTATCCGATGCTTCGGCAGTTGAAGAAAACAACTCATGGTGCACCATACACTCAAGACGAAGATGTACCTGAGCACCTTCGTTCAACTAAAGCAAAACCTAAGAAGTATGAGTGGGACGTTGATGAGTTTCACTTCAAGCGTTGGGACTGGATTCTTGCAGAAATGATCTGGGCATTCGGTGAACTTGTTAAAAATCGCGATCCTGATTTTTGCATCAAGAAGCCGAAGTACATTTATAAGAAAGTAGAAGGCAAAGATTATAGAGAAATGATTTGTGTTCGTCAGGGTGTTTATGATACTGAGAAGATGAGAGCATACCATACTCGCAAGAAGAATGCCTTCCGTTTATTTGGCAAATACTATGAAAATCTTTGGGATTAATAATGATAAATCAGATAGACCATGTTTCTCTGCGGAGCAAATTTAGAACCGCAGAACCTTTTAGTCATGTAGTTATTGATAATTTTTTTACTAATGAAACTGCTGCTGCTATAGCAAGCAGTTTTCCAGCACACAATGATTCTGCTTGGACTGTTTCTTATGATAATCCAGTAGAAAAGAAAAAAGCATGCTCGCATTGGGATAAATTCCCTATGCCAATTTACTCTGCATTATTTTATCTCTGCAGTCAAGAGTTCGCAGCATTGATAAGTCAAGTTACTGGTGCATCTATCATTATACCAGATTATGGTTTACATGGTGGTGGGATGCACTCGCATAGTCGAAATGGTAAATTAAATATTCATAAAGATTATTCTTTACATCCTAAGTTACACTTGATGAGAAATTACAATCTAATTATTTACATGACGCCTGAGTGGGATTCTTCTTGGGGTGGTGGTTTAGAATTTTGGAGTCACGACAAAGAGAAAGAACAGCCGAAAGAATGTGTGACTAGGATAGAAAATAAATTTAATCGCGCTGTTCTTTTTGACACTACTCAAAATTCTTGGCATGGTTTACCGCAAGAATTAACTTGCCCAGAAAATATTTCTCGTAGAAGTCTAGCGACATACTATCTTTCGTACATAAATAGTAAAGCTGAGACGCGATATCGTGCATTGTATGCGCCATACGAACAACAAAAAAATGATCCTGACGTAGTAGAATTTTGTAAAAAAAGAAGTGGCTTATGAAAGTATCTGTGATTACAGCAACAACTGGTAATGCTAGACTTGCTGATTGTATTAAATCAGTGCGTAATCAAACTTATAAAAACATTGAACATATTGTAGTTGTAGATGGCGAAGAACGATGGGGTACAACTAATTCTATTCTTCATGGATTAGGTTTTCCTGAAGGCGCAGAACGTGGACCGAGTAGCAATGAACATGTGCTAGTGTTGCCTTATGCGACTGGTAAAAACAGATTTAATGGTCATCGTATCTATGGTGCATTTAATTTCCTTGCTAATGGAGATTATGTTATTTGGTTAGATGATGATAATGAGTTAACATCTAACCACATTCAAAGTCTTGTAAATATTACGAAAGAAAAAAATTTAGATTGGGCATATTCTTTGCGTCAGATAGTTGACGATGAAGGTAAGTTTATATGTAATGATGACTGCGAAAGTCTTGGCAAATACAAATCCGTTTTAAACGACCATTTCGTAGACGTGAATTGTTTTTTTATTCGAAGAGAACTAGCAGTAAATCTTGCGCCAATCTGGTATCGACAAGCACGCCCACCACAAGGTATGATGGAAGTTGATCGTGCATTGACTACTGTCTTAATGCACGATAAAAATAACTTAAAGTTTGACACAAACAACGATTATACGGTAAAATATAGAGTCGGAAGCACAGAAATCTCAGTTAAAGCTGAGTTCTTTTTACAAGGAAATCGAACGATGCTTCAGCGTTATAATGGAGAACTACCTTGGAAAAAATAAATGCATGCATAGTATCGGTTTCTATGCCAAATATTAATCGAAAAACTATAGAGATGCAACGAGAGGTTGTACAAAAGTTTAATCCACAAAACTATCATCACTATCAATTTTTTGTTGACATAAACACAAAACATGGTGTATTTCTAGATTATTTTTGGGGATTGAATGGTGTAATGGCAGGTGCACTTAAAAAACAAACCATAGAAAAGAAGTTAGAACATGAAGTTGTAATTGTCTTAGACATAGATTGTATACCACTAAGCAAGAATGCTTTTGAAATTTACGCCAAGAGTGCACTTGATGGAAATTTAATCGGAAACGCGCAACGAACAAATCATTTAAACAATAATCAGCACGTGTTCGCTGCGCCCTCTGCTGCTGCGATAAGTAAAAATACTTTTATTAAAATTGGTGCGCCTTCTGCACTAGAAACTTTTAGATCTGATGTTCTTGAAGAATATACATGGGCTGCTGAAAATTTAGGTGTAAATGTAGTTAAGATTATGCCATTAAAATTTGATGCTCCACCACAACGATATGATTGGGAAAAAGAACAGCCGCCATATTGGAATCTTGCTGATGGCATGCCAAAATATGGAATGGGAACAACATATGGCAGCGAAGAACAAGGCGAGTTGTTCTGGCACAATTTTCAAATTCGAATGCCAGGTCAAGAAGAAAGATTTTGGAATAAATGTGAACAAGTATTAACTAGAGATATGTATGAAGATCGTAGTATTAAGCACTGACACAGAACACTATTTACTACAATGGTGGTTTCCTCACACTGTTAAGAAATTCGATTTCGGTGTAATAGTGGACTTCGGATGGGGCGAAGAATCTGATAACACATATGAACTATACAAAAAATTTGCTCCACATTGGAGATACTATAAAGTATCTCAGACAGAAGTAAGTAATTTTCTTTGGGATGTATTGTTAATTAAAATTGAAAAGGATTTGTTAAGCGAATTTCCTGGTAGTTGGATAACAACACTAAACGCCACAGAATTTATTATCGGAAATTTAAACAGTTTAGATATCTTTAAAACTAATAAACAAGTGCTAATTCCTTGCCATTTGATGAATGATCTGCCAGAGCATGAGAATATTGAGCCAGATCCGAATGTTCCATTACTGGAGCAACGCCATCATGGCGTGCACTATAAGAATGATTTTCCTCATCCACACCATGGAACTAGTATTGATTTGTTTAATAAAACTAAACCTGCAGGTGTATTGTTAAACACTAGATGGATGAGAAGTATTCATAATTATGCATTAGATTATTTGACCAAATCTGTTTATAGCGTAGGCAGACACTTTTGGGATGTGAGTAAATACAATGGAGATTTAGCCATCTTACATTTAAATTTATCTCCACTTACTCAAACTTTTATAAAGAGAAAAACACAGATAAAAAGAAGATTAACTCAATCTGATAAAGCAATGGATCGTGGAATACATCATAATAATGCAACACCAGAGACTATTCAAGCTGCTAAACGATTTTATGATCAGTTGACAATCGATTTATCTGAGGAAATTCAAAAATTAGAGGGATTAAAATAATGCATGAGTCGCAGACAAACTTTCTGATTAGAATGAAAGATAAATTTCCTAACTCATTTAAAGAATGTAAAGTTCTTGAAGTTGGTAGTTTGGATATAAATGGAACTATTCGTATTTTATTTGAAAATTGTGAGTATACTGGAATCGATGTAGGACCAGGTCCATGTGTAGATGTTGTTAGTAGCGGACATGTGTACGATGCTCCAGATAATTCGTTTGATACAGTTGTTTCATCAGAGTGTTTTGAACATAACCCATTTTGGTTAGAAACATTTAACAACATGCATAGAATGTGTAAACCAGGTGGTGTTGTTATATTTACATGCGCCACAGATGGTCGACCTGAACATGGAACTAATAGAACTCAAGCGTGGGCTTCTAGACTAACAGTTGAAATCGGTTGGGGTGATTATTATAGAAACTTAAATGCTATAGATTTTGAAAATGCATTTGATTTAACGAAAATGTTTGAACCGCATGAGTTCTTTTTAGAATTAGTTTCGAAAGATTTATATTTTTATGGAGTAAAAAAATAATGGCAAATAGATCAGATTTTTTTGACGCTAAACTTCCGCGCTCTATTAAGCGCATGCTTATTATGGGTCAGGTCAATGGCTGGACTGGCGATAAGCATTCTCGTAATGCAATAAAGAATCAGTTTATCAAAGCACATGCTAATCATGTTGGGTTTAAACTCAAACGCCAATCAGCAGAAATTGGTGGCGAAGAGTAATGCACTCATTAACAGAACTCCGCGATTTCTTTATCTCTAAAAAAATTGAGATAAATGAATTTAATGGGTGGGCATTAAAAGTTGGTAGAGATGTTTGGACTTTGAGCGGTGATGTGTTTTATAAAAATGGTATACCGCAAAGTCTAAAGCAAAAAGATATTTTTAACAGTTATACAAGGGTAAAAACAAATGGCAAACATCAAAGCAATCAAACTCGTAAATGGCGAGGAATTAGTAGTAGAAATTACAGATGACAATGAGTCATCAATAACATTTACAAATCCAGTTTCTTGCGTTCTTCAACGTGGCAAAGATGGCGCACCAATTCTAGGTTTTATGCCCTGGATGCAATCAAGCAATCCTCCGTTTACTGTGAACAAAAATAATATTCTTGTCGTCGCAGAAGTTGCTGAAGAGATTAAAAACGGTTATAATCAAATATATGGAGCAGGTATCGTTGTTCCTCCCAAGCAATTAATTACGGGATAGCATGTCAGATTTTTATACTAATGTTTCTGTTTCTGGAAGGTACATACTTTACAGAGGCATAGAGAACGACAAGCGTGTTCGACGAAAGATCGAGTATCGCCCCACATTTTATCTTTTGAGCCAAGACAAAACTGATACGCAAACTCTAGAAGGTGAGTGCGTAAAATCAATTCAACCAGGCAATATTCCAGAGTGTCGTGATTTCTTAAAGAGATATGAGAACGTAGATAATTTTCCAGTGTTTGGCAATAATCGATTTGAGTATGCGTATATTGCCGATTGTTATTCTGATGATATTCTTTGGGATATTAACAAAGTCAGCATTGCATATCTTGACATTGAAGTTGGCTCTGAGAATGGATTCCCAGAACCTAAAAATGCTAACGAATCAATTACAGCCATTACACTTAAACTCAAGGGCAATTATTTCGTATTTGGTATCGGCGATTATGTTAAACATCGTGATGACGTGCACTATGCACAATGTCGCGATGAGTTAGATCTATTACGAAGATTTCTTGACTTCTGGTGTCGATTTCATCCTGATGTAATCTCAGGTTGGAATATTAAAACATTCGATATTCCATATCTTATTAATCGTATTGTTAAACTCTTCGGTGAACCCGAGGCGAAGAAATTATCTCCATGGAATTATTTGACTAAACGCGAAATATATTTCATGAATCGTCAACATATCATCTATGATATTGTTGGTGTTGCAACTCTAGATTATCTTGAGTTATATCGAAAATTTACATACACACAACGCGAATCTTATAAACTTGACAATATCGCTCATATTGAGTTAAATGAAAAGAAACTCGACTTTAGTGAATATGAAACTCTGTATCAACTTTACAAGCACGACCATCAAAAGTTTATTGAGTATAACATCAAAGACGTGGAACTCGTTGAGAAACTTGAAGATAAGATGAAGTTGATTGAGTTGGCGCTGACTCTTGCATATGACAACAAAGTCAACTACGATGATGTGTTTACGCAAGTTCGTATGTGGGATACGATAGTGTATAATTATCTCAAACGAAAGAATATCGTAATCCCACAAATGAAAAAAGGTGATAAGAAAACTGCATTCGAAGGCGCATATGTCAAGGATCCGATTCTTGGAATGCATCAATGGGTTGCTTCGTTTGATCTTAACAGTCTGTATCCACACTTAATTATGCAGTACAATATTTCAATGGAGACTTTGATTGAGCCATCGAAATACACTGATTCAATGAAACATTTTATTGGCAATAAACGAATCAACGTTGACACGCTATTAAGTCAACAAATCGACACCAGTGAACTTAAAAAAATGGGCGTTACGATTACACCTAATGGACAAATGTTTCGTATTAATGAACAGGGTGTTATGCCTGAGATTATGGATAATATGTACAAGGATCGTACACGTTATAAGAAATTAGCGATTGAGGCGAAGAAAAAAATCGAGACTGTCCTTGAAGATAAAAATCAAATTGAATATCTTGAGAAACAAGTCGCGCGATACAATAATTTGCAGTTGGCAAAAAAAGTCACATTAAATTCTGCTTACGGCGCACTAGGCAATCAATACTTTCGTTTCTTCGATACTCGTATTGCTGAAGGAATTACCACAGCAGGTCAGTTGTCTATTCGTTGGATTGAGCAAAAGATCAACAAATATATGAATCTTCTTCTCAAAACTGGTAACGAAGATTATGTTATTGCCTCTGACACGGATTCAATTTATTTAAATCTTGGACCGCTCGTAAACAAATTTTTCAAAGATACGAATGACAATAAAAAAGTTATTCGATTCATGAATAAAATTTGCGAAGAAAAGATTCAACCATATATCGACGACTCGTATGAAGAATTAAGGCAATATGTCAATGCATATCAACAGCGTATGGAAATGAAGCGCGAGTCATTAGCAGATAAAGCAATCTGGACTGCAAAGAAACGATACATTTTAAATGTCTATGATAGTGAAGGTGTTGCATACGCTAAACCCAAACTCAAGATCATGGGTCTTGAAGCAGTTAAATCTTCAACTCCCTCTGCTTGTCGCACGAAAATTAAAGAGGCAATTGATATTATAATGAATAGATCACAAGAGGATCTTCACAAGTTCATCGATAAATTTAGAAATGATTTTAAAAAATTACCGATTGAAGATATCGCATTTCCTCGTAGTGTAAATGGATTATCAGAATACTCAAATGAAACAAGTATCTTTAAGAAAGGCACACCTATACATGTAAAGGGTGCATTAGTTTACAATCATTTTTTACGCGAATTAAAATTAACTAAACGATATCAATTAATTCAAGAGGGCGAGAAAATCAAGTTTATCTATCTGAAACAACCTAACATCTTTAATAACAATACTCTTGCATTTTTATCAGGCATTCCTAAACAACTTGGCGCTACAAAGTACATTGATTATAATCTACAATTTGAAAAATCATTTCTTGAACCACTAGATATTATTCTTTCCACAATCAATTGGCAATCTGAGAAAGTTGATTCGCTGGATTGCTTTTTTACATAAAATAGTATACAATACATATATTCTATATGGAGAACACACATGAGTTTATTAGATAAACTAAAGAAAAATTCTACAATCAAAGACACAGCAATTCTTTCTCGTTCGATTTTTTTCGAAGAAAAAGATATGGTTCAAACCAGCATTCCTGCTGTAAACATTGCTCTTTCTGGTGCTCTTGATGGTGGATTTACTCCTGGTCTTACAATGTGGGCTGGTCCAAGCAAACACTTCAAGACTGCCTTTAGTTTGATTATGGCTAAAGCATATCAGGATAAGTACCCTGAAGCAGTAATCCTTTTTTACGACTCTGAGTTCGGCACTCCACAGTCATATTTTCAAAACTTTGGTATTGATAAGGATCGCGTGGTTCATACTCCAGTTACAGACGTTGAACAATTAAAGTTCGACATCATGAATCAATTAACAAATATTGAACGTGGTGATCGTGTGATGCTTTTAATTGATTCTATCGGTAATCTTGCTTCGAAGAAAGAAGTTGAAGATGCGATTGAACAAAAGTCTGTTGGTGATATGACTCGCGCCAAACAAATTAAATCACTGTTTCGCATGGTGACACCACACCTTACGTTGAAAGATATCCCGATGGTGGTCGTTAATCACACTTATATGGAAATTGGTATGTTTCCGAAAGCGATTGTCGGTGGCGGTACAGGATCTTATTATTCTGCTGATAATATTTTTATACTCGGTCGTCAGCAAGAAAAAGATGGTAGCGAATTAGTTGGATATTCTTACATTATTAATGTAGAGAAGTCTCGTTATGTTCGCGAGAAGTCAAAGATTCCAGTTACTGTTAAATTTGATGGCGGTATTTCTCGCTATAGCGGATTGCTCGACATGGCGCTCGAATCAGGTCATGTAACGAAACCTTCTAATGGTTGGTACTCTCGTGTAAATACAGAGACAGGTGAAGTAGAGACAAAGAAATGGCGTCTTGCTGATACTGATGTTCCTGAGTTTTGGAATAGTATTCTAGAAAATGATACATTTAAAGATTGGATCCGAGAAAATTATTCATTCGGTTCTGTTGTAGAATCTACAGAGGAATAACTAAAAATGATTAGAGAACTTTTAGCAAAATTTCAATTTTGGAATGCTAAAAAATTAGAGCACGGTAAACATTATGAGTTCTTTTTAAATCTTTCTAATGAAGAAGCATTCTCAATTAAAATCTTAAAAGAATATCCTGGCGTAATTATTGAATTTATAAATGTGCACATGTCTTCTGAAACTGACATTACCTTTGATCAACAAATTATTGCGAATCCAAACCTTTGTAATGTTGAGTCGCAACGATTTAAAAACTTTACTGCTATGATTTTTCGTAGTATAATTAACAATGCCATAGGTGCCATAGGCAATGAATTAAAGGATCATACAAATGAAAACAGAGACGCTGATTCTTTCCAACTTGATAAAGAACGAAGCATATATGAGGAAGTCTCTTCCGTTTCTAAAGAGCGAGTACCTAACCGAAAGCCACGAAAGAAAACTGTTCGAAGAGATAAAAAACTTCATTCTGAAGTACAACAGCCTTCCACCGATAGCAGCGTTAAAGATCAATTTGAGGGAATCGACCAAACTGACTGAAATTGAGTTAAATAAATCATTAGAGTTGCTTGACGAGGTTTCTAATGACAAAGAAGAACAACAACTCAGCTGGCTTCTTGATACAACGGAAAAGTTCTGTCAAGAAAAAGCGATTTACAATGCCATTATGGATTCCATTCAAATCCTGGATGGGAAAGACAAAAACCGTGGCAAGGGAAGTATTCCTTCTTTGCTTTCTGATGCTTTGGGGGTTAGTTTCGATCCTCACATTGGTCATGACCTTTTGGATAGTTACGCTGATCGGTATGATTTTTATCATCGTATCGAAAAAAGAATACCATTTGATTTGGAATACTTCAACAAAATTACTAAGGGAGGATTGCCGCAAAAGACCCTTAACATTGCTCTTGCAGGTACTGGTGTCGGCAAGTCTCTTTTCATGTGCCATGTGGCTGCTGCTTGCTTAACACAAAACTATAATGTTCTGTACATTACTCTTGAGATGAGTGAAGAGAAGATCGCTGAGCGTATTGACGCGAATCTGTTAAATGTTTCTCTTGAAGATCTTATGAACATGCCGAAAGACATGTATGAACGGCGAATGAGTAAACTCAAAGCCAATGTAAAAGGTAAACTCATCATTAAAGAATATCCAACTGCTTCTGCTAACCCAGCGCATTTTCGTGCATTGATTAATGATCTTGCGCTCAAGAAGAACTTTCGTCCAGACATTATCTTTGTGGATTATCTAAATATATGCGCCTCTGCAAGAATTAAGGCTGGCGCAAATGTCAATTCGTATACCTACATTAAAGCGATCGCTGAGGAACTTCGTGGTCTGGCGGTCGAAAACAATCTGCCGATTGTCTCCGCAACTCAAACAACACGTTCAGGGTTTTCGAACTCAGATCCTGGTCTGGAAGATACTTCAGAGTCTTTCGGTCTTCCTGCTACTGCTGATCTTATGTTTGCATTGGTAAGTAACGAAGAACTGCAAAAAGTAAATCAAATGCTTGTGAAGCAATTGAAAAATCGTTACAATGATCCAAACTTGCATAAGCGATTTACAATCGGCGTTGATCGAGCCAAGATGAGACTATATGATCTAGAACAGAAAGCACAAGATTCGATTCTACAAGAAACAGAATCAAAACCTGTATTTGATCGAAGTAAAAAAACTACTGATAAATTTAAAAATTTAAAGGTATGAAACTAGAAAAAATACAAAAAAATGTGAATAAACTAATTCCGACATGGATCGGAGAGAAACATATTCCCTCTTTGATTCGTAATTTAAATAAACTCTTTAAAAAATCGATCGTATCTTTTTGTTCTGATAGATTCGAAGGCGAATACTATGCGAATCATTCTGTCATTATTTCGGGTCATTATTGCCCAAGAATACTCTCAGTAATTCCTGAAAATATATTGATCACTCTTTCTTTTCCAAAGAATCAAAAGAAAGCCATTATAACTCAAGAAGGTGCAGACAATTTAGCAATTAAAATTATTCGCGCCATTCATCACGAGTATCGCCACAAGCATCAACAAAAAGGTCGTGGGTATGTAAATACAAAACAATATCATACCAAGAAAGGTGAACGTAACAGATTAAAATTGCATTATTATGGTAATCCAGATGAGATCGATGCCCATGCCTACGAAACTCAGGCTGAGAAACTAGATATAAATAAATTACGAAAGGCGCATAAGATTAGATGGCAAGAATGCGAAGCCTTGTTTATGTATCGTATGCACTTTCGCAAACGAGATCCAAAAGTTTGGAAAAGGTTTTTAAAAAAAGTGTATCTTTCTAATTTAGAGAAGTAACATGGCGTCAACTGGAGAAGAGGCTTGGAAAAAATACTTCAAAGGTAAAGGCGACATAGCCACATCTTTGAAAGATAGAAGTAACCTCTATGATGATGTCACAGGCAGATCTTTATCTAAATTCTTAGAAAAAGATACAGAGATAGTATATCTATCTGCTAGAGTATATGAAACACCAGCGAAAATTAAATACAAATCAAACGGGAAGTATATAACTGCTCGTGTTCCATTTAACAATATACAAAAACCAATAGATTCTGGTAAAATTGGTAAGTCCAAACTTAAACCTAAAGACGTTGTCCCTTCTATAGTTGATGAGTGGCTAACACCAGACGAAATAGTTGCTAATGTTAAGAAGTATTTAAACACTTTAACATTACCCGATCAAGACATAAAAGCAATGTTTATGTTATTAGATTTGACTATAAAGGATTCAGAACAATCTATAAATGTGGGTAAGTTAGATAAAAACCTAGTTCCGTCTGAGTTCTTTGAAATCTTAACTAGCATAAAACTTGCAGTTTTGATGAGAAGCAATAACAAAAAAATTAGAGGAATATTCGGAGTTCCTAAAAAAATGGATTTGTCAAAGTGTAAAATTAAGATCATGATTCCAAAACAGGCTAACATGCCTCTTTTGGATTATTATGTTAGCGTTTCGTTGACGAATAATCCAGATGATAAAGTTATGAGGGTCAGTGTTAAGTCTAAAGTTGCTAGTGCTAGTACAAATACAATTAAATTTAATGATGCATTTGAAAGCGACAAGGAACTTAAAACTTGGTACAACAATACCAAAAAAAAAGATCAAATCGGACAAATGTCTATTGCCGATTCAGCCATCAATGCTCCCAGCGGCAAGTCGCTGATCTATCCTATTAAAGCATTAGCAAAATTATTTGATGTTAGGAGAGATTTGATAAAGGCTTCACTTGATCAGTTTAGAAAACCTGATAAATTTGATTTAGCAAATTTTGAGGCAGCAGTAAAAACGCTTTCCAACAACATGCAAAATCTAGTGAAAAAAAGCAAATTAGAAACAGTATTAAAGTCAGACAAACAGTTAAATGAAATGATTCGTTTTATGAAAGCAAATCTTTTTCAAAAAGGTAACAAAATCATCACAGATTTAACTGTAGAAAACGCAAGTTTTATGTGCGAGAAAATTGTTTCTAAGGCTACCCAAAAAGAATTAGAGCGCGTTGGCGGCGGTATGAACTTTTACCAAATGTTTTATGACCAAATTTTAGAAAGCAGACAAATAGCATATGCTGTTGCAGATAAAACTGGGAATATGATAAATTACAAATACTACTCGAAGGTTAATTGGAAAGCAGAGTATGTTAATTGGGTTTCACTAAGAAGCAAAAACCTTATAAATAACTTAAACGATACATTAGGTATGGACATATAATTGGATTTTTATGACTACATTTGTGACTGGTGGTTTGGGATTTATTGGTTCTAATTTTGTAATCTCTCACCTAAAAAAATATCCTGGTGATGAGATTGTCATTATTGACAATCATTCTTATTCCGCAAATGGATCAAATCTAAATGGTCATTGGGAAGATTGGCGTGTAAACGTCAAGTCCATTGACATTCGCAATCTAGAGTTTCTTGATAACTTATATAAACAATATGAACCAGAAATTACGTTTCACTTTGCTGCTGAGTCTCACGTTGATAATTCTATTAGGGGCGACGATGATTTCCTCAGCACTAATATTAATGGCACTCACAACATTCTAAAGTGCATCAAGAAGCATGGCGGCAGACTAGTCCATGTTTCGACCGATGAAGTGTATGGATCGTTAGGTCATGATGATTCTGCATTTAATGAAACCACTCCATACGATCCTCGCAACCCATACTCTGCTACAAAAGCAGCGAGCGATCATTTAGTTCGCGCTTATGTAAACACACATGGTATCGAAGCAGTTGTAACTAATTGTTCAAATAACTATGGTCCTCGCCAGCATCGCGAGAAGTTTATTCCAACTGTTATTCGCAATATTATGAACAACACACCAGTTCCAGTTTACGGAACTGGTC
>Ga0169931_10008586_pt1 | contig 14877 bp, 6 predicted proteins | sample Kivu_15m_20L_FD_129675 | JGI IMG/M metagenome (GOLD analysis project Ga0169931, IMG submission 129675) | Freshwater microbial communities from Lake Kivu, Western Province, Rwanda to study Microbial Dark Matter (Phase II) - Kivu_15m_20L... | ecosystem: Environmental > Aquatic > Freshwater > Lake ... | reverse complement strand
CGCAACAAGACGTGCTTCTCAGCAGCCCTTAGGGGCTCCTGAGGGCCGTCTTGAGCGTGCTCAGACCCTCGCCCAACAACTGATTGTTGCAATCAACTCTTACGACATTGACGATCTTGGCGACGAGGTTCTCAACAGTCTTGAGGACCTTGTCAGCAAAATCACTCAAGACACACTCGCGGAAGACCAGGAGGCATTCCGTCTTGATAACGAGTGTCTTTATAAACCCAGTGACGATGAGCCAGGCACGAAACAACCGACTGAATCATCTTCTTCTCATGTTCCTCGGCTGGAGCACCACATCAACCTTCGCGCAGGAAGATCAACTGTTCACAAGACAAGAGAAAAATACTTTCCACCCGTAGCAGAGGCTGACCCGGAGGAGCAGAACGAACGGAGCCAGAGAACCAGCGAGGCAAACCTGCGCAAGGCAACTGGCAAGGCACGTGACCTCGCCCTCGCCGAGGATTGTGGCCTGTGGGTCACTCTTACTGAGGATGAACTTCATCAGGGAGAGCTCACGCCAGAGGCCGTGAGTAAGTTTCTCAACAAAGCCGCAAGAACATACAAACGTTCAATTGGCAAGCACCTTCATTACGTCGGTGTCATCGGCACTCACGGACATGGTCCTCATGTCCATGCTCTCTTCTCGCGTGATCTAGACCCAGAAATCCTTCGAGACGCGTGGCCGTTTGGCGCTGAGGCGAAGATCATCGAGATTCCAGAGGAAGAGATTGAAACCAAAGTCCGGTACATGGCAAAGAACATCAGGGATCACCGGCTCTCACATTCACGGTTCTTTCGAAGTCGTGGCGCCAAAGCCGAAAAGATCGTCTTGCCAGTTGCATCAGTCGAAGAAGCCCGTGCACAACTTGAGGATCTGATCGGGCCTGATCGGCCTCGTCTCATGTCGGCTCAACCGTTTGGAGAAAACCCGCGATACGCGTTTCGATTTAAGCCTGTCCGAGGGGAGGGGCATGGGTAGGTGGGCTCGTTAGAAATCTCAGGCGGACTTGTTTAGAGATAGGGGTCACCGAGCGGATGAACTTGTATCAACCCATAAAGAAAATCAATTGTTTTTGCAGCTCTTGAGTGACTTTCTTGAAGAAACGTCGAAGCGGCATTACCAGCATAGAAAGCACGGTTCACGACACAACGAAACATGTATAAATATGCCACCTCAACAACGAAACTCGTCTCAGCTTCCTAGAGGGGGCCCGAAGATGCTTGTTATTTACTGAATTGGTAACAACGTGCTGGCTGGATGGATGTTGTCCTACACAAACTGAGAGACACTCGTTGCCAGGTTTTGCTGAATTGTTAGACGTGTCTCCAGGGATTTCTCCAACTCATCGCAGAGAAGCATTAGTTGGTCTACCCGTTCGACGATCTCTCGTTGTTCATCCTCTGTCGGAAAAGCGATTGGAAGCGCCTTAATGGTGGACAGATTCAATTCTTGTTGATTAGTGGATCCTGTTGTGGCCCCAAGGACTTGAGCTTGAACGACGGGAGAAGCAGACCAACACCACAGAAAGCGGGGTACAAGTGAGGTCGTTCGAACGATTGTCACGTGAGAGTCAGCTACGACCTTCGAAAACTTGTCTGATGGTACGAATAGAGCCGTCCGACCAACTGTTCCCGTCCCCGTTGAATTCCAAAGCAGATCGCCCATTCGAAGAAAACGATCTTCTTTGTAACTAGACAACGACAAGGGATCCACAAATCGCGCTTCACTTAAGTCAAAGCCGGACCACTTGACGCACTTCTGAGAAACGACAGGTACCGGGCTTCGATCAACGTATTTCGGACCTTTGCCTCGCTGAATATAGTCGGCAAAATTCTCGAGTTGACCGCGAGTCCAATGACTGGGCAGCCCATCGGAGCTCAGCTCTCGAAGAGACGAACCTTCGTGTAGACGCCCTTGAACCGCAAGTTCGATAATCAACGATCGCAGCGACGCAATGCCTTCTTGAGATTCGGTAAGCGACATCCAGTTGCCACTGATTCGTCTCCACGATTGTGTGAGTTCGTCTGGTGTGGTCGCGGTTGAGATTGCATCTATCGCAGACTTCCGTGCCGCTGTACGGACGGTGTCTCGTTTGTTCTTTGCTACCTCAAGTTCATCGCACATGATCATCAAATCATTTACTTGTTCTACGATTGCCTCTTGTTCGTGCAATGGAGGAACTGGAATTACCGCAGATACAAATGCTCCGCGATTTACGTGTTTCATTGCCAAACCATGTAAGGCTTCGCTTTCGGAAAGGCGCCGAATTGCCCAGCGAAGGCAAAGATAGAGAAAACCGGTCTCGAAGAGTTCGCTGTTTGGGTCAACTTTGAAGATGTGTTGATTCACCGCGGCCTCGGGGCCTCGCCAGATAAATGCATCAAGTGTTGCTGACCATGAAACAAGCAGTTCGCCTTGTTTAACAATGTTTGTTGGCTTCAGAACTTGAGTCGTGTAGTTGAAATCAGCACTCGGATTCGTGAGATTTTGAATACGAACGATTGGCAGTCCACTTGAAGCGTGCTCACCTGACTTGAAAGCCACTCCGTTTGTGTACGTCCCAGAATCATCGATGCGAATCAACTCCCAGGATTTCGGAACTTCATATGGAAACTCACTTGCGGAGGGCTCTCTAAGAATCGTTTGTCCATTCCCGCTTTTGGTCCGGAGCGTTGAATCTTTGGCTGAATAGACCCTCTCAATTGCTGATTTCACATTTGAATCAGTCGGATCATGCTGAACCAGCCGTCCGCTTATGGCTAGCTCAAGAACAATTTCTCTTATTCGATCAATACCGCCAGGGGCTTCGGCGATGATTTCAAAGGTGTCTAGAAATGTCTGTGAATCCATCTCACTTACCAAGAGATTGTTCAAGAGCTGACTTCAGACGGTTTTGAAGCTCAGTGACGAGCGCGGATGCTTCTGCGTATGCGGCGAGTAATTCGTCTGGGTCGTCGTGAACCACTTCCGGGGCGTTCGGGTTTTTGATGTCGAGGTTGTAGTTGCGATCAATGATGTCTTTGATCGAGACTTTCCATGCCTGTTCGGTCTCTTTGCGTTTGTCCCACCATTTCTTGATGGGGTCAAATTCTTCTAGGCGTAGTGGTTTCGTTTTGTTGTATGCCTTGACGCCGTCTGGGAGTTGGTGTTCGTAGTACCAGATGTGTTTGGTGGGTTCGCCTTTGGTGAGGAACAGAACGTTGGTGGAGATGCTGGTGTAGGGGGCAAAGACAGTCTTTGGTAGGCGGACGATGGTGTGGAGGTTGCAGGACTCAAGGAGGGCCTTTTTGACGCGTGTTTTGATGCCTTCACCGAACATTGTTCCGTCGGGAAGAACGATGGCTGCACGTCCTTGATCTTTGAGCAGTTCCATCACAAGAACGAGGAAGAGGTCAGCGGTTTCTCGTGTTCTGAACTCGGCTGGGAAGTTGTTTTCGATGCCGTCTTCTTCTGTTCCTCCGAATGGGGGGTTCGTGACGATGACGTCGACTTGATCTTTCTTGCCGTAGTCCTTGAGTGGTCGAGCAAGTGTGTTGTCATTGACAATGTTGGATGGAACTTCGATTCCGTGAACCATCATGTTTGTTGCACACAACACGTGGGGGAGAGGTTTCTTTTCGACGCCTTTGATGCTGTTCTTCAGGTTCTTGAGTTGTGCGGGTGTTTTGACTTGTTTGCGCATGTGTTCGAATGCGCAAGTGAGGAAGCCTCCTGTTCCACAGGCTGGGTCAAGAATGATTTCGCCGAGTTGTGGGTCGATCATGTCGACGGCGAATTGGGTGACGGAGCGTGGTGTATAGAACTCGCCTGCGTCGCCAGCGTTTTGCAATTCTCGGAGGATTTCTTCATAGATGTCTCCGAAGAGGTGGCGTGTTTCGACTGAGTTGAAGTCGATGCCGTTGTTGATGGTGTTGATGACTTGGCGGAGAAGTGTTCCGCTTTTCATGTAGTTGTTGGCGTCGTCGAACACGCTGACGAGTAGTGCGCCTCGTTCGCGTGCGTGTCCGGTGTGTTTGGTGAGGTCGAGGTTTTTCAGTCCGGGGAATAGGTCGTTGTTGATGAAGGTGAGCAGTGCATCACCTGTTGGTGTGTTCTTTCCGAGTGCTGCTTCGTCGGCCCATGCTTCCCAGCGGAGTTTCTTTGGTGTGGGGGAGGTGTAGGTGGAGTCGGAGAGTTCGGTTTCTAGTTCGAGGTCGCTGTAGATCTTGAGAAAGAGCAGCCAGGCGAGTTGTTCGAGGCGTTGTGCGTCGCCGCTGATGCCTGCGTCTTTTCGCATGGTGTCACGGAGAGATTTGATTGTTGCGGTTAGAGACATGGGTGTCTTTCTGGGTTAGGCGCTGACGGCGTAGAGGGCGTCTTCGAGTGTGTGGATTGCTTCGAGGTATTGGTCTCGTCCTCCGAAGCTCTTAACAAGTTCGATGGGTGTTCCGATTTGGGTGAACGGGTCGAGGCGTAGGACGTCGATGGTGGCGATGGCGTCTAAGCCTTGGTCGGCGTATTTGTCGAGGAGGATGCCGAGGACTTGGCGTGCTGTGTCGCCGTATTTGGTGAAGACGTCTTTCTTTTTGACGCCGTCTGCTCGTTCTTGCCGGGTGAGGGGTGGTTGGTCGTAGGCGACGTGGCAGATCAGGTCAAATGGGTCTAGGTTTCGTCCTGTTGAGTCTTCTAATGCTTCGAGTACGACGCCGCGTTCGAGGAGTTCGTCGAGGATGGCTTGTTTGCGTTCGGAAGTTCGCCATTTCTTGAGGAATTCAGTCATGGTTGCATATTCAGAGGTGACTGCTTTGCGTGTGAAGTCGCGAAGTGATTCGGTGATGAGTTTTCCGTCTTTGTCGTAGTACTGAACGCGTTCGGCAATGATCGCGAAGTCGACTCCACTGACTGTGAAACGGATGGCGGGTTCGTTGTCATCGTCGCCATGATCTCCGTCATCTCCTGGCACATAGACGGTGCCGTCGTCGTCCCAGTCGGGGTCATCTTCCCAGTCACCGTCACCGTCGTCTTCTCCGGTGGGGCCTACGGGTTTGGTGGGTTTGACGGGGATGGGTGGTCCGTCCCAGTCCGGGTCTGCGAACAGTTCAGTTGCTTTTCTGAAGTCGAGGATGGTGAAGAAGTATTTGCCGTAGTCGGGGCGTAGTCGTGTTCCGCGTCCGATGATTTGTTTGAACTCGGTCATTGATTGGATGCGTTGGTCAAGAACGATCACGTGACAGGTTTGTGCGTCGACACCTGTTGACATCAACTTTGATGTGGTGGCGATGACGGGGTAGGGGCGTTTGGGGTCGATGAAGTTGTCGAGTTCTGCTTTGCCTTCGTTGTTGTCGCCGGTGATTCGCATGACGTAGCGGACGTCTTTTTTGACGTGTTCAGCGTTGAGGGGTTCGTTGACGAGTGCTTGGCGCATTCGTTCGGCGTGGTCAATGTTTGTGCAGAACACGATGGTTTTGTCCATCGGGTTGGTGTCGTGGAGGAATTCGCTGATTCGGTGTGCGACGGCTTTTGTTCGTTCGGGGAAGACGATGGCTTTGTCGAAGTCTTTTTGGTTGTAGATGCGGTCGTCGATGATGTTGCCGTCGTCGTCTCGCATGTCGAGCTCTGGTCTCCAGCCCTGGAGGTCGACGTCGAGGTCGACGCGGATCACTTTGAAGGGGGCGAGGAAACCGTCGTCGATTCCTTGTTTGAGTGAGTAGGTGTAGACGGGTTTGCCGAAGTAGTCGATGTTGGAGACGTAGGTGGTTTCTTTTGGTGTGGCGGTCATGCCGATTTGGATCGCGCCAGTGAAGTATTCGAGAACTGTTCGCCAGGCAGAGTCGTCTGCTGCGCTTCCTCGATGGCATTCGTCGATGACAATCAGGTCGAAAAAGTCAGGTGGGAATTTGTTGTAGATCGCTTCTCGATCTTCGCCACCCATGATTGCTTGATATAACGCAAGATAAATCTCATACGAGGTGTCCACTTTGCCGGTGTTCTTGTCGACAAGTGAGCGATCAAGTTTTGTCATCACCTGACCGAACGGTTTGAAATCGTTCACCATTGTTTGGTCAACAAGGATGTTTCTGTCTGCGAGGAACAGAACTCGTTTTGCTTGACCTGTTTTCCAAAGACGCCAGATGATGTTGAAAGCTGTAAAGGTCTTTCCTGTGCCTGTTGCCATGACGAGAAGTGCGCGGCGTTGACCTTTAGCGATTGCTTCGATGGTTCGGTTGATGGCGAGCTGTTGGTAGTAGCGAGGTTCTTTACCTGACACCGCCTGATGGTTGGGGCTCGTCACCAAAGGCGTAGTAGCTGCCCCCAAGTTCTTCCAGGCCATGTACTTTGCCCACAGCTCATCAGGGCTTGGGAATTCATCAAGACTGAGTTGTCTCTCGACTGGGTGGGACTGCCCGGTGCGGTCATGGAATAAGAACCCGTCACCGTTAGAGGAAAAGACGAACGGAACGTCTAGGACTGTCGAGTAGGCGAGACCTTGCTGCATGCCAGCGCCGAGGGAATGGTTGTTGTCCTTTGCCTCTATAACCGCAATAGGAAGATTGGCTTTGTAGAAAAGGAGGTAGTCGGCTCGTTTCTGCTTACCACGGGCGACCATCTTGCCTCGGACGATGATTCGACCGTCGGTGAAGGCATATTCACGACGCCACTGGTGATTCTCCCAGCCAGATCGGGTGAGGGCGGGACTGATGAAGCGGTCGCAAATATCTGACTCGCTAAGTGACTTCTTATTCACCAAATCCCCCTCTAAGTGGCTTTCATTCTATGTTCTCGGGGGCTAGCCGGTGCCAGGAAAACCAGATAGCACAAGGCAACTGACGGCTTTGGCAGACATCTGAACTCTTTCCAAATGTAAAGATAGTGAGATGGGCGAATCGTCAAATAGAGAATTGATGTTTGCAGAACGGGACCGTATGCGTGCTCAGTGGGTCATGCGAACGCCTTTAGCCGCAGTTGAATTTCTCAACTCTCTGGTTACTGCGGTTACTGCTCATTGGGGAGTAACGACTGGAGTTCATGTATATCCAGATGGAGTGCTCGATGGTCGGTCCGCTGAACCCCGGCATGTCTTCATGGAGCCCGACGTCCTCGACATAAGCGGCCTCGAAATTGACCGCGTGGAGCTCGGTTCAAGTGCCAAGACCAAAAAGAAGACGTGTGATGTTGTGGTGGCAACTCTCCCGATGGGTGGACCTCCTGGAGGACGAAATCGTCCAGATGAGATGATTGACCGTTTGGTAAGTGCAGCTCAGCTATTGACTCAAGAGGGAGTCGGGGTCTTGCTCACTTCGTCCTTTTATCGGACATTCACTTTGGGCCACCTGGCAGAAAGACTCTCCGAGATTGGTGTCCGCGTGCATGGCTTGGTGAACACTCCACCACGTTTCTTGCTTCCATATGCTTCGATTCAGCCCGTGTTTGTAATTGTCTCAAGGCGATCAACTATTAACGCTTTTGCGCTTGACTGCAAACATTTTGAGGACATGGTTCTGAATATTCCGAACGCACTGAATCGTGTAGATACGGGAGACTTACGCACGGGTATTGAAGTTGATCTTTCTGAGTTCAAAGGTTTCGAGCATTGGTACGCACAGCGCGAGATCAGCTCACTTGAAGGTGACTATGCAAAATACGAGAAGTGCACGCTTCAGGATGTTTCTCTTTTTGTCAACTTTGTAAGAAGAGGAGAAGACTTCGAAGATATTCCGGATGCGATTTATCTTCCTGTGTTTGGGAATGGACCGGCGGTGGATTCTTTAGCCGGGATAACGATGAAACATGAGTACTATGCACAGATAGTTGTTGATACTTCAAAGGCCACCCCAGAGTTTCTATGTAGCTTTCTGAACACCAAGTATGTTCGCCTTATCCTCGAGGCGGAAAAACTCAGTAGAAGCGTCAATCAACCGCGCCTGAATCGTGAGCAAGTACGGTTACTTCCTTTGGCGCTCCCAGGCCTTGATACTCAACAAATGATTAGTAAGAACATTCAGAAACTCTCTGAATTACGGTCATTGGTAGACGATCTTGCTCAGAATATTTCAATAAATCCAGTCTCAAGCACTTCGATGACTCCGCAATTGGATGATGCACTTGCCGTCTTTGGAAAATTGTCTGCTGCAGATCAAGTTTTGGCCTTGATTAGAGACGGAGAGTCAAGGCTTGTTGAATTCAAGGCCTCGTTTTCGTTGCCAATCAATGCCGATGAATCAAAACAGACTGAAGAGGCCCGGAATTCGAAGCCAGAGATTGATGCAAAGCAATTGCGGGAACGACTTGAGACGTCATCGTTGAAGACAATCGTGGCCTTTCTAAACAGTGATGGTGGCGATCTTCTCATCGGGGTAAAGGATGATCGAAGTATCAACGGACTGAATGACGAGATCAAACAGCTTCGAGGGAGCAGCCACGACAAGTTTCTTCTTTACTTTGTTACGAAGGTTAAGGAACGTATTGGCGCAGGTTGGCTTCCTTACATCAAGCATTCTCTTATAGAGGCCGATGGGAAGGTGCTGCTACGAGTTCACTGTGAACCCTCACAAGACCCGGCATATCTCGACAGGGAGACCTTCTACATAAGAACAAACCCTGCAACCGAACCGTTGAAGGGGCCAGACGTGAATGACTACATCAGACGTCGTTTTCCATTGCCAACTGCTGTCCTTGGTTGAGACAGAAGAGAGAAAGTAAGAGAATGGCCAAAGCAGAACGCAGCGTGCAGGATCTCGTTAATCAGATTAAGAGACGCGAGATTGTCCTTCCTGAGATGCAGAGGCGGTATGTCTGGAAATCATCTCAAGTAAGAGATCTCGTTGACTCTCTCTATCGGGGTTATCCATCGGGCGCGATTCTTCTCTGGGAGACACCCGGCGACGTTCAATTGCAGTCATTCGCAGTTGAGCAGGACGGTGTACCCATTGGGTCTCAGCAGTTACTTCTGGACGGTCAGCAGCGGCTGACATCATTGACTGCGTTATTGACAGGTGAAGACCTTGTTGTTCGGAATCGACGTAGACCGATCAAGATTCTCTTTAATCTGGACCACCCCGATGTCCTCGAGTCGCACGATAATTCGGAGCAGATCAATCTTGAGGCAGACGATTTAGAAGAAGAAGAAGTCGAAGAGATAGATGACGAGGATACTGAGGAAGATTCTTCGAATCTGACGTTCATCGTGGGTCAGCTGAAGTTCGAGAAGATGCCGAACTGGGTGTCAGTCACAGATGTCTTCCAAAAAGATAATACAGAGATTCTTCGTGATGCCGGCGTGACGTCATTCGATGATCCTCGCTTTAAGAAGTACAACCAACGAATCAACAGGGTAAAAGAGATTCCGTCCTACGTCTACCGATTGGATGTTCTGGATCGCTCACTTAGTTATGAAGAAGTAACTGAGATATTTGTTCGTGTGAATTCAAAAGGAACAACTCTCCGAGGTTCCGATCTTGCTTTGGCACAGATCACGGCAAAATGGCCTGGATGCCTTGCAGATTTTCAATTGTTTGAGAAGTCTTGCAATCGGGAGAATTTTAACTTTGACGTGGGCGTCAATCTTCGAGCACTCGTGTCGCTCACGACGGATCAATGCAAGTTCAACAACGTTCATCAGATTCCTAGAACATCACTTGAAGATAAGTGGCCTGTCACCAAGAAGGCCATGGAATTCTCAACAAACTTCTTGAAGTCAAATTGTGGCGTAGTTACTTCAGCACTCCTGTCATCAAACAATATTGCGCTTGTTTTGGCCTACATCGCTGACAGATGGAACTACTCAATTGATCCAAGTGAAGCTGATGCTCTTCGTAGGTATTTGTTGCTTTCTAATGCAAAAGGTCGATATACCCGCGCATCCTCAGAATCCGTGCTTGATCAAGACTTGCGGACTGTGCGCGACGGTGGGCGAGTTCCTGAACTGCTTGCCTCGTTGGTCGCTCAGGTGGGTCGTCTATCGGTAGAAGCTGGTGATTTTGTCAATAGGAAGTCCACATCACCGATATTTCGCACAGCGTTTATGGCTTTCGAACAATCGGGTGCCAAGGACTGGAAGAACTCCCTGACAATTAGCAAATTGCTCAGTGGAAGCTCCTACAGCTTGCAAGTACATCACATTTTTCCGCGAGCTCGTCTTGAAGGTCAGTATGACAAGAGAGACATCAACGATGTTGCAAATTTTGCTTTCATTAGCAGCGCTACAAACAACTGGATTCGAGCTCGCAGGCCATCTGAGTACGTGCCGGAGTTCATGGCTGAACGCGGAAAGTCGATCTTCGAAGATCAATGCATCCCAACAGATCCTGAACTGTTGGAGATCGACGCGTATCCCTTGTTCTTAGCCAAGCGACGTGAGTTAATGGCTGTCCGTCTCAACAAATTCCTCCAGACAGTTGAGACAATCGATTGATAACTGGAATGGAATTCAAGAATATGCGAGTCGTCGCTCCTCAGTCTCGTGAACTGTTAGAGACGTGAGTTGCCGATGCCAAATTGTCCCAAGTGCGGCAGCAAAATGGTTTTACGCACAGCTCGTCAAGGTGGGCGAGCTGGTCAGCAGTTCTACGGTTGCAGTAAGTATCCCCGCTGCAAAGGGACAACTAGTAAAGGGTCAAGTACAGCAAAGGCTGCGAGTCGTCGTTCCAAGTCCGCTACTTCCTCAACACGTTCAACACAGCCGCAGCCTCGTCCTGAAAGGTCTGCAGTGGTGACACCGCCAAAGCCTGTTGACCATGCCTTGCGTCAAAAGATTGAGACTGCCGTCAAGGGGTGGGTTGAGAATCTTGTTGATTTCACACGCAACAACAACCTTCTCTATTACAGGGACACAAAGACGACGACCCTTGAATTAGAACACGCTGATCCAGAAGTGTTGGCTGAGCTACTGGCCGGGGAATCCGTGTCGTTTAGAGATCTCTTTAGACGTCTTGATTTAATGGGGGCCGACGGCGAGACCGTGCGACGTGATATTGATGCGCGAATCAAGAAAATCAGGAGTAAGGCCCAGGAGAACTACGAAGAACGGTCGATTGGTACGTTGTCTCTGGCCCACGGCTTTGCGACTTGGACCGCACCAATGGAAGATGATTCTTCTGGCCGGCCTCCTAAGGCTCCGGTCTTTATTTACGGGCTGGAAATTCGACCTGGACGCCGCAGAGATGATTTGACGGTGGTTGTTTCGGGGGAACCGGAGATCAATCCTGTTCTTCAAATCTTTCTGAAAAAAGAATTTGGTATTGAAGTCATCTCGCCAGACCTAGGTGCAAGTGATTCCGAAACTGATGTATCGGCAAACACTTTTGCAGTGTTCCGAGAAAAGTGGGCTGAGGTTCCAGGTCTGCAAATTACTGATACCAGTGTGATTTCGAACTTCTCTTACGCGAAGCTTTCGATGGTTCAAGATTTAGAGAGCGGTTTGGATGACTTGAGTAATCATCCACTTGTTTTAGCTCTTGCTGGAGACGCAGCAGCTCAGCAGCAGGTTCGAGATCAAGTCACCGATATTGATTTGAGTTTGCCGAACCGTGTCGCTCCAGCGAATGAGTTCTTGGTGCTAGACGCTGATTCAAGTCAAAACGAGGTCATAAATGCGATGGTTGCAGGCCAGTCGTTTGCATTCGAGGGCCCACCTGGTACTGGTAAATCTCAGACAATTGCAAACTCGATTGCGTGCCTGATTGCTGAGGGGAAGAAAGTTCTTTTCGTTGCAGAGAAACGAGCTGCAATCGACGCAGTAGTTCGTCGCCTTTCGTCAGTGGGATTAGCGGACTTGGTGATGAACTTTCATGGCACTGGGAAGAAGAGACGTGATGTTCTTGACGAGCTCGCTCAGACATTGAGCTCGGTGAGGGCAGTGCCACAGAATGTCAACAGCAATAACTTTGACTCGTTGGTAGATGCTCGAAGCAAGCTTCTTAAACACAACGACGAGCTTTTTCAAGTTCATCAACCTTGGGGAGTCTCGCTCTACGACGTCTTGCAAGTGGGAGCATCACTCAAGAGTGATCGAGAGACTGCATTTCTTTTGCGTGATGTCAATCTCCGGCAGATCACACCGGATGTGCTTCAAGAGCTTGAATCTAAACTGTCGCAATTCGAGAGACTTGGTGGATTCGTCCGGTCGCGTGGTGCGGAGACATGGAGAACGTCATCTATAAAGAGCTCTGATGACGTTGCACGCATTGTCGGTGCTCTACGCGACTTGAAATCAGGAGGTCTAGACCGATATCAGAATGCTTGTGTATCAGCACTTGAAGTTTTAGGAGTGACGTCGATCGATGAGGCAACAACTTCGAAGCTTGCCCAAGTCCTGAGTGAAGTCAACGAAATACAGAATCAGTATGGGGATGAATCCTGCGCGAGCAATAGAGATTCTCTCTATGTAGAAGTAGGCACCAAATCCAACCCGTTACGTATGCGTCTGTCGATGCTGACGAGCCCTAGTTATCGGAAGGCAGTGCGAGAACTTCGTCAAAACCTAGGGAGGCACTACTCTCTGCGCGAATTGCGTGACATCGCAGTCAAGGTCAAAACGATCAAATCGGAATGGCTTGATCTGGTCCCATCGTCGCTGGAGCTTCCTGTAATTGCGAGATCAATTTCGCTTCAGGATCTTGTGAACAGCTGGAAACATGTTCAGGCAATCAAGAACGACTTGAACGGTGTCACGAGTGTGACCACTGCTTTAGCTCAGAACCCAGATGAAGCTATTGAGATGGTGTCGGAACTGCTTGAAACAGAACAGGTCGGCCGGGGAATGCTCGAATGTGCGTCTCTACGTCGGGAGTTGGAGCAGTTTGGCTTGGGGCCTCTCTTGGCAGAACTGCAACATTCTGAATCAGTTACTGATCCAGGGGAGCGATTGAGATGGGCATGGAGCCGTTCTCTCGCAAGCCATCTACGGTCAAGTTCGGCAACGCTCAACACATTGAGCCACAAGGATCTTGATGCCGCTGTACAAACGTTTGCCTCGGAAGACATCCGACACATCGAGGGCAAGCCACAACAAATCAGGAGTAGGTGGGCACAACGATTTCTCTCAGTTCAGTCAAGTCATCCGAAGCAGGAGCAATCGCTTCTTGCATCCATCAATAGAAAAAGAAAGCTCCCAGGTCTAAGCAGAGTCTTTAGCGAGTCACCTGATCTGATTTCAGCTCTGAAACCGTGCTGGGTGATGAGCCCATTATCGGTCAGCATGTTGCGACCTCCGACTAGCTGGTTTGACGTTGTCATCTTTGATGAAGCCAGCCAGATTCCACCAGCCGATGCGATCACGTCAATCAAGGCTGCAAAACAAATGGTTGTTGCCGGAGACTCTCTTCAGCTCCCACCGACCCCATTCTTTGCAGCAGGAGATACGCAGACTGACGACCCCTATGAAGACGAACAGTACGAGGAGACGTCGAAGTCTGCAGATTACGAATCAATTCTGGACTTCGTGAAATTCATCATTCCGAAGTACAGGCAATTGCGTTGGCACTATCGCAGCAGAGATGAACGTTTGATTGCCTTTTCGAACTTCAAGTTGTACAAGACCTTGATTGCATTTCCCTATGCGGAAGCAGACACAACGTTGAGACATGTTGTGATTCCTCAATCTGAACGCTCAAAGGGGACTGGGGCTTCTAACCCAGCTGAAGTGGAGAGAGTCGTTCAATTAGTCACTGAGCATGTTGAGACGCATCCTGAAGAGTCACTCGGAGTCATTGCTCTTGGATTGAAGCACTCAGTAGCAATCGAAGACGCACTTGCAAACGAGAGGCTTGTCAACCAAGCACTTGATTCCTTTATGAACAATGAACAAGATGGAGAACCTTTCTTTGTAAAGAATCTTGAGCGAGTTCAAGGCGACGAGCGAGATGCCATCATTCTCAGTGTCGGATACGGTCGTGGCGAGGCCGGACAAGTGAAGTACACCTTCGGTCCGATTCTTGGAGCAAAAGGTGAGCGTCGTCTCAATGTTGCTACCACTCGTGCAAAACTGCGAATGACGACTGTTGCAGCGTTCAGTTCTCGCGATCTTGATATTTCAAAGACCACTAAAGGTGGAGCAGCATTCCTCAGGGAATATCTCGCATTTGCAGAAAGCGGCGGAACTGAACTTCCTGATAAGGGTTCAACACGAGTTGAGATGAATCCATTCGAGCAATCGGTGTTTGATCAATTGTCCCGAAGAGGAGTGATGCTTGTCCCGCAATACGGGGTTGGTAACTATCGCCTTGATTTTGCAGTTCAGAATCCTGAAAAGCCCGGATCATTCGTGCTGGCCATTGAATGTGACGGACGGTCATATCATTCGTATCCAACTGCGCGTGAACGAGACCGATTACGTGAGGCAGCATTGCGACAACGCGGTTGGGAATTCCACCGAATCTGGTCCGATCATTGGTTTGCGAATCCCGAAGCGGAAGTTGAACGAGCGCTGATTGCAATTGAGTCGGGGCTCAGCAAAGCGTGAAGTTCAGAGCGCGAGAGGGCTCGCATCGTTTCACATCACGTTTCACATACAGGGTGTGATTGCTTGGACACCGCGGTTTTGGTGGTACTGAGACGTGCACAAATTGGCACTTTTTGAAATCTGTCAAGTCCAATTGGAAAGAAGATTCCGCTTTCCTAAACCGCAGGTCGCAGGTTCGATCCCTGCCGGGGGCGCCATTCGTGTGAGGTTGGTGGAAGCCACTCTCGGTTCACGCCGGGGGCTGTCAGTGTGTCTCTGAGAGAGGTTCGCGGATTACGCAGTTGCGCGTCGTCGTCGTCGTGTTGCTGGAATGATGAGCCCGACAACTGCACCAAGCGCGATCACGATGCGGGTCGCGGTGCTCGAAAAGACACGGGCAGCAAACGATGGTGAGTCGACAATAATGCGCAATCCGAACACGGTGTCTGTGATG
>Ga0169931_10008583_pt1 | contig 14880 bp, 12 predicted proteins | sample Kivu_15m_20L_FD_129675 | JGI IMG/M metagenome (GOLD analysis project Ga0169931, IMG submission 129675) | Freshwater microbial communities from Lake Kivu, Western Province, Rwanda to study Microbial Dark Matter (Phase II) - Kivu_15m_20L... | ecosystem: Environmental > Aquatic > Freshwater > Lake... | reverse complement strand
CTTGCATCAAGGGCTAAGGAGGGTCGCCAAGGTAGCGCAACGCGAAAGCCCAACCATGGCCAATGAATCCCCCTCCCCTGCTTCCACGTCTTTTGGCGCCATGCCGATCATGGAGGCATACGCCTTTGACGATGTGCTGCTGGTGCCGGCCTATTCCACCGTTCTGCCGGTGCAGACCAGCACGAATACACGCCTCACCAAGGAAATCCGGCTGAATATTCCGCTGATGTCGGCGGCGATGGATACGGTGACGGAAGCCCCCATGGCGATTGCCATGGCGCAGGCCGGCGGCATTGGCGTGATCCACAAGAATTTCTCGCCAGAAGATCAGGCCGCGCAGGTGCGGCAGGTGAAGAAATTCGAATCCGGCATGGTGGTGAACCCACTCACGGTGCATCCGGACCAGACGCTGGCTGAAGTGCGCGCGCTGCAGGACCGGCACCGCATCAGCGGCATTCCGGTGGTGGAACGGGGTTCGGGGCGGCTTGTTGGCATCATCACCAATCGCGATGTGCGTTTCGCGACCGATCCCAATCTGCGGGTCTATGAGCTGATGACGCGGGAGGGCCTTGTCACCGCATCCCCCGATGTGACGCCGGATGAGGCGCGGGCACTTTTGCACAAGCATCGTATTGAAAAGCTGCTGGTAGTTGATGAGGCGCAGCGCTGTGTTGGCCTTGTGACTGTCAAGGCTATGGACAAGGCGCAGGCCAATCCTCATGCATCAAAGGATAGCATGGGCCGGCTGCGTGCTGCGGCGGCGACAGGCGTTGGTGATGATGGGCTGCACCGCGCTGAATTGCTGGTGGCCGCAGGTGTGGATGTCGTTGTTGTGGATACCGCGCATGGCCATTCTGGCGGCGTGATGCAGGCGGTGGAACGGATCAAGCGGCTTTCCAATTCCGTGCAGGTGATTGCCGGCAATGTCGCCACACCCGAAGGCGCTTTGGCCTTGATTGAAGCGGGCGCGGATGCGGTGAAGATCGGCATTGGCCCCGGTTCCATCTGCACCACGCGCATTGTGGCCGGTGTTGGCGTGCCGCAGCTGACCGCCATTATGGAAAGTGCTGTCGCTGCGCGGGAAAAGGGCGTGCCGGTGATTGCCGATGGCGGCATTCGTTCTTCGGGGGACCTTGCCAAAGCGCTCGCCGCCGGTGCGGATTGCGCCATGATGGGCAGCATCTTCGCTGGCACGGATGAAGCACCCGGAGAGGTATTTCTCTATCAAGGCCGGTCCTACAAATCCTATCGCGGCATGGGTTCACTCGGCGCCATGGCACGCGGTTCGGCGGATCGGTATTTCCAGGCGGAAGTCCAGGATTCGCTGAAGCTGGTGCCGGAGGGCGTTGAAGGCCGCGTGGGCTATAAAGGCCCGGTTGGTGCGGTGATCCACCAAATGGTCGGCGGCTTGCGCTCTGCCATGGGCTATACGGGCTGTGCCACGATTGGCGAATTGCAGACCAAGGCGCGCTTCCGCCGCATCACCGGTGCTGGTTTGCGCGAAAGCCATGTGCATGATGTGGCGGTGACTCGAGAGGCGCCGAATTACCGCGTGGAAGGCTAATCCGGTATTTTTTTGGCCGCATTTGCCGAGCCGCCAAGTGTTTCCACTTGGCTTGAAAATGCTCCGAGGCCATAGGGCGCGACCAGCGCCCAGACATGATCCGGGATCATATTGCGCATCTTGGCCGGTTCGGCGCGTTCAAGATGCAGCACGCTTTCCACGGCCTTCATTTCAACCCGCGCACGGGCGAATTCCAAACCGCGCGGCCCGATGCGCGGCATCAGCCAGCCAATGATGGGCCGCAGCCAATCGGGCATGCGACGCAAGGGAAGCCCGCCCGCAGCGCGGCGCGTATTTTCCAGAAATCCCTTCACCGCGCCAGCACGCTTACCGGCACTGCCAGGCGCGCTAGTGGTGATTTCATCGCCAAGCAGCCGCAGCAATTCCTCACCGCGCGCATTGCGCACCAGCAGCCATTGCTCCCCCTGCCCGCCCATATAGCCAACCGTGATGTCAGCCAGGACATTGGTGTAATCCACACAGCTTCGGCAGGTGAGTGGGAAGAAATCCGAAGGCAATTGGCTGATCGGTAATTGCAGAAAGGGAATTTCTCGCTTGCGGCCATCGGCGAAGCGCAATTCCACATGGTAATCGGCGCGGAATTCCAGATAGGTGATCGTCTCCGGCGCATCGGACAAAAGCCTGAGGAAATGGTGGAATTTTTCCGTGGTCGTATTATCCGAACATGGTGTGCCGATGACGTAAAGCGCCTCAAGCGCAAGGCGTTCTTCCAAGGCACGCAGCGCATAGACCTGGCAGGGAATGCCAATCACGGCGATGCGCTTATGCCCGGCCGCGGCGGCTGGTTCCAACAGCGCGAGCAGCGGCGCATAGCCCATGCGCATGCCGCGGCAGGCGGCCATGGCTTCTGGCTTTGTCACCAGCACGGGCACTGGTTTCCATTTGTCGTCAGGGTCAGGCGCCATGGTCAGCACGGCGGTCACCGCACCTTTTTCCAGCAGCTTTTCCGCAAGCCTGGTGGTGATGCCGGTCCATTGCGCGCCAGGGCGCGGCGGTTTCAGCGACGCGCGGAGCATTTGCCGGAATGGGCCGAAATGAAGCTCATCGGGGCGCGCGGGGTCACGCGCGCGGCCATGCACGGCGGCTTCCAGGCGCGGGTAATCGGGTTTGATGAATTGGCAGGCTGCGCCACAGAGTTTGGGATCTTGCAAGCGCGACACACCGCAATCCGTACATAACCCACGCGGTGCGCCATCGCGGAAAGGGGGTGCCGCGATACCTTCCCCGATCACAGGACCAAAGCCCCGATAATGGCACCCGCCCCGAGCACCCAAAGCGGGCTGAAATCCGTCCGCCAAACGAAAATCGTTGAACAGATGGTAAGCCCAATCGTGACCCAGCTTTCGGCGGAACCCTGCGCCAGGATCAAGCCCGATGCGGCAATCAGCCCGACCGCGATCGGCACCAGCCCGCGTTCCACAATACGCAGCCACGGCCGACCCAAAAGCCTTGCGCGCAGCCGCGAAAATCCAAAGGCCATCAGGCTTGTCGGCACTGTCATGGCGGCAGTTGCCGTCAGCATCCCAAGAATGCCGCCGACATGCCAGCCGAATAGTCCCACTACCAGCACATTCGGCCCCGGTGCGGCCTGGGCAAGCGCGAAGCGGCGCGCGAAATCCGCATCACTCATCCAGCCATGCACATCCACCACCAGCCGGTGCATCTCCGGCAGCACGGCAATGCCGCCGCCAACCGAGACCAGCGAAATGGCGCCAAAGCCCAGCAGCAATTGCCAAAAGATGGTCGCGGTCATTTGCCGCGTGCCCCATACCAGGCGGCGAGGATACCAAAGGGGGCGAGTCCCAGCACCACCATCGGCAGCGGCACACGGAAGAAGCCCGCGGCGGCCAGCGCGCAAAGCCCAACCGCCAGAAGTGCGACTGTTGGCTTCAACTTCTGCGCCATCTTGACCGCGGTGCCGAGCACCATCCCCGCCGCCGCTGCCGCGACCCCGGCGAGCACCGCCTTCACCAGCGGCACCTCCCCGTAGGAATCATAGAGCACCGCAAGCCCCATCAGGATGATCAGCGGTCCGCCGAACATGGCAACCGGCGCCAGGAAGGCCCCCGCCGCGCCGTGGAAACGATCTCCCACCATGATCGCGGCATTGAGTGCATTGGGCCCCGGCAGCACCTGCCCAAGGCCGAGCGTTTCGGCATATTCCTGTTCCGTCAGCCAGCGCTTTTCTTCGACCAGCACGCGCCGCGCCCAGGCATTGATGCCACCAAAGCCGATCAGCCCGATCTTGCCATAGGTGAGGAACAGATCGGCGCGGGTCGGCAGCCGGGGGGACGAATCATCCATAAGCGCAGAGGAACCCGCCGCGCCGCCGGGATCAATCCCCCAAGTCGTGAAATCACCCCGGCGCGGCGGTGGGCGGCACCCCGGCCTCGATGATCGCGGCCTGCTGGCGTTCGGCAATTTTTGCCACATCGAAATCGGCGATCAATTCCTGAAACAGCTGATGCCAATTCAGCTTGGCATTCAGGCGGAGAAATACCGCGCCAAGACCGATCGCAGCGCGGTCCATCAGCGGAAATTCGCGCGGAATGCGCACGCCGCCGGTGCGCTTGAGGCCGGCATGCACTTCTTCCGCGATGCGGCGCCCATATTGCGGGTCATCGCTCTCCTGAATGGGGCGCACCCGGTCATCCAAGAGCGGTTCATAGAGAAAGCGCGCCCAAAGGTTCAGCACTTCCATCGTCTCGCGCTTCAGATCCTTGAAGCCCCAGATGCGATAGGCTTCTGCCGCCTTGTCAAAATCCCCATCGCGCACGGCTTCATAGAGCATGATCACGCCGCCCACGAAGCGCGGCTCAAAAATCCGCACCACGCCGAAATCGAGCAGATTGATCCCAAAGCCACCATGATCCGGCAGATCAGACCGCACCTGGTAATTGCCAAGATGCGGGTCGCCATGGATCACGCCATAGCGATAAAACGGCACATACCAGGCGCGGAACAGGGCACGGGCATAGGCAGCGCGTTCTTCCTCGGGCGGGTCTTCGTCAATGCGCGCCTGAATGGCGCGGCCATCCAGCCAGGACATCGTCAGCAGGCGCTTGGTGCAAAAGGCTTCCACCGGCATAGGCACGCGCACGCCGGGCACATCGCGCAGCATGATACCATAAAGCCGCTGCTGCGATGCTTCGCGCAGGTAATCCAGTTCTTCGCGCAAGCGTTCGGAAAGCTCGACATAGGCTTCTTCATTCTCAAGCGCGCTATCCATGCGGCGATAAAGGCTCATGGCGATTTTAAGTTGCCTGAGATCAGCCTCAACCACACTTGCCATATCCGGGTATTGCAGCTTGCAGGCCACGCGCTGGCCATCGGGCAGCACGGCGCGATGCACCTGGCCAAGCGATGCAGCGGCGGCGGCTTCGCGTTCAAAGGATTTGAATTTGCTTTCCCAGGCGGGGCCCAATTCGCTCATCATGCGCCGGCGCACAAAGGGCCAACCCATGGGCGGCGCATTGGCCTGAAGCGTCGCCAATTCCTTGGCGATTTCGGGTGGCAGCGCATCCGGCACGGTGGAGAGGAATTGTGCGATCTTCATCATGGGCCCCTTGAGGGAACCCAATACGACCTTCAGATCCTCGGCATGTTTTTCGTCTGATTTCAGGCCGAATAGCTTATGGCCGGCAACACGCGCCGCCATGCCGGTGACGGCGCCGGAAGTGCGTACCATGCGGCGCACTTCGCCAAAAATCGAATGGGCTTCCCGATCTTCAGCCATCCGCGCGCTCGATCTCATCAATGAAGCCGGCAATCACATCAAGCCCGCGCGTCCAGAAGGCCGGGTCTGCGGCATTGAGGCCAAAGGGCGCGAGCAATTCCTTGTGCCGCAAGGTGCCGCCCGCGCGCAGCATCTCAATGTACTTCGCCTCAAAATTCGCAACACCGCCATCGCGATAAACGCCATACAGCGCATTCACCAGGCAATCGCCAAAGGCATAGGCATAGACATAAAAGGGCGTGTGGATGAAATGTGGAATATAGGACCAATAGACATGGTAATCCGGCGAGAAGTCAAAGGCCGGGCCCAGGCTTTCGGTCTGCACCTGCATCCAAAGCGCGCCGATCTGTTCGGACGATAATTCACCCTTGGCGCGCGCATCATGCAGCAAGGTTTCAAACCGGTAGAAGGCGATCTGCCGCACCACTGTGTTCAGCATATCCTCGACCTTGGCGGCGAGAAGACCACGGCGCTTTCTTGGATCGGCTTCCGCATCCAAGACCGCGCGGAAGGTCATCATCTCACCGAAAACCGAGGCAGTTTCAGCCAAGGTCAGCGGGGTTGAGGACATCAGATAGCCCTGTTCACCCGCCAGCACCTGATGCACGCCATGGCCCAATTCATGCGCGAGCGTCATCACATCCCGCGCCTTGCCGTGGTAATTCACGAGCAGATAGGGATGCGCCGAAGGCACGGTGGGGTGCGCGAAAGCGCCCGATGCCTTGCCGGGCCGGAGTGCCGCATCAATCCAGGGCTTGTCGAAGAATTGCCGGCCGATCTCGGCCAAACGCGGGCTGAAGGCGCCATAGGCGTCCAGCACTTGCGATACCGCCTTGGGCCAGGGGATCAGGCTGTCATCCTGATCGGGCAGCGGCGCATTGCGGTCCCAATGCTGCAATTTCGGCAGGCCAAGCCATTTCGCCTTCATGGCGTAATAGCGATGCGACAGGCGCGGGAAGCTGGCCGTGACGGCGGAAACCAAAGCTTCCACCACTTCATCTTCCACCATATTGGCGCGGTTGCGCGCGGAACCAGGCCGCGGGTAGCGCCGCCACTTGTCGATAATCTCCTTGTCTTTCGCCAAGGTATTCGTGATCAGCGTGAATAGCCGGCCTTTTTCGGCGAAGGCTGCGGAAACCCCCTTGGCGGCGGCTTCGCGAACCGCGCGATCACCATCGGAAAGCTTGTTCAGCGCGTCCGAAACCGTCAGGCTTTCCGCGCCACTCGGCAGCGGAACGCTCACCTTCATGGTCGCGATAGTTTCATCAAACAGCCGGTTCCAGGCGGATCGGCCCGTCACTTCCTTTTCATGCAGCAGCTTTTCCACCTCATCGGAAAGCTGATGCGGGCGGAAAACGCGAAGGTCCCGGAGCCAGGGGCGGAAGCGCGCCAGCGCGGCGGAATCGGTGCATTTGCGATCCAGCACCGCATCTTCCAGCCGGTTCAATTCCAGCGTGAAAAAGATCAGATGGCTGCTGATCGTGGTCGCGCGTTCCTGCATGGTTTGATAGAAGCGCCCATTCGCCGGGTCTTCCGCATCACCGCTGAAGACCAGCTGCGCATAGGACATGACGCGGCCGAGCACTTCCTCAATCGCTTCATATTCGGTGATTGCCGCCGCCAGGTCATTGCCTGAAATGGCGGTGAGCTTGCCGGAAAGCCTGGCGGAAAAGGCCCGCGCCTTGGCCTCAGCGCCATCAAGGTCGCGTGCCAGCGCTGGGTCATCCGGCGCCTTGTACAGGTCCGATAGGTCCCAGACGGGGAGGTTGGCGGCGGCGGCACCGCCATCAAGCGGGGCGCGGAGCGGGGTGGGGATGTTGTTTCTGGTCACCCCTCTCATATAGACCGAAGCGGCGCGCGGCCAAGCGCCCAAGCGGGAGAAGGGGAGGCGAATGCCCTACACGGATCAAGGATGGCCCAATCTGCCGGCCATGATGCTGGCGCGGGCGCGGGAATGGCCAGCGAAGCCGCTATTTCGCTTCTGGCGCGATAAGGCATGGCAGAGCCTGACCTGGGCGGAATTCGCGGACCAGGTCGCTGCGCTTGTGGCGTTTCTGCGCACCCAGGGGGTGGCGCCGGGGGATCGCGTGCTGTTGGTCTCAGAAAACCGGCCGGAATTTCCCATTGCCGATACCGCCATCATGGCGATTGGCGCCATTACCGTGCCGACCTATGTCACCAATCTGCCGAGCGACCACGCTCATATCTTGCGCGATTCCGGGGCGCGGTTTGCGATTGTCTCCACCACCGCCTTAGCCACCCAAGTGTTGAAGGGGGCAGCCTTGGCGCATGGCTTGGATGGCTTGCTCTGCTGCGAAACCCCGCCCGAGGCGCCAGGGCTTGCGCGCCATTTCTGGGCCGATGCGCTGGCCATGCCTGCCGATCCCTTAGCGCTGGAAGCCGAGACGCATCATATCGCGTCTGAGGCTTTGGCCTGCCTGATCTACACCTCGGGCACTGGTGGCGCACCCAAGGGGGTAATGCTGCCGCATCGTGCCTTGCTCGCGAACCGGCAGGGCGTGTTGCCGCTGGCCGAAAAGCTGGAACTGGATGGCAAGCCCTATCTGTCCTTCCTGCCGCTATCGCATAGCTATGAACACACGGTGGGCGGTTTCCTGCTGCCGTCTTACGGGATGGAGGTGGTCTATTCGCGCGGCGCGGATCGGCTGGTGCAGGAAATGGCGGAAATCCGCCCCGCCATCATGACGGCTGTCCCCCGATTGTTCGAAGTGCTGCGCGCGAGGCTTTTAGGCGCGCTTGAGAAGGAAAAACCCATCAAGCGCAAGCTGTTCGACCGAGCCCTGCTGCGCGGGCAGCAGCGCATGGCAGGCGCCTCGCTTGGCGTGATCGGCGGCATTGAAGACGCGATCCTTGAAAAGCTGGTGCGGGAGAAAGTGCGCGCACGTTTTGGTGGCGCCTTGCGGGCGCTGGTTTCAGGCGGCGCGCGGCTTGATCCTGATCTGGCGGCGTTCTTCATCGCGCTTGGGTTGCCGGTGCTGCAAGGCTATGGCCAGACCGAAGCCGGCCCGGTGGTGAGTGTGAACCTGCCCTGGGCCAATCGGCATGAGAGTGTAGGGAAGCCGCTGGAAGGCGTTGAATGCCGTATCGCCGCAGATGGTGAAATCCTGATCCAGGGCGATCTGGTCATGACCGGCTATTGGGGCAATCCGGAAGCCACTGCATCCACCTTGAAGACGGAGGGCGATGACCCGCGCCCTTGGCTGCATACCGGCGATATCGGCGAAATGCGCGATGGGTTCCTGTACATCACCGACCGCAAGCGCGATTTCATCAAGCTGCTGGGCGGTGACATGATCAGCCCGGCCAAGATCGAAAGCCTATTGATGGCCGAACCCGAAATTCAGCAAGCCCTGGTGGCCGGGGAGGGCAAGGCCGGGCTTGTTGCGCTGCTGGTGCCGACGGAGGGGCAGGAGGCTGACTTTGCCGCCGCCGTAGCACGGGTGAATGCGCGGCTGGCGATTATTGAGCGCATCCGCCGCCATGCGGTGACCGCGCCCTTCACCATCGAAAATGGCCTGCTGACGCCGACGATGAAGCTGAAGCGCCGCGCCGCGTTACTGGAACGCGCGGCTGAGATCGAACGCCTCTGGGGATAGCGGGCACTATCGCGGCGCCCAGCGCAGGCGGGCGCAGATATCGTCACTGTCTTCACCCGCCGCAGGAACGCTTCGCGCCGGTTGACGGCCCGTGCCCTCAAAACTGATCGGTTGGCCAATGGCGCGCACCGGCGGACCAGACAAGCGTCGCATGAGCCGCGGTGAAGGAGCACGCGCCTCTCGGCCAAGCCTGGCGGCGCACTGCCTGCCCTTGGTCAATCAAACCCCACGGTTTCAGCGAGGCACGCAAAGCCCTATAAGGAACCCATGCCGCGGCTTATTCGTGCCCTATGCGTCCTGTTGTTTGCGCCCCTGCTGGGCGCACCGGCAGAACGCCTGCCGACGCCGGACCCCTTGCTTGCTGCGGGCTGGCAAAAGGGCGGCTGGCCCGGCATCAGGCCCGCAACATTCGAGGCGCTGCCTGACGGAGGGCTCCGCATCACGGGCCTGAGCCAGGGGAGTTTCGTCTGGCGGACTGTCGCCCAGGCCGATGCATGTCTCTATTGGCGCTGGCGGGTGGATAAGGGGCCTCCGCCCACGCCCTTGAATCGCAAGGGCGGCGATGATCGTGCCATTGCGATCACAGTCGGGTTCGATGGCTGGCCGCCGGAAGTTGGCATATTTCAAAAAGCGCAATTCACCATGGCGCAGGCCATGGCCGGGGATCACCGCCTGCCGCGCAGCATGATTGCCTATGTCTGGGGCGGCACGGGGCAGGAACCGCGCCCGTTCAGCAACCCTTATGTTGCGGGGCTCGGTAAGGTGCATGTCTTGCGCCCTGCCAATGCCCCGCGCCAGCAATGGTTCGACGAAAAGATTGACCTAAGCCGGGATTGGCGCGCTGCTTTCAAGGGGGCGAACGTCCCACCGGTGCTTGAAATGATGGTCGGCACCGATGTGGATGACACGAATGCGCGGCTCGATGCACGAATCGAACGCATCCGCTTCGCGCCCTGCTGACACCGTCCCCCGCGGCATGATCCGGCGCAAGAAAGCGCGTGGTGGCAATGCTAACAGGCTGCGCGAGATCAGGAGAGCCGCATGACCGACCCTCTACCCACCATCTGGAACCCCGATCAGCGCATCGGCGATATGCTGAAGGGCAAGCGCGGCCTGGTTGTTGGCATCGCCAATGCCGATTCCATTGCCTTTGGCGCCGCAGCCAAGCTGCGTGCCTTTGGTGCTGGCCTTGCCGTGACCTGGCTGAATGACAAGGCAGAGCCCCATGTGCGCCCCTTGGCTGAACAGCTTGGCGTGGACATCACCATGAAGCTGGATGTGGAAGCGCCCGGCGAAATGGAAGCGGTGTTTGAACGCCTGGCGCGCGATTGGGGCAAGCTTGATTTCGTGATCCATTCTATCGCCTTCGCCCCGCGTGCCGATTTGCATGGCCGCGTGATTGATTGCTCGGCGGAGGGTTTCGCCCAGGCCATGCGCGTTTCCTGCTGGTCCTTCCTGCGCATGGCGAAGCTTGCGGAGCCCATCATGGCGCCGGGCGGCGTGCTGGTGACCATGAGCTATTATGGCGCCGATAAGGTGGTTGCGAATTACAATGTGATGGGGCCGGTGAAGGCCGCGCTTGAAGCCTCGGCCCGGTATGCAGCGGCGGAACTTGGGCCGCGCGGCATCAGGGTATTCGCGGTCTCGCCCGGGCCGCTACGCACCCGTGCCGCCAGCGGCATTGCGCAATTCGATGAATTGATCGCGGATGCGAAGGAACGCGCGCCATCCCAGCGCCTGGTGGATATTGCCGAGGTTGGCCGCGTGGTGGCGTTTCTGGTGAGTGGCGCGTCATCGGGCATGACGGGCGATACCATCTATGTGGATGCGGGGCTGCATCATGTCGCCTGAAACCAAAGGATCGGCACTGCTGGTACTGAATGCGGGATCATCATCGCTCAAATTCGCGGTGTTTGCAGTGCAAGACAGCGGATTGACGCAGCGCTACGATGGCCAGATGGAAGGCATTGGCGCGGCACCACGCTTCACCTTGCGCGATACGACGGGCGCGATGCTCACAGACCGCCGCTTCACGGAAGCCGAAGCACCCAAAGGCCATGAAGGCGCGCTTGGGGTGATTTTGGCAGCACTCGCGCCCTTGCTGGTTGGCGATGCCATTCGCGCCATTGGCCATCGCGTGGTGCATGGCGGGCGGGATCTCAGCGCGCCGGTGATGATTACCGATACCATCCTGACGAAGCTCCGCGCGCTGGTGCCACTAGCACCCTTGCATCAGCCGCATAATCTGGCCGGTATTGAAGCCGCCGCTCAGCATTTTCCGGGGGTGGCGCAAATCGCGTGTTTCGATACGGCCTTTCACCGCACACAAAGCCATGCCGCCGCAAGTTTTGCGCTGCCGCCACACTTTTTTGATCAGGGCATTTTGCGTTACGGCTTTCATGGCCTGTCTTACGAATACATCGCGCGCCGCCTGGCCGCCGAGGATGCCGCGCTTGGGCGCGCAAGGCTTGTGGTCGCGCATCTTGGCAATGGCGCTTCGCTTTGCGCCATTGCAGGCGGGCAAAGCCGCGCCACCACCATGGGTTTTACCGCCTTGGATGGCGTGCCAATGGGCACGCGGAGTGGTCAACTGGACCCCGGTGTGGTGCTGCATATGCTCGATAGTTTGCAGATGACCTCCAAGGACATCACGCATCTGCTGTATCACGAGAGTGGCCTGAAGGGCATGTCGGGCATCTCGCAAGATGTGCGCGTCATTGAAGCCGCGGGGACTGAAGCTGCTGAGGCCGCTTTGGATCATTTCGCCTTTCGCGTGCGGCGCGAGATTGGCGCGCTGGCCGCTTCCATCGGCGGGATAGACGCACTGGTCTTTACCGCTGGCATTGGCGAGAATGCGCATAGTGTGCGCGCGCGCATCTGCGCGGGGCTTGGCTTTCTGGGTATCAATCTTGATCCCGCCGCCAATGCCGCCAATCGCCCTGAGATTGGCCGCGCGGGTGATCCCGTGCGCGTGCTTATCCGCCCGACGGATGAGGAAGCGATGATTGCGGAGCATGCATTGGCGTTGTTCAACGCTGGTTGAATTTTGTCATGCCGCAATGCTGGGGCCAACAGTCTAGATGCACTGATCGGCTTCGCTACGGATGAAGGCGCTGATCGCCCCTGCCCTGCCCGCCGTGCTGGCGCGGCGGGATTTGCATCGGCTGGCGGCGGGGAAGGCAGTGCCGATGCCGCGCGGGGTTGCGGATCGGATCGCGGTGATTTGGGCGGAAGCGCGAGGGCGGGTATGACACAGTATGCACAACAAATTGATGTTAGGCGGCTGATTGTTGGGCCTGGAGACACTGGACATCTCAGGCCCTTTATTTAGTGGCGAATTTTCCTTTCTCTATCCTGGTCAGAACTCTTCTGAACTATTGTGATTTGGTAAGAAACCCGCTTTTCTAAAACCTCATCATGCGGAGGTCGGGTTCATGAAACACGAAATGGCTTTAGGTCAAGCTCCCCGCCCATCAACAATCGCGCACATTCGTCATTTCTTTCGAATGGCGAGCGCTGTCTGTTTTGTATTTTTAACGAGTGCTTGCACGTCACTTGAATAGACGATGGTTGCTACAGACCCCAGAGTTCTTGGGAATTATGAACTCAAGAATGTGACCGTTCGTTTGGTCCCTAATCGCAATGAAAAGGTCGACCCGGATGACTATGCGCGAATGACACGCCATCTGGCTGGTGAAATCCGTAACTCCTTGGCCCGCCAAGGGATGGGAACTTCACCGATTGATGTTGATGTTACCATCAAGGGGCTCAATTTTGCGAATGCTGCGGGCATTATCCTCGGAGGGTCATTCGATTATGTCCTGGCCGAAGTGAACATTACGGACCCCGCAGACCCCCAGAGAAAGCTGACCTCATTTCAGACATTTAAGACCCAACAATACGCAATGGGCGGATTGATTGGAGTAGCTGTACGGCAGAACCAGGCGCCAGCAGAAATACGTCTCGCTCAGCAGCTTGCAGGTGAAATTTGGAAAAAACTGAATCAGAGATGATCCCTTGAGACCGCCTTGGCAAAGCCGAAGCCGCGAGGGAGGACCCGGGAAATTTGCCCCCTATATCTCCTTTGGGCGCAGAAGGACTAAGCCTTCCCAATAATTCCCCCCCTCACCCACCAACCAACTCCCGCTCCGTCGGGTCTCCCTCCGCCGCCGCCACCACCGGCGCGGCCAAAACCCCATCGCGTACCCCGCGCAGCGCCGCGCCATCCCCAGCACCGAACCCGCGCCGCGCTGCATCAGCGAAAGCCAGGCGCCGCAACGCATCATCGCTCAGCACCGCGCAACCGGGCAGCAGTGCCGCCGCATCCTCAAGCCTTCCCGTACAATGCAACACCACATCGCAGCCCGCCGAAAGTGCGGCACCGGCCAGGTCATTCGCCATGCCGGCAAGCGCCCCCATCGCCAGATCATCCGTGATCAGCAGACCATCGAATTCAATCTCGCCCCGGATGATGCTTTGGATCACAGTGGGGGAAATCGTCGCCGGCAGGCGCGCATCCCAGGCCTCATACAGCACATGCGCGGTCATCGCCCAGGCACCGCTGCTGGCCAAGGCGCGAAACGGGGCGATATCCTCAGCAAGTGCCTCAACATCAACAGCAACACGCGGCAATTCGTAATGGCTATCGGCCAAGGCGCGGCCATGCCCTGGGATATGCTTGCTCACGGGAATGCAGCCCGCGGCTTGCAGCCCAGCGATGCAGGCAGCGCCAAGCCGCGTAATCTCCTCCGGCGCCGCACTGAAGGCGCGATCGCCAATCACCTGATGCGCGCCGGGCAAGCGTAAATCCAGAACGGGCGCGCAGACAACATCCAGGCCAGCCGCGCGGCACATCGCACCAAGCAGATACGAATTGGCGCGCTGCGCGAGTTCCGGCAGGCCTTCAAACCGCGCAGCGGCGGGAAACGCCTCCCAATGCGGCGGCTTCAAGCGCGCCACGCGCCCGCCTTCCTGGTCAATCAGGATCGGCGCGGCGGCGCCCAACACATCGCGAATATCATTGGTCAGCGCACGCAGCTGCGCCGGGTTTTGGATATTGCGTGCGAACAAAATCGCGCCGAGTGGCGGGAAGCGCCGCCAGAGCGCCGCTTCCGCCGAAGTCAGCCGAGGCCCCGCAAGGCCAAGTATCGCGGCCCGTGAAGGCGCCATCCGATCCTATCCGCCGATCACCATGCAGGGGATGCTGCGCGTCTTCATTTCATCGCAAAAGGCACGCGCGGTCGCGGCATCGGCAAAGCCGCCGGTGCGGATGCGATACATCGTCGTCTGCCCTTCGCGATCAAGCGGTGCCAGGCTCACCCGCCGATTGCCCAGGAACTCGGGCACGCGCCTTTGCAAGCGTTCCCATTCGCCGCGCGCCGCGCCTTCGCTTGGCAGCGCCCCCAACTGCACCTGTGCGCGGCCATTGGCGACCGGGGCAAAGCGATCGGCAGTCGCGGGCACTGGCGCAGGCAGGCTTGGCGCCGTCAGCGCCGAAGTTGTGGCCGGTGGCGCTGGTGTGGCGGGTGCGGCGGCCGGCGGGGCGTTGCGCGCAGCCGCTGGCGGCGCGGCAGGCTGCGCGGCGGCTGGCGCTGGTGGTGCCGCCGGTGGCGCGCTCCGGGCCGCTTCCTGCGCGGCGCGCTCGGCCAATTGTTGACGCAATTGATCCACACGCGGCTTTTCGGCCTCTGGGGCCAGGGCACCCGATGCTTTCGCGCGCTCACCGCGATTGCGGTCAAAAATCAGCTCATCCTGATTGGGCACACGCAAGCCCCCGGGATTATCGGGCCGTACCTTTATCGGGCGCGCATCCGCTTCAATCAGCGGCGCATTGCGCGATGACCCGCGCGAAAATCCCCAGACAAGCGCTGCAATCACTGCCCCCACCGCAAGGACCGACCCCGCGATGATGATCATCCGCCAAGGCGGCCCCCCAGCCCCCT
>Ga0169931_10008581_pt1 | contig 14885 bp, 14 predicted proteins | sample Kivu_15m_20L_FD_129675 | JGI IMG/M metagenome (GOLD analysis project Ga0169931, IMG submission 129675) | Freshwater microbial communities from Lake Kivu, Western Province, Rwanda to study Microbial Dark Matter (Phase II) - Kivu_15m_20L... | ecosystem: Environmental > Aquatic > Freshwater > Lake... | reverse complement strand
GTATGAGTATAACTATAATTTATTGGATTTACATTTTTTTTATTTGGATTATATAGTCCTATGCTTAATGGACTACCACTAATAGCTTCAAATGTTACATTTCTAACATTGCCACAACCCCGGTAATGGTAAAAATTAGTACTTTGATTAACAGTAGTTGTTGTCCCAAAATTACTTGGCACAGGATAGCCAGATCCGTTACTATCATACATCCAACCATTCATATATCCACTACTAACAGTTATAGTTTTATACGTAATAGCAAACCAAAAAGATCCATTACCCGTTAGAGCTGCGGGATATCCAGCTTTCCAATGCAAATTACTCCATAAAGGATCGTTGTCTGGTAAAGAACCATAGTAATGTGAAGAATAACCATTGGATGTAACAGATGTGCCTGTGCTGTATACGATATTAAGAGCATTAGTGTTATTAGTATTGCCGGTATTAACAATTCCGTCAAATGTTTGAGTATAATATTCATCATACAAACCTATACCTTTACTGATATTCCAAGAATTACTATAATAATTATATGATGCATTCCAAGGTATTACTCCATTAACAGAATATATGGATCTTGCATAAGTTGTGGTGCTCTGAATTTCGCCATTAGAACCAAGATTTGTGCCTGTCCAATAGTCTGAAGTTCCATTTTTGTTTACTAATAATCCACTAGATGTTGGAGTAAAGGCTAAAGAATTCCTTCCATTAAATGATGAACCCCAACTAAAATTAGACACTTGAAAAGTACCACTACCACAAGTAGGATATTTATCTGAAATGTCTTGGCATGTTACATCAAATAAGGTAACAGGATGCATCCATAACCAATGTCTATAACAATACCATCCCCAATACCATCCATAACTATACCAAGCATTATACCATGGATATCTCCAATACCAATTCCAATAATAATTTCCATACCACCACCAGTTATACCAATGCCAATGGTCATTTTCTACAAGCCAAGCTTTTCTGGGTAGTGAAAGACCGGAAGATGGTACGGACCCGTTTGGGTCTACTAGTGTGCCGGAAGAAGCTATACCATCCAAATTAACAAAAACACAATCCGAGCATTCTCTAGGAGCAGGAGTAGAATAACATGACAGGTCACCGGATGATGTGGGTGTTGGCCATGAACTATGTTTTATATAGTCATTTACTTGATCTATGGTCCATAAGCCTGCTGCTCTATATGTGTCAGGAATAGCGCCCATAATTTATCCTATTAATATATTTCATCATAATTAATAAATGCACTTATAGAATTATGATGAGAACACTCTATATAAAGAGTTTGTTGGTCCTGTAATATAAATGATTGATTTTTATCTAATACCACAATACATGAATGATTTGGCACTGGTATGTTTTGATATATGTAGGTTCTGGTGGATGAAGGTGTCTGAGGATCAATACTAGGTTGCTGTTCAAGAAATATAGAGAAAGAAGGTACTCTACTACAATCAACAATATGGCTTATGTACAAACTATTGATTTTAATTAATCTACCAATTCTTGATTGTACCAAAGGATGTATCCTTTCGGCAAGAACAAACATATTATTTTTAGGTATATAATATTGAGATGTAACTATATTTTTCATGATATTTTAGTATAGTTTAAGTGAATATCTAAAGCAAAATTATGAGATGGTAAACAATGTAGTCTTTGGTTTTCTAACAATACTATAGGTCTATCCTGGGTAATAAATTCAATAGTTTCTGATGCCTCAACAGGAATTTCATTGCCTATATAAGCTAATTGAATATTTGTAGTATTTTGTACAACAACAGTAACAGTAACTGGTATATTGCATTGATATTTATTAGTTACATATAAACTATCTATTTTGTAGATAGTATTTGATGGCACAGTTAATATGCCTGAAGTATTATTTTTTGATAGTTCTGCACTATAAGAGATTTCATTTAAGTTTGTAGATTGTAATAGATTAATATTTGCCATATACTTCCTAAGTTAAATAATATAATAAGGCATTATTTACTGATATAGTCAATTTTTGAGTACCGTTATTATAGTCTAATACTATACCAGAGCCAGCAACTAATCCTGTACTAACAATATTCATAACATCTGTGGAACTAACGCTACCTCCGCCGGTATTGCCTGTGCTATGGATAGTAAAAACACCACTATTGGTGGATATGCTGATACCGGTTCCAGCAACTATATTTTTAACCGGCAATAATCCGCTTACGCTACTATTAAAATTAGTAATATCACTAGATAAGTGAGTATGTCCACTTAGACTTACTCCAGTATTATTTAATGTTAGCGCTGTAGTAAAATTACCACTATTAGCTTGAATATAGGAAAGTGTATTAATACATCCGTTTCCAGTTATACAGTAGCCGTTTAAATCTAAATTTGCTCCGAGCTGTGGAGAAAGATCCTCTATTACATTAGATAGATAAACAGGATGTCCGGGATATAGGGATAAATACTGTACAATAGAACCGGAGGATGGAGAAGATAATAACGTAACAGAAGTACCATTGCTGGCGGTATAGTCTGTATTTAGAACTAGTTTAACGCCGTTGACAAATAAATCTAATCTACCTACAGTATATCCATTGGGAATATTAAGATTAGTAATATTATTACCGGTAATACTAATATATCCACTATTAATATCATCATACCATGCTGATGATCCACTATTAACAGGAGCCAAACCTGACCATGGTGTCACACCATCACCAACCTTTAGAATATTGTTGGTAATATCAAATCCGGGCTCTCCGCTAGATAATATAGGATTGGATCCCCAGTCATTACCTCGTCTAAACATTATTAAATTATTGACTGGCATAATAACCCTTACTCTACTATTTTAAAGGATAACCACTTTATAGTAGTTAGTATTGTATATTTATCAAGGAGTTCCTCCATCAATTATAGCATAATAAATATAAGTAGGATTATTGGCACTAACACCGCTAATTCTTGTTAAACCATCAATAACACTACTAGTTTGTCCAAGATTTATTGTAGTACTACCTAAAGTAATGCCACTATTAACCAGTTTAGTAACCTCAATTGCGGCTGTAGCACTGATATCTTCATTTACTATAGTTCCATTAACAATTTTAGCACTAGTAACAGTATTATCTGCTAAGGTAGCGCTTATGCTCAGGGTACCATTTTGAAGATCTGTCAAAGTCACCGATCCTGTACCAGTTACATCATTAGTTAAAATACCAGTAATGATTGGATCTGGTTTATTAAGAATATTTGACCAATCGACATTAGCATCTACTTCTCCCTTGGTTCCAGTAAATACTTCGCTAGTATTTGTAGCATCAGGAATAAAAGTTAATTTTCCAGTACTGTCGTCAAAACCAAAGAAACCTGTTTTTGCTACAACTCCATTATGGTATAAAAATTCGATACCCCTATCTTTATTATCATCCGCTATTGGATTATCTCCGCTACCAATTGTAATAATTGGATCTCTTAATTTAGTAACAGTACTTTCGATTGTTGTAGTAGCACCATTAACGCTAAGATTACCATTAATTGTAACATTACCAGTTGTTGATAGATCGTTGGTTACATATACCGTTCCAAGTGTAATATCTCCACTGGCAGTTAGATTTCGTAAGGACGAAATATCTTTATTAGCATCCACAACAACTGCTCTATTAGCAGAAACTGTTCCGGCTGTTACACCAGAAAGATAGGCTAATTCATTTAAACTAGCTGTTGAACTAGCGTCTGTTACATTAGACCAAACATGAGTATGAGATGTTAGTGCATAACCACTAGTATCAATTGTTAAAGTACCAGCACCATCACTATAAGACAACTTAACTCCTGTACCAGCAACTAACATGCCTCCAACAACATCTTGAACAGATTCATCGAAATCTGTGATATCTGTGGACACATGACTATGTGACGATGGAGTAAAACCTGTTGGAGTATTAGTTACATTAGCCCAATGTACCTGACCTCCGCCTCCGCTAGTACTCAACTCAGTTTCTGTATAATATCTATCATCATGAGTATGACCCAATAAAGAATATCCACTAACATTGATTGTAACAAAATTACTAGCATCATTATAATCTATATATATTCCTGTACCATTGCGTAAAAATCCAGTATTAATATGATCTCCGGTAGCAACAATATCATGAATTTGTTCTTCACTAATAGAAGCTGCTGTAATACGAGCATCAACAGCGCTATTAAAATCAGTCACTTGTGTTGATAATATACCGGTTACCGAAAAAGTAATGGTGTTATTAGCATCATCAACATTCACTCCTATGCCACTATTACCAAGTAAAATACCTCCAATAAGATCTCTAACGTGCTCATTATCTAAATTAATTTGATAATTGTCTCCTGTTTGATTAACAACTATTCCTGTGCCAGAAGATACTGTTGTTGGAGATGATCCTGCTATAACTATATCGTTACCGCTAAGAGTAAGACTAATATTCGAACCAGCTCTAATAGCATTAAAAATAGAAATACCTGTAACAATATTATTGCTATCTTTTGAATAAGATAAACCAATACCGGTACCACTAGACAATGGAATGCCAGGATAATATGGTAGGCTAGTCCATGTTGTTACTCCATCGCCGATTTTAAAAAGCTTATTATCCGTATTAAGACCCAGCTCACCATTATTTAAAGTTGGATTAACAGAATTCCAATTTGCACCACTTCCTCTTCTTACTTGTAATGTTGTGTTGACTGGCATTTAAACACCTCTATAGTATATAGTATGAAGTATGAATATTGTAAAGTTAAAATTATGGTGAACCGCAGTCTATTTCGTAACTGTCAATAAAACTGGATAGATATGAATCTAAACCAATAATTTGACTAGTGGTTATAGTTCCAGTAAAATTTAGTGGAGGTAAATCAGATAATAAAATTTTTTCTGTATTGACTATTTCCAAAAAAATATTAGGCATATCAGCAGATGTGCCGCTCTCAATTTCGACAACAGTAATATTACTCATTGTTGCAATCCAAAAGTGTATCTGATTTACTTTTACGTTTTAGTATACTAATTGTACCATATAGTATTCTAATAGTATATTTACCCCCATTTTCATAAAAAGCATTATTAGATTGTAATTCTAAATCATATTTAGCATTTGTAAAGCCAAAGTTATTTGTGGTTGCAGCAGGAAACAAAAGAGTTAATTTTCCTTCTGATCCTACTAGCGTAAATTTATATACACTATTGTCTAAATTTTCACTACTAAAAGACTGTGTAGTATTTGTGTTAGTTTTCCATATTAATCTAGCGCACCATCCAGATAAATCTACAACATCTCCACTATCATCTTTATATACCATTGCTAATTTAAAAGAGCTGCCTTGTTCTATGCTAAAATTATATTCTGCTGCTGGCATTAAATGACTCCTAGAAAGAGTGTTTATCGATATATTAATACACCCATAGTTACAATAACAAAAAAAGCCGCCCAAAAGAGCGGCTTTCTTTGATTAAAGTAGATAATAAAATTATATTATAGAGAACCAAGAAGTACTCTACGATTGTCGAGCACAGCGAATCCTTGTTCAGCCCAACCGTAGAAGCCTGCTCTTTTCTGACGATGTAAATTAACATCTTCAAAAATTTGAACTTCTTCGCGAATTGGCATAATAAAGCTGTCTCTCTTACGAAGATCAAGACCAACAACTAATTCATTGTCGCCCGATGGGAGACTAGCACTTAGTGTGTTGTTGTAGAATAGTTGATACTCTTGACCTTCACCAAGTTCATCTAGATCGTGAAGATTAACGCCAAAGATTCTATTAACAGAACCATCTGCAGCGGTATAAATTTCACGACGAGTAACTTCGTCAACTTGATCAACACCCCAATTACGGATATCTTCCATGGCTTCGGGAGAAACATATAGGTCTGTAAGAAGACCACGATTATTAGAAGCAGAGTTACCACCGCCATTACGACGCATAACAGTCTTCATTAAACTAACAAGACGCTTAGTAAATTGACCAGCAGCAGCGTCGCTATCGTATACAACAATGTTACGATCAACAGCAGCAGCAAGTAATGTGTGCCAACCGTCATCATTCATTTTCTTAACAAATGAAGCTTCTAGAACTTCCATAGCACGGCCAACAACATCCCAACGAGCATCGCGAGCATACTTTAGGAGATAGTCGATACTAGCGCCAATATCAAATGTTGGCACCATAACATAATCGCCCTCAACATGACGTTCTGGAATATAACCATGGTTAGGAATAGTATAAGCAACGAAATCTCTTTCTGTACCAGGAGCCAAGAAATCTAATGGAAACTCTGGAGTAGCACTTTGAGCTAAACGAATAGGTTCAAAAATGCCATCTAGGATGTTACCATTTAACACGCCTTGACGTAGTGGTTGCTCTAGTGCTTTTGCAAATTCTGCATTTGCGGCTAGAGATGTTTCTCTATTGGCTGAACCAGAACGAACCAAAAGATCTGTTAATTCTGGTGTTGGTTGAAAAGGTTTACGATTTTCTGACATGTTTTTTCTCCCTTGTTAATTATTAGGCAATGTTAACTGCTACTTTGACATAACCATCTGCATCTTTGGAACTCAAGAATCTGCCAACACGATAGGCTTCATCTTCTGTGCCAGCGTCACTAGGAGCTGTAGCAGAAAAATTACCACTAGCGCCAACATAAGCAGCAGCGCCAGCGGATGGACTACCGGTTACTGAATTAGTTGTAACTTGACCAACTTGTAGCAAAGTAACTTTGCCACCTACTTGTACTTCATCTTTGTGCCAATTAATGTGTTGTCTAGTAAGATCAAGATTTACGACATCATTGAGCAGTACACCTACTGGTTTGCAACCACTTGCTGTGCTAGCATAACTAACAACAGCTGCAGCGTCATCCATAGCCACTCCAGAACCACCAGTAGAAACAGAAGCGATACCACCTCTGGTAGCTGTTGTGTTCATGAAAAACGAAACATCTGTTTGTGATTCGATACGATCAGGTTTTAGAGCCATGTTAGTTTCTCCCTTTAATTATGAGTTTCTGTTAAGTCTAGCACTTACAAATTCTATTAATTCTGCGCGAATAGAGTCTGCTTGAGATTCTATTGTATCATTACCGACACCAAGATCTATATTATCTTCTGGTTCTATTTCTTCTAAAGCTGATACTATTTCTTCAGAAGACATATTTTTCTTTATCGTTGGGTTCATCATACCTTTTTCTTCTTTCTTGCTGGGTTTCATAGCAGCAAAAAGAGCTATCATAGCATCAAAAGATTCGTCGTCCATAGTATCAAATTTATCTACAGTAGCTGTGGCGGTGTCGTTATCCAGACCCGATTCTAATAAAGAAGCCATTCTTTTCATTTTCTTTTCTTTCTTAGCCATTTCTTCTTTTTCCATTTTCATTGCGACTATGACTTCATTAGCAGCATCTAGTTCGCTTTTAGTTTTCTTGGCTTTTTCTTCATCTTCCATTTTTTCATCTTGGTATTTTTTAGCAACAGATTCTAATTCTGTTTGAAAAGCAGCCTTCATAGCATTCATTTCCTCAATTGCTGTGTCGTAGGCAGCTTTCATCTTTTTCATTTCTTCTTCTTTTTCTTTCATAGCGGCTTCAAGAGTATGGTTAGAATCTTTAAGTTCAGAAGCCAAGGTATATGCTTCCTTTATCTTATCTGCACATCCGGCGGAAACAGTATCTAGTTTTGTACCTAGTTCTGCAACTTGCTTTTCTATATTTTCGCTCATAGTTTTATTCTCCACTTGAAAGTTAGACTGATTTAATATTACACCTGAATTTGATAAATTGTCATTTTTTTTCGCAAATAATTTATTAATGTTCTCTTTTGTAAAAATAATACTATCTGGATTAGCTGGTTTATCTACAAATCCTTTGCCACTAAAAGTAATACTTCTTAATACTCTTCCAATCTTATGATTTTCGTGTTCACCGGTACCACCATAAGATCTTAGATATTTGGTCAAATATGCTGTGGTTTCATTTCTTGGTAATATTTGGTATTTTCCATTAGATTGATTTAAAACACCATAATCAAAATTTTGAAAGTAACATTCCATACTAACATATTTTGAACCATTTTCTATTTCTGATATTAATTTTTCTGCTCTTTCTTTAAGTTCTGCATTAGAAAAAGCTCTATATATTACTGAACCAGTTAATATATGAAATTTTTCTGGTAATTCCCCAAGCTCTATATCGTCTTCTATAATTTCTCCGTCTTCATTTATGGGCCAATTAGAGGTAATATGACCAATAATAAGATTTTCATCATGTTCTAAATTAGTAGGTTTATCTTCTGGAGTTTTTCTAGCATTCCATACTTCTGATTTATCAAATATATCATCATTTTTATTCCACGAAGAACTAACCAAAATAGATTGTACATAATATAAATCAGAATCTTTAAAAGAACCAGAACTTTTATGTATAAATTTTTTAGTTTGAGATTTTGTAGCTGGGTATAATATAGAAGCATATGCTACAGAAGATGAGGCGGATATTTTTTCTGCTAAGCCGTCATCTGTTTCTTGGTTGTATATAATCATTGGTAACCTTTGGGTTTATTGATTAATAAAAGCATAATATGCTGCTTTGGTTTGTTTCTGTTCGTCAACCGTTAATTCTCTGCCTAAATCAGAAACTATTCCTTTTACCCATACACTATATTTTGATAAGTTAATGTTATTTATAGTCGAAATTTTTTCTAAAATATACTCTGAATTAATTGTGCAGAAGGGTTTTAAGTCAAAAAATATTTGGGTTTTTAGACTTTCCAGCTCTTTGTTCTCTATGTTTGAGAGAGACCTTAGATTTTTTTTACCATAAAATTCTAACATTATAGGATTGATAATACTATTAATATGTTCTTGTGCTTGTGAGGCCCATAGAGTAAGACTTGCTCCTGTTTGGGGTTTGAATTCTTTTGTTTTACGCTGTGTTGTATCCTTAGATAACTTGGGTCTACCTTGCTGTGGTTGACTACGCAAAGATTCTGGCGAATCTTTGGCCAACGGTGTTGGTCTAGAACTTTGTTTTAGCTCCAAAGAGCTTTTTTCTCCGTTTTTTCTTTCAGCTAGTTCTAATCCTACCTCGCTCGGAGATACCACTCCTGTTTGTAGAGCTATTTTCTTTAAGCCATTTTCTGGTTGAGGATCATACCACGGTCCTGCTTTATTAACCATGCGTTTGCTCTTTCTTTCTTTTGATTCTCTATTAAGTCTTGTTTTTTCCATATCAGGATCAAAACCGAAACGACTTTGTAAAAGTTCATCACTTATTAAATTTCTATCAGCTAGTTGTATAAGCAGAGCTTTCTCGCTATCTTCATTACTAAGATCCATTCTATCAAATTCTACTCTGGCTGGATATCTAAAATTCATTGCTTTTTGTACTAATGCTATTTCTCTATCCCAGAATTCTTTTAATACGTCTCTACCATATTGTAGTCTTTGTGTTAGTGTTTTTAGACTAATGAAGTTATTGGTGGTTCCAGCGGCGCCATATGTACCAGTAAGAGTTGGAGGAATGCCTAATCCCGCATAAACGGCATTAAGATGAGGTATATATTTGCCTTCTCCAAGAAATTGATGAACACTAGTTTTGCTTTCTAACAATTCTATATCTGGTCCCCACACAAGATCCATGGTTCCTCCACCAACATTGTTGCCTAAAATTTGAGCTAATTTAGCCGCAGCTGCTTTAGTAGGAGCTATTTTATGTTCTAAACTGCCTAATTTAAAAATCCTGATATTGCTAATAGCACCATCCAAAGCTGCCATATCTGCTAATTTTAATTTTTCAATAACAGTGATATCATCCATAATAGAATATATCATAGGATATGCCCAACTTTGCCAATCGTCTTTTTTATAGTGGAATACCGATGTTTTTTCTGGATCAAGAGGATATGGCTTTTTAGTTTTTGCTGCTTCTATAATTTGTAAAGGTAGACTATTTACAACAGCTTGTTCTTGCGGAGTTTTCGGACTGTTTATAGTTCTGCGTAAATTAGATGGTAAAACTAATTCATATGTTTTTAGATTAGAAAACGACGACAATGATCCACCTGCAATATCAACATAAAATGGATCTATAAAAGTATATCTCCAAGGTACTTCTCTTTTTTCTGGAACCGGTTCTGATTGGTTGATTTGTAAATCCGGAGATCCTACGGTTTTGTATAAACTATCGGATATTTTTAAACTAAGTTTTGCTGTTTGTCTATGTATAACTACATTTCCTGTTTTATAAAGATTATTCAAAAATCTTTCACTTCGTTCTTTGCCTCTTATTTTTTTAAACCAAGCTTTATAGAACTTTTCTATTCTTTTATTTTTATGTACTAGGCTTATACCTTGAGACGCAAAATCACCCATTAAATCTATAACGTTTTTAACTAAGCCCACTCTTTGATAAATATCTTCTGCTTTTTTGATTATATTTTTGATTCTTTTTGGTACAGCTTCATCTGGACGAAAGAAATCATAATCGCTACGAGTTAGTCCTGGACGACCGTCTGTATTTGTGTCTAGGCCAGAATAGTCTAATCCGTACCTACGCATAGCAGAAGCTTTTTCAATAACCGTATATTCAGACATAGACTCTGAAGATTTATTTAATGCTTCTTTTTTGCTTGCTAGGTCGTCTCCCCATGTTACATAGGCTTCTTCTGGTACTGTAGAAGCATCATTAATAGCAGCATTTTTATGAAATTTTTTAGTCATATATTTAATTCTATTGCAATATAATTGTGATTCTATTAGTATACCAATACACTATTTTATCTATAAATACCATTATATATGTCCTCATTAGCTCCTGTTGTAAACCACTCTGGTCCTTTATACATTTGGCCTTGATGATTTACTATCTGAACTCTGTTTCCTCCTATGATATCATAGTCAATAGGAGCCAATGATGTTCTAGATTGTCTAGCTAACATATTTGCTATAACTAAAGCACTATATCGGTCTTTACGTAATCTTCCTTTTTTACCATTTTGTAATTTAACTTCTGGGGTATCCCACCTGTCACTTGCTCCTGCTCCGGTGCTGGTTTGTGTCATAACTATGGTGGTCAATTCATTTTTTAAGTCTTCTATTTCTAATATGCATTCACTAAGACTATCATAAACAGGAGTTAAATCGGTGCCTAAAATATCTTTACCTTCTTTATCTAAAGCTAATCCTAAAGTTAATTGGTCAAATTGTGGAAATAAAAGAGTTTTATCTTCAAAATCTTTACGCAAACCATGATTAGCTTGACTTGTCCATTCTGCTTTTGCAAACTGGATTAATTCCAAAATATGTAATCCTGGCTGACCATCTGTATCTTTAGATTTATCATAATTAATAGTTGGCCAAATCAATAGTTCTCCTTCTTCTAGTTTGGAAGGATCGTGTAGGGCTTCTTCTATGGTTATTCCTCCTCCTTGAGCATCCATACCTATAATTTTGGGAGGAAAAGTTCTCATAAGATTACGTATTTTACGAGCACAAAAACCATAAAAATCATGTTCTTGTATGAGTCCTGTTTTTTGACGGTCTTTAAAATTGCTTCTATTTGTGGTCCAACAATATACTATTCTAGAATGATCCGGATGTAGTTCTAATATAATTATACTAAAGTTATCTTTTTCACTAGCGGGATCTATTCCATATACATATGTTAGATTAGGATTACCTACTATAGTAGCATCAAAAAGTATTGGCTTATTATTTAATACTATGGGTGTTTTATCGTTAACAACACAGCTCTCTATTAGGCTTCGTTTAAAAAATCCATTACTATCTGAGGTAAAACAAGCAGCATATTCCATATTATATATGCCGGTATGAATTGTTGCTTTTGCTCGTGCTACTTGTTTATCGTCCATAAATCCTTTGGGAATAAGTTCATATGGTATACGTATAATACTATAATCTTGCCAATTAAAATTATCTGGTATATCTCCATTAAAAATTTCTGATAATTTTTGAACGTTTCCTTTGCTTTCTATAATTAATTTATATCTATTCCAGTATTGAGCAAAATGTTTGAAAGCATAGTCTGCTGTGCCGCTAATGATTGCTTGATTGCCCATTTTATGAGATAACTGTTCTAGTTCTTCGCTCCACAATCCGGCATCCATCATAGCTTTTTTCTTGGCCTGGTCTTTTACGTTTTGTATAGGACTAGCAGAAACAGCAGCGAACCCAGCCACCACAGTTTCGTAAATATCTGGAGATATAGATGCAAATTCGTCTGCAATAATAATATGGGCTCTTAATCCTCTAATTTTACTACCGTCGCCCATTGGCACAGCGATTGTCCAACTATCTCCTAGTCTGATGGTGCATCTATCAACATCTCGACGAGGTCCGTCATCATTACCATTAAAAATGCTTCTAAGAATAGGACTATTACGCCACATAGTTTCCATATACTCAAAAATAATTTTGCTTTGTCTAAAAGCAGCACCCACAATAACAATTTTAGTACCAGGAAAAAACATACAACGTAATACAGAATATAAGGCCAATAAAAAGCTTTTACCCCAACCACGACTAGCTATATACATAGGAAATGGTCTATGCCACAACTCTTGCAGAATTAATACTTGCATAGGATGCAATTCTATATTAAGTAGTAATTTACATGTTGTTCCTATATATTCTGGCCCTCTTAATGTTTTAAGAAGATGAAAATCTGGATTTTCTATTTCTTTTTCTGATCTATGAATCATTGGATTGGTTAGAATATTTAGAGATGACAGATCTCCTAATTCTAGCCAAGCATCTTCAAAGATCTTTTTTGGGTTGTCCGTAGAGTTCATAGATTTTTCTCATTATGCTAAGAGCCATGTGTTCTGCGTTACTAGCATCTCCACAAAAAACAACCTTTATATTATGTATAACTTGTAATTCTATAATGTGTTTTAGTATAAATTTAGGACTAATTTTAAGCTTTTCCCACATGCGTTTCGGCACTGTGGATCCTACGGGATATATTAATACATCTTCTAAATCAAATTCTAATAATAGAAAAGAATGAGGTATTTGACCCATACGATTAATAACGTCTTTGAATCTTTTTTCTGTTATATTATTAGCAAATTCACTAACACTACCTTTGCGCTCTATACAAAAAACATTTTCTAAACCTTTTAACGAATAATCTCCAGTATCTAATTTTGATATGGTTTTATCCATATGGTTAAAAGTCCAAGGATGTTGTTCCCGTGTATCAATAATGATATGAAAATTACTGAAGTCTATCATTGGCTAATATTCTTAAAAAGGTTTCTGCATAAATATCTTCCATACCTTTGATTAAATCATGATGGTATTTACAAAGAGTAATGCCGTTATTAATATCAAATCTTAAACCAGGGTAATCTGCCCAAGTTTTAATATGATGGGCATTAAGCGATCGTTTAAGATTACAATTAGGCCACCTGCACTTATGATTATCTCTTTCATAAACACTTTTTCTCCATTCTTTATATTTTGGATCTTTGAAATTTCTAAACATAAGCAACACTAGAAGTTAATTGAATGTCTGATAATACCATTTCTTCAACCAGATCGTTAAAGGAAATTTCTGGACTCCAGTTAAGATTAGAAATAGCTTTAGTATTACGTCCTTTTAGATAGTCCACCTCTGCTGGTCTGTATAATGCAGGATCTATTTGAATATGATCCATATAATTAAGATTAACTACGGAAAAGGCTTTTTGCAAAAAATTCTCTACGGTATAAGTTTGTCCTGTACAGATGACATAATCCTCTGGCATATCTTGTTGTAGCATAAGATGCATAGCTTTAACATAGTCTTTAGCATGTCCCCAGTCTCTGCTAGCTTGTAGATTACCTAGTTTTAGAGGCTCAGAAATTTTATGATTTACTAATAATCCTATATATTTTGTAATTTTACGAGTAACAAAATTTTCGCCGCGTCGAGAACTTTCATGATTAAATAATATGCCGCAGCAGCCGAATATGTTGTATGCTTCTCTATAGATTTGTACCATTCTATGGCTGGCTAATTTAGCAATACCATAAGGACTTTGAGGTAATAATTCAGTATTTTCATCTTGGTATTTTGTTCCATCAGAATCTATAGCATAATTTGATCCAAACATTTCGCTGGTGCTAGCTTGGTAAAATTTTGAAGAAGAAGAAAAATGTACTATAGCTTCTAGTAAATTTATCACTCCTACTGTATCTATTTCAAAAGTTGTTGAGGGTTGTTTAAAACTGGTACCAACATGACTTTGAGCGGCTAAATTGTATACCTCTTGGGGCTTGTGTGTGCTTATAATAGAATTACATCCACTAGGATCAGTTATATCGAATTCTTCTAGATTAAAATTAGGATTGTTAAGCAGATGTTGGATTCTACCTAGGGTGTTTGTGCTGGATCTACGATAACACCCTATTACTTTATAATTAAAATCTAATAATAATTCTGCTAAATATGATCCATCCTGGCCTGTTATACCTGTTATAAGAGCTGTTTTCATTTAATTTTCCTCTTTTCGACTAAGAACAACTTCTGGAGTTAGTAGGGGGCTGTCTAATATATTATCGGCATAAGAATGATATTCTGAAAGTTTTTGTTTTTGTTTATCCACAGCTAGTTTCATAATTTCCATTTGACGACCTTCTTTTTCTCTTACTTCTTCATCTTCTAACATTCGTATTAAACCAACCCAGCTACTTTTACCATCTTCTATTCTTTTGATTCTTTGTTCGCGAGTAGCTTTAAGATCCTTGCTAATTTTTTGCTGTTCATTAAGCAGTTTGGTAAATTCATTAGTGTAATTAGCGATGCTGTTGCGGGCAAACGACAGTTGAGTTTC
>Ga0169931_10008579_pt1 | contig 14887 bp, 12 predicted proteins | sample Kivu_15m_20L_FD_129675 | JGI IMG/M metagenome (GOLD analysis project Ga0169931, IMG submission 129675) | Freshwater microbial communities from Lake Kivu, Western Province, Rwanda to study Microbial Dark Matter (Phase II) - Kivu_15m_20L... | ecosystem: Environmental > Aquatic > Freshwater > Lake... | reverse complement strand
AGATAACTAAATTGAAGTAGAATGTTGTTACTCCTAAGAATAAGAAGAAAGTTAAATAGTAGGATGGTTTTGTGTATCAAGAAGGTAGTATTAAATTTGGTCATATAAAAAGAAACAATAGCAAAAGAGATGAACAATAATAGTATGTTTAAGTTAATGAGGAATAAGATAATGTTGATAATGAATTATAATAATAGCTCGATGAATAGATGAGTCAATAAGATCAATAATAATGTAGTAATCAACAATAATAATTATAATAAGAATAGATTTAATAATAACAATAAACTAAACATATTAAATCTAATTAAATTAAATAAGCTAAAGTTGAATATAAATAGCATAAATCAAATTCAAAAAGGCTATAATAACATCAATAATAAAAGCAATAAAGTAATAAGTAATAATGTAATTAATAAAACAATATCATTAATACATAAACATAATTGATAAGTATTAATAATAAGTTATCTAACAATAATCTAAATACTTAAACATAAGTATTAACTAACAACAATATCAATACAACATAAGTTACTAATAATAATATTGAATACAATTAATAGAAATATACATAGGTATATTAATAATAAAGATAGATCCAGAAGACTATATAACAACAATAAACACTGATGATTTAACAATAGACATTTAAGATAATCTAAGATAATATAAATATGATAACAACATAAATAGTCAATAAACAATAAATATGCAACAATGGTCAATAATAAACATAAAATCAAGAATAGAATATATGTAATTAGAAGGATGAATAACCTCAATAGAATAGATTGTAAAGAATGAATAGTTTTAAATCTTAATATCCACTTTAAAATCTAGATTAAATTGCATAGAAATATAATCTTAATAATATAGAGTATAAGCAATAGATAAGATCAGATAAATAGATAGAATTATTATGTACGTAGTAGTATAGCTAATATCTTAAATAAAAAGTAGTAAGGAAGATCATCAAGTAATAAAAGATCAATCAACCATAAAATAATCATGATGATACCTAGAATAAATAAGATAATAAAATAGAATAAGTTGAATAACCTTAGTTGAACTTTATGAATTATTAATATAAATAGATATATTACAAACCATAACAATAATAAAATAAGATAAATCAAGATGAACAATAATAAAATAACTAAATCAATAATTAGTAATAATAAAGATCTGTTTATAATAATTCTGCAAAGAGTAATAGAACTAACACAGCATCTAACAACAAACAACCTTCTAAATCTAAACAATCCAAACATCATAAAAATAATGTCTATACATAATCAAGATCAATTAAATATTGTTAAATAGGTATACAAAAAGAATTAACTTTAGAAGTATCAATACAAACAGACACATAATATATCATCCCAACATTACCACCACAACCAACAATCAACAACAATAATAGTTATTTAAACAATAACTTCATGAATGCAAAGGCAGAAGAATAATCTAATAAAGAATCGATTGATCAACTTAAAGATAATTTCTTTAAATAACCCACAAAACCTAAAAATCTTAAAGAAATAAAGAAGAAATAGATCTAACGTGCACATATAACCAATAAAATCTATGGAGAATGCTTAGATGAATAATATACCAAATTTTAAAGAGTTATCCAAGGTAAATAAGTCTAAATCTACAAAGAAGAAGGATCAGTCCAATAAATCTAAAGAATCTACACCAACGGTCAACTCTTCAATCAAAATGGTCTCTAAATCTCATCAATCTATACAAAATATACTAAACTTAAAAAAGTATATCAGATATTAGCTGATAAAAACTAATGGTTAATAACTAGACTCTTCTAAGATGTCTATTCGGTTAGATAAACCTCATGTTATGGTGTTTGGTTATGCAAAAATTATAAATGGACTTGCTATCTTGTTGATAATAATATTAAAGTTAATTAATAAGGTACACCACTCTATACATATCATTAAAGTACATCTATTATTATTTAGATAATTTATATTGGACGAATATATTATAAAAAGCAATTGCAATAGCTGTTGGTGGGTATTAAAACATATAAAAGTATTAAGTCTCGCAATTATTTAATATGTTGACTGGTTGTAATTATCTTACTTTACCTATTAAATAAGATCCTCGTAAAAATATGAAGATTCTTCAGGTTATATCATAATGTACTAAAAAGAATTATATAATAAATACTTAAAAGAACATGTCGAAATTGAAGAATTAGTGTAATTAATCTATATATTATATATTATCTATAAGAAAAGGTAATTAAGAGGAAGAAGCTTTGGTGGAGATCTCGCAGGATGGGAAAGATAGTTTTTGGATGAAGTTTAATAAATTTACGCAAGAATTCAATAAAATATAAATACTGCAACTACGCATAAATCATAACTATACAGTAACTTAACTAGGTACAAGAAATTAATCTAGTTTAACAGTTATATAGTTATTGTTCTAGCATTAAGGTCAAGGTTGCATAACATTATCATATATCTAAAAGATAGGTTCATTAAAAGCATTTCTTTATAAAGAATAAAAATCAAAGGTGTTAAAATTGATAGGATCAGCTAAGTAGAAAAATAAAAATCATCTATTCTTTTAATGCAATTTTACATAAAATAAATATTTTTTGTTTTTGCAGGCATAAGATAAGCCTATTAGAGTGTCTTATGTGGGTGAGGGTCAACCTAGATTGAGAAAGATGGAAGAGATTAATAAAGATGGGTTGAGTAATGATCTAGCTGAGTATTTACCTGTTAAAGATACGAAAGAAAATACAGATAAAAGTTAAAGAGGATGGATGAATTCTGGTTTTGGTACGAGAAATAATAAATCAACGTTTGGTAAAGAAAGTGGTTTATAGTTGAAATTGAAATAGAACTTTATCGAGTATATATTAAGACAAAATACAAAGAAGTTAAATTTATGATATTAATATAAGATATATTTTATTATTATTCTATCATTAAACATGACATATATCATTAAATACAAATATATCATATTTATTATGAGTTAAATTAGTAATATTCTTTTAATACAGTTATTTTCGATCTTAATCAAATTTATATATGTAATCAAATAATCAAAAATATGCATATGCAAGTACAAGTCTCCTCTCTGGACTATTCTATCTCCTCGCAGATATAACACTCTTCCCCTTCGATACCATCTCAACAAGATTAAAAGGATATAAAGGTCATCTACAAATAAACACAGCAAGATATGCATATTAAAGTTTAAAACGTTAAGGAAGAGGTCTATATCGTGGTATAAGTATAACAATTCTTCAGTCATTTGTACCAACAGTTATGTATGTCTATCTCTATGATTATCTTTTGGTAAAGACATCAAAGATGATAGATAGATTGACAGATAAAAAATAATTAAAATTAATAACACCATTTTTTGTATCAGCGATATCAAAAGCAATACCACTTATTATAGAATTACCTTTTGATACGTTAAGGACTAGGATACAAGTATATATTATTATAATATTAAGATCAATTCTGAAGAGTATCAATACAGATCATTACGTTAAGGATTGAAACAAATACAGTAGAAATAAGGGATTTTAAGATTTTATAAATCTACTAAGATATTTTATACGACTAAGATTATATATACTGCTCTGTCATTTCAGTTTTATTAGTTGTTTAATTATTTTTTGCCGAGTTTGCAGCCTTATTCATCGATATTCAATTCTGCAATGGCTGCTTTTCTTGCGACTACTTTTGTAAATCCTTTATAGGTTATAATAACGAGATATGCATTGGTAGATACGACAAAGACTAAATTAATATTTAAGCAAATGTTAAGAAATATATATAGAGGGGAAGGATTTCATGGGTTTTATAAAGGATATCCTACTGAGGTTTTTATTAATTGTTTTTATGCGATTGTATGGATGCCTGTTTTTCAATATATGCGGACATAGTATGGGATCAATATATTAGATTGATTTTAATGGATTTATATAAGTAGAAATAATAAGTATAATTATAAGAAATATCATATTATTGATGGGTTTTTATTGAGTTGACCTGTGGACGTACTGCCTACTCGATTTTTATTTAGTTTTTTATTTATAGATTTTTTTAGTTTTGCTTGTAAACTTTAGATGATTTTTCTTTATCAAATATATATGTACAATAGTTATAGTTATTTTTGTAGTTTAGCATCTTTGCTGCCGCTTATCTAGGTCATTTATTTCAGTTTTTGAATTTATGCAACAGGTTTCTTTTTCTTGCCAGATAGTTATTCTTTTAATTGTCTATTTTATGCTCTAAATATTGGTATATTTACTTTAATTATTAAACGACTGTCATAAGTTATTAGATTTGTTTGTTGGCTTTGTTTAATTGACCGAAGTTTATGCTGCTTTGGCCATTGTTTTTAGATTAATTTAGTTTTTTTGAAGAGATTGGTTTATCTTAAATGGTATTTTTCTTTATTTTATTTTGTTTTGGGGACTTTTTTTATATGTTTTTTTGAACTTAGTCTAAAGGTACTTTTTCAAGCGCTTTTTAATGAGCTTTTTATTAATGTTTATCTCTTGATTATTTCTAATGTTTTTAATGGGTTTATTTTTGTTGATTAGTTTGAAAATCTGGAGTTTCTTGTTTAAAAAAAGTCGGCTTGCTAATGACTTCTACTTTTTTGGGTAGCGGAGGCGATGCTACATTTTTAATACTACTTTTTAGTTGTTTTTAATTTTCTATTTTATTATTCGATGGTAATTTATTATAAGTCGGTAATTTAGTCTGCGACTATTTCTTATGCCTATCAATTCTATTCTCTAAATCTTGTTCTAATTTCTTAATCCTCTCCTCTATATGATCAATACTATTCTAACTCGATGAATCTGATTATGGTATTTTTTATCTATTTTTATATACAATTTTATTCTCCATTAAAGATGAATCTTCTTAGCTGAGTGATGATTATGATTAACTATATATTTTTTATTGATTTATTTGTTTTACAATCTTAGACATCTTTGCGATGTTTGTTGTTGCTTTGTTTGTGCGATCATCATTATCATCGCTTAATTAAGATTAACTGCCTTTATATAGAATAAAAGGTACTTTAGGATTTATGGGGTTTTGGTTAGTTATAACTTCTCATGTATTTGAATTATAAAGGGTTTTAAATTAAATTATAATTTGGTATATAAAGAATAATGATAAATATATGGGACAAAGGATAATTATAATTAACATTTTTATATAAGTAGTTTTATTAAGAAAACGCTCATTTTTTTAATTATCTAAGATGAGTATATTTAAAACATCATAATTATTATCATTTTATTATCTAATAAAAGCTAGACTTCATGGGAAATTGTTGTTTCGGTGATCATATAAAATCAAAATAAAAAATATATAGAGACAGTTCTTTTGATTAACAAGATAAATCAATAAATAATTTAGTATAATCTCGAAAACAATTGTCGTCTACAATTTGTGAATCAAGTCCTTAAAAATCATCACTTTAACTATCACAGATTGTAGATTCTCAACTATAGTAACCTTAAAAAGATGATAAAGATCAGTTAGAAATCCATAGAAATGCATCATATTCACGTATAATCAAAAAGAGGCCTACTGTACTAAAAAAAGATCAAGAAGAAGAACAAATAAAAACACATCAAAAAGTTCAGAAAAAAGTATCAATAATAATGTTGGATCAATAAAGTAACGAAAGTAACATATATAATCCTGAAATAAAAGCTCCATAGAGCATAGATAAAGTAAGTTTGTTAAACGACGTGTAATTTTAATTGCCAAAAGCATGTGCGGGGCCATTAATCATACCTTACATCGATTATTAATAATACTAAACATGAAACATCATAAACGGTTCAAAATGATATGTATAGCCGGCTATTATTACTCATAGTTTAATATAACTATATTATATATATGTATAAATGTTATTTATCGGAATAATTGATTAAGTAGATAAAATCATGCTTTTTTCATCATTAAGTATAATCTTGCTTATTTTCCATCTTTTTTAAAACCAGACATAGCTTACATACCACCTGATACTCTCATCAACAATCCGCCAAAACTAGCAAATATTACAATCTAATTGCCTTTTTCTTATATCTCAAAGACAGTACCATACATAACATAATCATAGCTATCTTTTTCTGATGGTTTATATATATCATCATGTGAATATAAATTTTTGATATGATCACAATTGGTTAATTTGATAAGAAAAGAGTCATTACTTGAGACTGGATAGATTTGGATATTGATATCTACTTAGATGTATCTTCTGTTTTGTTTATCGGAATATGAGATTAGATGGACTCTTGAGACGTTTCTGAAGGGGGTTTTATTGTCTGGATCGATTTTGTCGACTTTGAATCTGTCTTAGAAATATTATTTATCCATTGATGTTGAATAATTATTATCAAATTGGCTTTTAACAATACAATAATAACATAATTAGAATTGAATTATATACAAATATCAAAGTATTAATCAAATTGAATGTAAATATGATTAATAATATAACATCGTTATTTTAATTTACTTGATACAATTCTTTTTTATCTTTATGAATTAATTCTTCATATTTTAAATATTCAATATATGTTTATAATATATATTCGTTATGTCATATTTAAACAAAAATAATTCTCTGTCCTTCAATAGTCTCTAAAAATCTTCATAATAATCATAAACCGAATACCTTACCTCGAAGCTGATCGAATCCCACAACAAATTGATGAATGAATACTAATATTCTCAAAAATTATAATAAAAATTAAAAGAATATTAATAGCGATATGAACTTACTCTATCATAAAATTAAAATCTAGTCAAAAAGTACACAAATATTCAAACTAAATATGATAAATAAAAGAATAATTATGATAAGCTTAAGGTTTTATAGAATAATTATGTGTAATCATAAAAGAAAAATGATATATTAAGAATTGATTTATAATCGATGAGGACGAAGGTCTATGAACTTATTTCTAAGAATTAGAATTTAACAGAGATTAATAATAAAATCTAAGCATCTTGTTTGAAATTAAACTAAAAAATACAGTATTAATATATAGTTATATAGAGTTTATCAATATTAGATAAAATGTAAATAGAATTAGATCTAGCAAATAAAGATTTAGTATAATAACTTGAATTAAAAGTATAATAAGAGGAATTAAAGCATTAGACATTTGGAATAAGAATTATAAGCTAGTAAAGAGAAGAATAGTTAGTTTATGTATAAATATAAAGAAATGGAAGGGATAATCAAACACGAGAAAGAGAAATATAATAAAAATATCAATTAAATGTTGATGTTACAGAATTAAGTCAAAAATTATAAAGAAAAAAATTAAAATTTGGCTGAAGAAATAAGAAAACTTAAAGAAGAAAATCATAATTTAAAGATAAAAGGAAGACAAGAAGAAAGAAATCTAGCAAATTAGTTAGAAAAACTTAGTTTTTAATATAAAAATTTACAGGCTTAATATAAAAAACAAGAAATATAATTGATTTAAGCCAAAAACATGCCTTTACAAAACATATAAAAGAATAAAGCAAATTTTCAGCATACAAAATAGCTGATCTGCAAATTAGACCGTTAATAAAAAGCAAAAATAGCATAGAGAAACTCTCCAACATCTCGTCATAGATAATATTCTCCACATATCATCTCAAAATATACTCCAGTACGAAATTATAAAGAATAAAAGTAATAAAAATTGATTATTTTATAAAAAGTAGGTTCGATGTAAAATCAGATGTTGAATTGTAACATATAGAGAAAGAAAGTGATAGCGTAGATTGATAAAATTGATGAGGCTAAAGTCAAAACGAAAGATATGATATCAAGAAGGCGAAGATTATAAGTATAATTACAAAATCAAGAAAAACAATTATAATCAACTAGAAATTAATTAAAAAAATTAAAAGTTATATGAATGATTCTATCTATATGATTTTTTCATATATATACTTTGTTGATTTAATTTATTTGGATATTTTCTGATAAATTTTAAAATTATATAATAAAACTATTAGATATGGATAATTGTACAATAGATTGTCTATAAATCTTTGGCAATTTTACTCAATAAGCAACATGTTCATATGCACAAGATCAATGTAATCAAGATACTTTTCAATATGTTCAATTATATTACTGTGATATAAATCAATCATTTATTCTCCTAATATTCATCTCAGTATCTTAGCTATCATCTAGGTCATATCATTAGCGTTGATATACTATGCACTTAAGTATCTTACTGATGATTATTTGGCACCTTGTGTTTAGGAATTTATTGTTAAATTGAGTATAATATATGATATGTAGATATGTCTGATGCATTGGCTGGAATTACGTTTTTGGCGTTTGCTAATGGAGCACCTGATATTATAACTGCGATAGTGGCAGGGTCAAGTACGTCAGATTCGACTGTTTTAATACCATTTGGTTCAATATATGGTGCCGCATTATTTGGTATGGCTTTTATTCTAGCTATGGTTATATAATATTCATAAGGCAAGAAATTAGTCCTGAAAAAGCGTTAAGCCTTAATCCCTTTAGGTTTTTATATCGGCGGTACAATATATCTCATCCTTGTCTCTTTAATAATCCAAAAAATGAATATAATAATCGCTCTTATCTTTTTGTCTTTCTACATTATGTATCTTTTATAATCTATATAGCTATATATTAATCATAATCTATGATGAAAGACAAAAACATAAACAATTAAAAGATAAGCTTTTATAGAAATCATTGGCTTCATAAAAAGATTCAACGATTATTGTAGAGGTGAATAATCATGCATAATAAAAACTTAAATAATAACAATAAGATTAAGAATAAGCAGAAAATAAATAAAAATCATTGATAGGTACTATTATTGAGTTCATCAAATTGGTATGGAAGTATATATTTATTTATACTGTACCGCCTATTTCAGCTAAATAATGGAGTCCTCTAAAAGCAGTTATAAGTCTAATTATCTCACCATTCATCAGTGCTATATCATATGGATGTACATTACACTATATTTAGTTAGTTAATCATTCAATAATAGATTATTTGGAATACCATATATAGTAATCTTTTCAATTCCTGCATTATGTTTTTTATTACATAGTATTTTTTTTATTGTCAAGCAAAGAAGGCCTTAACAAACTGTTTTATATTCGATCTATAGTTTTGTTATTATAGTCTGTTGGATAACTTATGTATGTTCGATTTTGATAAATCTTATGGAATTACTTCAACTTTTGACGAATATTAATTCTGTCTTTTTGGGTTTAACTGTTCTTGCCGGTGCAGCCAGTATCGGAGATTATCTATCGATAACTACTTTTGCTAAGAAAGGATATGCATCTACTGCAGTGGCTGGTGTATTTTCAGGTCAATTAATGAATTTTTTATTAGGTATGGGAGTATCTAATGTACTTAATTCAATTGATGGATAAAGACCTTATACAATATTTGATTTTCAAGGGTCTACATTTGATCAAATATCAGATACGATAATTGTTGGTGTAATTGGAATGTCTTTAATATATATGGCATGGATATTTTGGCGAATTATTAAAAAAAAGTAATTTATATAAATATATAGTGGGGTATTATAACAGTCATAAAAAAAATTTGCTCAATTTTTTTACTTTACTTTTGTATTTGTGGCTTTGTTTTTATGTATATTAACTGACTTCTTTAGATAAGTAAGTTGTGATGTTTAATGAACATATATTTATATAAAAATCACTGAAAGAATTTTTTATTCATAATATTTTTACTAACTACTTTGATCTTGCCTTATCGAACTTCTTTCTCTTTTTCTTTTTCTTTCGATTTTTCTACTGGTTTTTTATAATTATTGTAAGCCTATTCATTAGGATTATTACTTCTGTCAGTTTTGATCAATTATTATTTAGTCTTTTTAGATAAAGCAATATCTTTTAAAACGGTGAGGTCATCAATCGATTATGAAATATTATGATTAGTTTTTTATCTTTTTTGTTTTAGTTAAAGTAGTTATTTTATTTATTGTTGAAGGGATTTTATTTTGTTATTTTTATGATCAAGGTCTTTTGTTAGTTTCTGTATCCTTGAATCCAAAATTTGTTAATCGTTTATTGATTAAAATTTAAAGTATTATGTCTATAGATTTATACTTTGTGTGTTTATGGCATTGAAATTTGATAGTCGACCAATTTTTGGGCTTGACATTATTTAACTAGTTTTTGTGGTTTTTGCTTAGATATAAGATTGATGTGGTTGAATTGATGATGTTTTTTATAATTTTATATTTTTCATGATCTTATGATGAAATTTCTCCCAAATATTTTGTAATATAATCAATTCTTAATTAATGAAATAGTCAACAGGTCTTATAGATTTTCTATTAAAATAATTTTATAAAATATTATTGACTATGCTTTATGATGAATCTTTACTTTTTAAAAATTAGATAAGTATATAATTTAAGCTTTAATCGCTGATTTTAATGAGTTGTAAATAATTTTTACTATTTTATAATACTTTTAATTTGTTTTATAAGTGATATTTTAATATAAAATCTTTTATTACGTTATTTTTTAAACAAAATTAGAGCATTTATATGTTGTTTAATATTGAGTTTTAACCTTTTTATTAATGATTTTTTAATAATTAGGAATCGATTTTCTTTTTGAATTAGTCAATTTATAAGAATGATATTACTTTATAGATTTATTAAAGGTTTATGACTGAGAGGATTTATAATTAGCCGCCGTATAGAGCACGAAGGACTAAGATTAAGGCTTATTAATTCAGATTTTATAGATTAATTTATGAGCAATTTTGAGGCAAATTAGAAAAATATTGAGAATCTATTGATAGATATGCTAAGGAGAGCTATAAATATTATGATTTTGTTATGATTTTTATATCTGAATACGGATCTCTTGGAAAATTTTAGAGTAAAGTAGGGTCTAATTTATCATTTATGTTTAATCGAAAATTCATTATTAATATATTTTTATATCTAAAGGTTTATAATTATATTATAGTGATAAAATACATATAATTAAATAGATATTACATCGAAAAAGTATATAGATCAACGTAATTGCAAAGTTTATTTTTAAAGTATAGAATTTTCATTTTCAATGTTATTTTAACCATTGATAGGAAATATTTGCCAGAAACGTAGCGTTTAATCTCCCGCTCCAGTCACTATTGTACTTCCATCAGGACTCATAGCTAGATATAACACTCTATAAGCATGTCCTGTTAAAGTAGATACTTTCTTCATCTATGGACATTTCCAAATATTTATTTAATTGAATGAATATCCATGTGTGCTTACTAGTTCATTTAAAGATCGACTGAAAGTTAAATTACATACTTGAGATCCTACATCATATGATTGAGTTGTGTCTCCTGTTAATGTATTTCTAAATTTTATAGTACGATCTGCTGTTCCTCCTCCTGAGACTAAAAGTCCATGATGATGAGGTGACCATGCCATAGCTTTTACTGCTGCTAGATGATCTTGAAACTTTAATATTGGTTATGTAGAATGATTATTCCAAATAAATAGTTTATTATCGTTGCCGCCTGAACATAGTTGTTGTTAATCAAAAGACCATTTAAGTCCACAAACTTCTTGTTTATGTCCTATTAATCTTCTAATATATTGATTATTTGTTCTGAGATCTCTTTATAAAATCATCTGATCTCTTGATCCTGTACTTAAAACATTAGAATTCCATGCCATTGAGCCTACTCGTAAAGAATGTCCAGTCAATAAATTAGTTCTTTTAATTTTTACAAGATCCCATATTTGTACCTCACCGTTATTAGTTCCAACAGCCGCAAGGCAATTTTTGGTTGAACTACTAACTGAACTAACCTGATTACAAATGCCCAAATCACATAATTTTGTAACTCTAGAATTATTAGCATTCCATAGATAGACACTTGTAGCTAATCCAACTATAAGAAAATTATCTATTGACCAATCAACTAAATTAAGATAGAAATCATCTTGTAATGCAGGGGCATCTAATACTTTTATTGGATGCTTATTAATTTTTCTATTATGATTCTTAAACCCTTTCAATGAATCACAAATCTTCAACCCAATCATATTATTATTAAAATTTTGTTTCGGCCTAAGATAATTTTGTCCATATCTAAACAAATTTAAATTTTAATATATCTCTATACTTTTTAATGCAGTTTATTTATTTTTTTAATGTAATATATATTCTTTATATATACTTGGTATAATTTAAGTATTTTTTTATTTATTTTAATCTTATTTAGCCCAATATGTTTTTTCTTATTTAGTATAGATATAATCTCGTAGCATCATCTTACGATTTGGTATAAATCTATCTATTTGTTATTTTTTTATAGATTCTTTATAAGAGAGATCTTATAATTATTAAGGTTCTAGGTTAAGATTAATGTACGATCTGTTGTGTAGAGGAAGGGTAGGGTGTTTTATTATTATGTTTATTTTTTTGAAGGTTTTTCTTAGATTGATTTGTGGGGTTTATATAGGGTTTTCATTGATATGATATGGTTTAATAATTATAATAAAATTAATATGTAAGATTTAAGGATATATGAAAGATAAGGTAATTAGTAATTTTTATAAATAATCATAGTTTTTAAAATTAGTTTTAGTCTTTTATAAGATATGTTATATTGTCTATTTTTATCTTTTTGCCGATATAGATTTTAGCGATTTGGCTTGATAAACTATCCATATAGAGAATATATTTCTGTTAGATCTCATAGAGATTTGTATGTTTCATGAGGCTGAGTTTATCGGGATGAGGGCTTAATGGTTAGATATAAAAATCATTTTAGATATGGCGCTATAAAGGTAATAAAAATGTAAGCATATTTGAGCCAAAAACAGATTTTATATTCTGTATTTATCCTCTATCGAAAAGATTGATCTTTATATCATATTTTGTACATTATTAGGATTGTTTTTTGTGTTGATAAAAGGTGTTGGACAACATTATTTAGTTTTTACTCCGTCTAAGGTTCTATAGTTAGTTAAGATCATAAGAGTATGACTGATCCATAACATAATGATCATAATACCAACAAAAAATGCAGAAAAAGCCGTGATGACCCATAAAATTATTACTCCAGGTTACATAAGTTCAAACAAGTTTTGATCTTTTTCATTAAATACTCTTATAGTAAAATACCAAAATTGCATAACTCCAATAGACATATAAAAGCAAAAAAGATAAAAAGATTTCTGATTAGAATACCCAATACAGGTTTGTGTCCATACACAATGATGATCCATTTTATATACACATTAATTGCAAGTACTACAATATGATACTCTTGGAAATTTATATACCTATGTAATTTAGCATTTCTTATGAGTTAAAGAGTATTAATAATCAAAGAACTTTTAATTTTAATATTATATATTTGGTATTTTATTAAACTTTGGTACTTTATTTTTGATTCTGATAGTTTGTATATAACTCCAGAGGCACATGAATACATCGAAATATGTTAATAGACTCATATAATATGCACGTTTATCATTTATGATAGGTTCAAAGATCTTACTTGATGAATGAGTACTTGTGTTTAGAGATAGAGACAGCTTAGACAGATTCCGATTGTATAAAATATTATGCAATTATTTTTTGGCATTGTATGATTATGACGATTTCTTCTTTATGATTGATTATTATGTCGATGATGATCATGATTATTCATAAAGATTTATATAAATTATATATTATATACAATAGTTATTATTAAAAAATAAAAAATCAAATAAAATCTATCTTTTTTTATTTTTTCTTAACAACCACTTTTTATTTCTTGACCTAAGCTTAAGGCTCTTATTAAAACAATTGTTCTAATCGTTCTTCTTCTTCTAATAATTTAAATTTCTTAGGAACAAATTATTTTTTAGCAGCCTTCGATTTAACATCATTCTTTAATGATAAACTAAATTCTTAACTAAATTTATCATTTCCTGAGATTTGTCTATAGAAAAACTTAGATGCATCATCATATTTAATATAATTTAATTTATAATCTTAATACTTCGGCATGATGATCTTCCATTCTGATTATGATTATAATAATGGTGATTTATATAATATTTTTTACATTTATGTCATCTTTCTTATAAATTATTTTTATATTTGTTCAAATTTTAATTTTATAAGTTAAAATCTCTTTGTTTGACATTATAATAAAAAACTAATAGGGTTTAAGATCTATTTACAGATGATATCTAATGGATTTATAGAGATTTTTGTGAGTTTAAAGATCCATTTAAATTAAAATATGTTTATTAATTTTTTGAAAGTGAATTATATCTATTTTGGATTGATTTAATTGAATTGATAGAGCGCTTATGGATCAGAATATGATAGAAGATTTTAAAATAATAGAAGAAGATCTTTATTTTATCGGATTTGAATTGATTTTACGTATTTATCTTTTAATTTCATTAGTTAAGTTATTTACATTTTGGAGACCCAGATATTTTTTAAATCAGTCAATTCTGAATAATTTATATTATACATAGTAGTAAGACTGATTAACCTATGACTGTTTTCATGAGGATAGCTTTTTAGCGATCGGCTACCCACCATAGACTTTTATTAAGCATTTATTGTTATCTTTTATTCATGATCTCTAACATTTTTATAAGACTTTATCTATTATAATATGATATATGTATATGTAAATGTATATAAAGATGATTAAAATATGATACAGATCAAAAATAGAATTTGAGGAAGAGGAAGCCTAATGCTAAAGTTGTTACAGAAAACAAGCTGATCCATTTGAATATATTAAAAAATTTGAATAATTTATTCTTTTATTAATT
>Ga0169931_10008578_pt1 | contig 14890 bp, 6 predicted proteins | sample Kivu_15m_20L_FD_129675 | JGI IMG/M metagenome (GOLD analysis project Ga0169931, IMG submission 129675) | Freshwater microbial communities from Lake Kivu, Western Province, Rwanda to study Microbial Dark Matter (Phase II) - Kivu_15m_20L... | ecosystem: Environmental > Aquatic > Freshwater > Lake ... | reverse complement strand
GACAACTGTAGCTCCGAAGTAAGAAAATCAGCCGTAAAAGACCTCAGCATAGCCAGACAAGCAGATCAAGCCTTCAGTATCATAGCCAGAAAAGACAACTGTAGCTCCGAAGTAAGAAAATCAATTTTCATAGTTATCTTAAAAATCAAACGATAAATCTAGAAAATCATAAAAAAATGATAACAAAAAGGATTAGATCCAAGCTAACTCTTTAAAATCAAAAGATAGCTAAATAGCTAGGTTTAATAGTAATAAAATAAAAACTGAAATTTCAAATAACTAAAATGGTAAGAAAATTTCAAATCCTCGACCACAAAAACCTTTTTAGTTGGAAACAGAAAGAAAGAATCAGGCATCTAAAACTAATCGATAAAATATCATTAATTCTAAGCATCGCTAAAATTCTTTAAAAATAAACTAACTTCCCTAGACTGCATAGGCACATCAATCGATTGAGCAGACAAATCAAAGAAGTAGAATTCAGTAAATGAACCAGAAAATTGATGATGTACAAAAATAAGTAGATTAAAATATAAAAAGTTAAGACTATCTTCATAAATCTTCTAGAAAAAACTCTCAAGCCTAGCTAGCTCTAATAATAGTATCTTTGATTGTATTGCTACTATTGATACAATGCTGCCGCAAGGGAAACAAAGTTACAAAAAAATCTGAGTCTTAGAATCAATTCAAATAGTAGGAGTAGTATAATTTCTCGGATGGACCCGAAATAGCCTAGAGACTTGATGATTGAATATATGTTCTATATCGATTACATGATTTTATTAAACAAAATGTAATTAATTGATGACAAATTTCGCAATCATTCGAGAATTCTGATTTTTCTTGTTTATTCTCCTTCTTCAGTCTTTTTTTTAATCGTAATTTTCATAAAAGTCTTTTTCTTAGGGATAGGTTCTTCCCTTTCCATAACAAGAGCTATGCCACGATTCGGTGCTTATGCTTCTTAATGTTTTTGTTTGTGCATCTGCTGCTGTAAATCAAACAAATTCAATCTCATTTCCTGCTATTCTTCAAACTTACGCTATTTTTATTTTTGCCGCACGTATGATTGGAAAAATTAAAATTGTTCTTGAGTAGCCATCTAACATTTTTGATTGTCTTTTGGGGGTTAAGGCACTGGATCTACAGGAGTATCTCTTATTGGAATCAAAGTAGGTTTTTAATTTTTGCTTTACTTTTTGCGTCGAATCTATCTTCTTTTTTCACTTATTTATTTTCTGACTTCTCCAATACCTATTCGATCTTCGATGATCTTCTCGGCTTTTTCTGTCACTTGATTAGACAATCCTTTAGATTTTTATTTGTAATCGAAACCGTCTTAAGAGAACAGAAAAGATCCTCCTACATAAGTCTTTATTGACGTAACTTTTGGTTAAACGTTTTACGACATCTATTATAAAATATAAAAGGAATAATTTGTTGAGGCTATTGAAAATACAAGAGAGCTTAAAGATAGAAATGAAAGATGTGATCGTTAGGAGAATAAGAATTTATGGAATATATGTTTATTTATTGATTTTTTGAATAGATATAAGTTTCTGAAATATCAGCAAAAATGTTAGGTTGGCTGTGGAAAAAAGGAGGTAGCAAAGATGCACCCAAAGAGTAGGAAGAAATCGACTAATAGTAACTCAAAAAGAAAGGTTTTAACCCTGAGGGACTCGACATTGAACCAGTAAAAGAGTAATAAATTCTGGACTTTGACCATGATTATGAGGGCTTCATCACCCCTACAGCTGAATAAGTACTTCAATTGGTCGAATCCTACAAGTATTTTTGTAAAAATATAGATTTTTCCCTAACGATGATGAGCATCGTCATCAGTACGCCTATTCAAAAGGAGGAAAAATATGCGCCCAGAAGTCTCAAGTCAACAAAATACGCTCAATAGGGAAGGAAATGATCAAGATAGTAGGAAAAAAAATTATTAGCGGTGACCTTAACCTTACACGCATCTCGTTCCCCATCAAGGCTATGGTGCCCAGGACTGCCCTGTAAAATTCAACCTTCAGCTGCTGTGTCAACCCTTACTTTATGAAAAAGGCTGTCTAGGCCTAAAATCCTCTTTAGCGTTTTAAATGGGTCATCACCAACACTATTGCGGCCTATTACTACATCACCATGTTTTTAAAACCAGTAAAAAATGTCTTAAGCAGCTTAATCCGGTGATTGGATAAACACTTCAAGGCGGCTATGCAGACGGCACCAAAATTTATTGCTAGCAAGTTAGCCATCATCCTCCTATCAGCTACTATCTTTGTGTGGGTCCCTAAGGCAAGTATAGATATTATGGTTGCTATAATTTTTCAGCACATGCCGGCCTTAATTCGATGGAGTTAGTAAACAAAGGCTACAAGGTCTATGAGTTCGTTAATGGAGACCGTATTGATGGAACTTTTAATAAGTAAATATACTCTGGCGCATTCTTAGGCACACTCAGGTCCTAAGCTACAGAAAAAGTAACGTTCACTGATAAAAAAAACAATCTAAGTTGCGAAATTACTTTCGGCAAAATGAAAAAAAAGTATTTTTTCCGATATTTAGACCTTCAGACTACTTCGAGACAACAATCAAACAAAATGGTAAAACTGCCAGCACTGTCTATGGAACCTATTGTGGATTTTTAAATTTTGATGATGTAAGATATTGGGATGGCAGATTCCTGAAGCCTTTCAAGGTAAGCTATGATAAATGCAGATTGTTTTAGACTAAAATACGCTTGAGTCTGATTTCAGAAAAAGAAATGATTTGCAGCTGCTGAAGGGTGGAAGACTTTAGTAAGCACAAAAAGCTAAGGAAGAAATTGAAGAATTCCAACGAAAAGATGTCAAGTTAAGAGAAAAATACGGACCTAAAAAATGATCAGAAAATCATATGACTTTTATGACTTAATATTGAAATTTGATAGCTTGTTTAATTAATTACATTTGAAATTGATCAGTAGAAGCAATTTATGATTCAAGTATGTAATAAATTGATGAAAACATCGTATATAATCGAGGTAGATCAATAAGGGCCTTATCCTTTTGACGGTGATAAAGTTAACTGTAAAACAGTAGTCAGAAAGACTTACCTACCTAACTCGCCTTTTGATTACTAGATTATGACCTAAAAAGTTAAAGCAGCTCTAGCAATCACATCTCCTTTTGTCATCAAAATATACACTATTAAAGAAGTTAAAGGCAAATCTTTCACGCTAGAATACGAGTATGTAGCTGAAGAGCTAAAAAACTCAGCCAAATACAATTAAATCAGTTTTGCTCAAATAATAAAGACAAAACTGTAATAGGCTTGCCAACATCTTAGGCAAAAAAATATCAAGTACGACATCAAATTAGAGGATATTGGCATAGATTAGCAAGGAGATCCAAAAATTTTTCTCGGGCTCAATTTTACACTTTAAAATGAAGCCATTCATCTGTAGCAGCACTACTAATTTTTTGTGTAAAAAGTGGTTGAAGCTATCAGCAAAAACAGATAAAATTTAAGATAAGTTTCTGAGCACACAATGTCCGACTATTCTATAAAAGTGGATCGTAAAATGATAGAGATGGAGGATAGGCTAAATCGAGTAAATCGTAAATCAAGTCATCGTTCAAGCCATGGAAGGTCAAAATAGCATTCAAAGCATTCTAAAGTCAAGAAAAATAGCTAAGACAATATCTCAACTAATATTGTAAGCAGTCCTACTAGCAAAAATCCACCAAATTATTCATTGTTGGCTGTAGATATGAAAAATCAAAAAACTCACAAATCATCTTTTGGAGACTACTCGACATCTAGTCATAGGTTAAACTAGTCATCTTCGAGCAGCCTTACTAAAAGGATCAGTTAAGCTTTATAGAAGAGTCAAAAAGCTTTCAACAGCTACGAAAAATTCTCGAAAATTAGAAATAGAGCTCATTGAATAATTATTTATTTTTATTTCTTTAAAAGCAAGAACTGAAACAAACTTTAAACATAACAAAACCAGCTCTTTTGATATAGAAGTTAAATATATTGTGAGCGTTATGCTATGAATCACTGAGAGGTCAGAATCAGCGATACGATTAATCCGTACAAGGCTAAGGCTTCTCCGAAAATGAGAATCAGAATCATTCCCACAAATATCTTATCTTGCTGAGCGTTTGCCCTCACACCAGCGTCTCCCACGATACCGATTGCCAAGCCCGCGGCCTAAATATCTTTTTGCTTACCAGCGAGCTGAATCCGCAGCAAAGTCCTGAAGCCAAATGGGCATAGGCAGATTTGTCGGAGTAATTATCTCCCGTGACTATATAGAGTAACCCCTACTTCTCTGCACGATGATGACTGCAACGATCATGCCGTAAATGCCGAGGATACCAGCCATGACGACGGGCACCACTGATTTCATGATAAGCTCGGGCTTGAGGACACCCATAGAGCAGATACCAACTCCGGCTTTAGCACTTCCGTAGGCAGCTCCAAGGTTAGCGAATATCAAGGCCGAAGCTACTCCGATGTATCCGAAGAAATATTGTGGGCAGTAGGCAGTCAAACACTCAGTCGACATAGTTGATTTGATGATGATATTATTAATCTGAACCAAAATTAAGGTGATAAATCAACTAGTCTAAACGTAAAATATTCGAGACTATGAAAGCTAAAAAATCAAATAAAAGCCCAATTTAAATATATTTATTCAGAGAGGCATATTGATAATAAATATAAAGCTGATAACTCAGTGTAACTATTGTTATTTTATTGATGAGTGTCAGCTCATAGCAATATAAACTGTCTATAGTCCCCAAAACAAACAGCTAAAAAGCAGCAATTAAACGCAGGATGACAGCCGACTATCGAAAAGCTGATCCCTCAAATCGATAAGAATTTAAAAGAGTCAATACACCTTCAATCAATTAACGCATACAATAGATGAGATAAAAAGGTTCTAATTGCTTTGAAACTATCAAAAGCAAACAAAAATAGCATCAATAGTTTTAGGAAAAGTGCTACAATTTTCTGGCCCGTAAAAAGCAAAATGGGCTTTAAGATTAAGACCAAAGAAAACCCAATTTTTGCACTATGCTTCAAAACATCAAGAAAGCTATCAAAGAAAACTAAAAAAAAGCAAAAAATAATCAATAAACATAAGAATTAATAGCAAACTAACTTACATGCAAGAACACTCGTCTTCATCATTTTTACCAGTCTGAAGACAAGGTAGAAATTTATAAACTGCTAAAGTCAGTGGATTCAAAAACATTCAAAAAAGAATCTCGATATTAAAAAGCTGAAACTATTGCAAGCAGCTATATTCTTAATCCCTTCGTCTATAGCAATACTATAGTATGTTTTTCTCTAGCCCTAAAATAACATCAAGCATCCAAAAAGATGAACTTCGAGCCTCCTCGCTATCGAGTTTCATCTTCTCTAAGTAGTAAAAGAGTGCAATTAGGTAAACCAGGTAAGAATAGGGCAATGTGTTTTCAACTTCATAGTGATGGAGATAACCAGTATATCCGAAGACTTAAAAGTTTCTTTGATTTCATATTCAAAGTCAACTTTTCTAACAACATCTACGTTAATCTGAATCTTATCAAAGCTGATTAAAATAGCATACCTACGAAATATAAAGTTTTTATTGGAAAAGGCAATAACAGCCTTCTTGTTAAAAGTTTGCTTAAAAGAAGATTCTGGTGGTAGATAACTGATAATGTTGATGCGCCAGACCTAGATTTTTGCTGGTCACAGAACATTATCGACAGCGTACATAAACGCCAGTCTCTAGCTCCTTAGGCAGTAAAAATGAACGATAGTACGAACAAAATTAAACAGTTTTCTGAAATATTTTAGCTAAATCGAAAAATTATGCCCAGCTAAAAATGTAGCTCAGTTTAGAAATTTATTCTGAAAGATGGGTACTAGATGCCTTTCTAGGATATCTATACGCCTGAATTGCTGACTAATCATCTTCCTAGAAATTATTGCATAGGTTCTAAGAAAAATCTATTTAAGTCTTTGCTGCACTACTATACTCACATAAAAAATAAAGACCCTTTTCAGTATATACCAAAGACTTATCACATTTCATCAATTATGGACGAATAGTATAAAAAATTTGTTAAAGAAAACAGACAAAATCCCAACAAAGTATGGATAGTAAAACCAGGTGAAAACACTAATCGAGGTAATGGAATACGTCTTTCCAAGTTTTCGAGTGTTTCTAGCTTACTTAAAAAAAACAAGCACTCGAATGGCCAACCCTTTACTTATATCGTTCAGTCGTATATTAATCGACCTTTTCTTTACAATAATCGTAAGTTTGATCTAAGACACTACATGCTTCTGACCAGTATTAATGGCTGTGTAAAGGCCTATTGGTATAAAGACGGCTACGTTCGAACAAGTAGCTAACAATTTGACCTCGAAGATTTAGATAATATTTATATCCATCTGACCAATGACGCTATACAAAGACATGGCTAGTATTTTTAAAAATATTAGCCAGCTAATAAGCTTTCATATACTGAGCTTCAAAGATATCTAGATTACGGTTTTCCTGGTAAAAACTATAGTCTTGAAAAAGATATTTTGCCTAAAATGAAAGAGATAGCTACTCACGTTGTTAAAGCTAATTATCATATTATTGATAATCGTAGACATCGCAATAATTTCTAAATATTTGGCTTGGATTTCATGATAGACCGTTAGTTCAAACCTTGGCTGATTGAAGTCAACTACAACCCTTGTCTTGAAATAAACTGTCCTCTTCTTGAAAGGGTAATTCCAGTTATGCTCTAGAACTCATTCAGACTCGCTCTAGACCCGCTCTATCCTCCAACTTCGCATTACCATCCGTCTAAAAGATTTTAACTCTCAGATCACTATCTAAAGAACCTACGATACTAGCTTATTTTTGATTAAAGCTCGACAAAAGTTCCAATAAATAATACTTACTAGTTCTCGGATTAAAAATAAGTTGAAGAAGAATATTTAGATGAAGGTCAAGAAATAAACTAACTGATTGTATGATTTTTTCAACTCTATCTCAAAAAAAATATATATAAACATGTTTTCACCAAAATATCAGAAAGAAAAATATTTAGCAGCTTTTATTGAGCGAAAAAATGCATTTTAATATATAAAATTTTCCTATTTAATATTTTAAGTGATGAATTTAATGACATTTTTGAGTATGCTAAAATTTCTGTTTCTTTTAATTTTATTAGATCAGAAAACTTAAAGACGATCAGAATTTAACGGTATTTTAAAAAGCTAGGCTATTAATGCCTCTATCAGAAGTAAGTACTTATATAAATTAATGACGCAATTTTCGGAGCATAACATTTTCTTTTAGGACAAACAGTCCTCGACTATCAACCAACCTTCGAATGTGAGGCCTGAGCAGTAAAACTAGCTCCCCATGCCTTATCTCAAGAAGGGTGACTCAATCATCTATATCGATCAATTCTTGAATAAGTAAGAAGAACCTGCGCCAGCCCCTGAACCGATAGAAAAACACAAAAAAGATGAAAATTATTCAGATTAGCCAGCTGATGACTCTTATTCATTGTAGTCCGCAGGCAAATTCAACCCTTCGGCATTCCACAATTTCCAAAAACATCTTACCGTTTGCATCAAAAACTCGATTCATATGACCCTTGACCAGACTGACAATGAGCCCTATAAAATTTTAGGAACTCGTTTGTGGAGAACGTTCCAAGCCTCTTCCGTTGCAACCAAGAAGGTGCTTCATTACCTTTTAGGAGAGAAAAACGAACATCGAATTACCGAACAAGGCATCAAGGAGTGTGGCTTGCATAAAATATATGAAGCTCATGATGAAGATACTTTGCGACAGGCTCGAATTTACTTGGCTAATGAAACCCTGCGACAAATTCGTGAGGGAAAACTCCACGAGTTTATTAACGCTAAAAAACTGAAAAACAAGGAAAAGTTCAAAAAATACGCCGCTATTTTCATAGAATAGCTATAAAACGGCTATCTAAAGAAGAGGCTACCCAGAGATAAGGTTAATGAACTTATCAGGGCTTGAGCAATCACTGATTCTATTTCACTAAGAATTCTTAAATCAATTATTTAAATAAATCAAATCACTTCAAGAACTTTAAGTCTTAATGTTTTTCTCTTTATCAACCTAAGAGTTCTTTTTTTCTTCACAAACTTCATTATTTATATTTAAAGATAAATCTGGAGATTATTTCCGATCTTCCTCTTGTTCTGTTTTATTTAACTATAGATTTCGCGTTTCTTCTCCTAATTTTTCTTTAGATTATGTGAAGTTTTACTATTTTTATTATTTTTGCTATTTTTCTTCTGACTGTTGAAGTTTGTTTTTAGTCAAGTCTACTTACATATAGACAGGACAATGATCGCTTCCCATCACATCACCCAAAACTATTGATTTTTATACCACATCAATAAAACTGTCGTTAACTAAAAAGTAGTCTAACCTTTTTCCTATGTTTTTTTAACGACATCCATATTAAGTTCTCCACCAAGTAAACTATTTGCCAGCAGGATTAAACTTTCTATAAGTGTCTATCCATCCTTTGGCCAAAATTTTTTTAAAACACTTTCTTTATTTAGGTGTGTACCCTGGTTGTTTATGACTATTAGGTGTCAAGTTAATGTCGAGTTGTTAGCAAGCGACATTCATGTCTCCGCACACGATTACACCCTTTCCTTTTAATTTGAGTTTTTCACAGTAAGACTCAAAGGCAGGCATGTAGAACTTTACCTTGTAATCCAGCCGTTCAAGCTACTTTCCTCCTGCGCTTGGAATGTAAACAGCTACTATATAAAATTTATCGAATTCGAGCGTTAAAACCCTACCTTATTGACTAAATTAAGCCTGTTAAAGGTCTTCAAATATAGACAGGGGAAGATACTTTGAAAAAATAGCAACTCCAGAGTAGCCTGCTGAGATTTTAGAAAAATTCCAGTAGCTGTTATAGCCTGCGAAACTAATTGGCGATTTTTCGAACATTTCTTTGTCTATTTTAGTCTAATTGAGGCAAAAAATATCAGGAGCGTATTTTTGTACAAAATAGTAAAGGTACTTTTTGTTCATGACACTCCTTATGCCGTTGACATTCCACATGGCTAGCTTTAGCTTATCGCTCGTCCACCCGTTTCCAGTAATTCCTTTATATGGAGCTTCTTTTGCTAAAGTGTAGTTTTACAACTCAGTGCTATCTAATTTCTTCGATCTCATCTTAAATCTAGATGTTTTGCTTGCCATTTTTTCTTACAATCTATGAAGTCAAGTAGTTTTCTTTATATGTTGATTTTTATGTGCCTTTAAAAGTTGCTTAGAAAATACAGTTGTCAAAAACTTCCATAAAAATATTTTTAGCAACTATGTTTTAAATGATTATTATATTAATCAGTAACTATATAGATTGTGAATGTCTAAGTTAGACTCTTTTAAAAATGAGCCTTGGAGAAATATCTAAGATGGAAACTTCAAAATATTCGATAATTGTGTCGATGATACGCTTGTTACATACAAAATCAATCAAAAGACTGAAAAATCGGGAATCGCTTTTAGCAGTTCGATGGTTCAGTAGTCTGGCAAAACGAAGCTCGACAACACTCTCAAAGTGTGGTTTCCTTTTACTGTTGCTGAAAATAGAACACCATGGACGATTTACGGTAGGCTAAAATCTGATACATTCAAGCTTCATATTGATCATGGAACCTTCAGAAAGGGCACTCATTCACTAAACTTTTTCAGTACTATCCACGGCAACAAAAAATTCGAGAAAAGCAACTACAAGCTGGGTTTATAAGTAAAACGCTCTTGGCTTACTAGTGCATTCAGAGTAAGATACAGTGGCTAAAATCCAGGTTGGACTCTTTTAAACAAAAGTTATTTGAATAAAAATAACTGGCAGTGTTGGGTTTTGAATGGAATAGATTTAAGTAATAACACTTGGAATAGTTTTGCGATTCAAGGTAACTGGAAAGATAGGTACGGCAACGATTGGTTTTTGAGAGGGAACGGAGGATAAAAATACTAAAAAGTTCAGCCTCTAAGATTATTCTAAAATGCTACTTTGAACTGGATTCATAAGCACACCTAATCAACTACTTTCGGCTTACAAGTAAAAAAATTGTTACAAAGGCTCAAGGTTCTTTAGTAGAACCCAAACTGAGGAACTTAGCAGGAGTCTGCTAATACAGATCTTTGTAGAATAAAGACACTGGTATTAGAGTGAAGGGGGATACTGATTTAAATTTTGGTGTATCTATCAAAAATAGTATTAAAAACTACGGTCGCTATGTCTTCGGAGTTCAAGTAAACGGATTAGGCAGGACTAATTCATTTAAATATGGGATCCAGGTCGAACTTGACCTTTGATTAAATTCAATACATATTAAATTTGTTCATTTTATCTATTCGAAAAAATAAGTAAGTGATAAAATATTTGCTTTTCGAAAATAATTATGATCAGTTTGTGGATTTTCTGTTTTCGATGTTAGTCGCCATCTCATTTAAAACTTATTTTGTGTATTAGAATCTAAATAATTGTAAATTTACCTTTTGACTAGTTCACGATTGCCACTACTCATAATCTAACTCAAGGGAAACTCGTTTTTTTCCTTATTTTTACCAGTAAAAATCACTTTTTTATTAAGCGAGTCTATTAAAAGTTCGCTCTGGTCGATGAAAATCACCTGTACTGATTTATTGCTGAGCCTAAAGATAACTGCGTGCTTTGATCTGAACCATCTTCGTACGTATACAAGCTTTTTGTCATCAACTATAGCACTTGTTGCTCTACTATTTTAGTTGCCAGTCACTAGATAGCCCTTAAAGTGATTAAATAAGCTGACTTTCTTTTTGAGCTAGGCTGGATGCTATTTAATAAGGTAACGACGAGCTATTTACTATCTATCAATTCTCTCGATATAGTAAAACCAGTCTTCACCGTTTGAGAGGATTTTAGTGGAATCGTTGAAGTAGACTCCAATCATGCCGTTGTTTAAAGTATAGCCAATACCGTATTTTGAAGAGTAGTCGATCCATTTTTTCACAGTAACTTATTCCATTTTGCGCCATTAATCTGCATTTTTACGAGGAGGAGTACGGTCTAGATTGCTCGTTGAGCAATCCTTTAAAACTCTATGACTGTTAGCTCGGCCTATGTCTTTGTTATTGATAGGTAATTTACCAGTTGAGTTATTTCTCTCAGTTGATAAGAATTTTTATTGACTTTTCGGACATATATCTCTGCTGTACTAAATCTAATTATATATACCATTTAGTTGTTAGTGTATAGCTTGGCATTATCGCTTCTAAATAAACACAAAAGTACAGCTATCTATCGTCTTTTGTTGCTGATGAAGATCGATATGTATTAGGTGCTGAAGGCTGTCTTGGCAATTGAGTTTATGTGAAAAAATCGAAGTTTCGTAGCTGATCTATAGTAGGTCTTTTGTGAGGCTATCGTACCAGTATGCTTGAGACAACTCTTTTGAAATGAGGTGATACTTCGACATTTTAGGGAAATCCAAAGGTACACTATTTGATTTTTTTGTATGTATCTTTGACGTCTTTGGATTAAAAAGGAGGTCTACCGCATACTAAAGTATAAATAATGACTCCAATACTCCAAATATCAACCTAGTAGCTGTGTCCTTTTGATTCTAATATTTCTGGAGCTATGTAGTTGGGAGTACCGCATATAGTCTTTTTACGCTATCCATTAAAATCTATATGCGTAGCCAGACCAAAATCTCCAATTTTCAAAGTCATATTTTATCCCAAGAAAAGGTTACCTAACTTGAGATCTCTGTGTATGATTTTTTGTTAATGAAGATACTCGATACCGTCCAGCACTTGCAATATGAAATGTTTTGTTTAATGCTAGCTGAATCTTCGTTTTCTTTTTATCATGTCATTGAGAGTCTAAGTTAGGAATTTATACTTTATTGGGACACAGCTCGAGTACCATGTAAACGTTAAGGTTGTCCTCAAAATTGTGAAGGAATTTAACCACATTTTTATGACTAAGACTTTTATGTATTTTGATTTCGCTCATCAGCTGAGTCAGAAAAATGTTACTTTGAGCTTTGAGCGCTGCTTGACTAGCGATGATTTTTGTATTATTTTGACTGCGTGAATAGTTTTTTGTTGTTCGTCGATAAGTTAATAGCATCTAGCAAATCCTCCTTTGCCTAAAAAATTGCCCTTGATATACTGGGTAATCCTATTAGTTTAAAAGCAGTGATCCTGAATTAAGTAAAGGTTCTAATGAGCTTCATTATGATATGCTTACGATCGGGTTGCAACTGTGAGGATGCCATAATAACGAATATAATAATTAAGATTAAAACATTTTTTGTCTTAAATCATGTGATTCAATAAAAAGACGATAAAATTGTATATTAATATTAAAAATATTCATTTTCTTTTCTAAGATTTCAAATATTTACATCACTTTTTATGTATTTGAAGTTCTGTAAAATTTAGAAGAGATTTTTAGTACAATATAGAAACAATATTGTGGTGTAATTAAACCTTATTGTTAATAATTAATGAAATCAAGCTCAACAAATGTGTTGCACGATAGCAAATAGGCTCAAGAAGATTCTTTCGCCAAGCAAATTAGTAATAAGTAAAAAACTAAGTGCAAAGAGATTAAATCAAATCGCTAAAAAGCAAAATCAATATTCTCAAGCAAGCAGTAAGGGACTAAAAACAACAAGAAAATACTTTGAAAAAGTAAATACAAAAGCTTACCACAGATTTAAGCAAAGCCGAGATTGAGAATACCAAAAAATAAGAAAAAAACTAAGCCCTACTAGTTGAAATACGAAACCTAAAATAGGCCTTAATTGTTTAAAGAAATTAAAAACTGGTAATATTTTGACTATCTAGCGATTTAAAGATTAGCTTTCTGTTAAAGAAGCTGATATTCTGCGTCAAAGCGGTAGCACTAAAAAACTAACGGCTAGCAATTTTTTCGGTCTTAACGATATCTTTAAAGGCTCGAAAAATTGATCATACTAAAAAAATACTTTTTATCATTTTGTAGGGATTTTTTTAATCACAGCCTAACTCAGAGAAATTAACTTTCTGATTACTTAGAATAAGCGTATTTATAATATTTGATCCGTGCCTGATATAGGGCATGAATAGTTCAGCTAGTACAATGACTTCCAAAGTCAAGATCAAGATAGTATTTTTAGGTAATCAATCGGTCGGTAAGACCTGTCTAATCGATAAGTACGCTAACGATAGGTTCGACGAGACAGCACATGTATGCTCAAATGTATTCAGCCCACTGTAGGCATAGATTTCGTTGCCAAAAACATTCTATACAAAACTAAAAACTATCGATTGCAGTTGTGGGATACGGCAGGACAGGAAAGATTTTTATCGTTGATTCCAGGTTACTTGAGAGATGCACAATGCGCAGTCATACTTTATGATGTTACAAGCAGAAACTCCCTCGAAAGTGCATAGATCTGGCTCAATATGTATAACTAAAACAAAACTGGCAAAGGCTTCACATTACTAGTTGGCAATAAAATTGATCTTGTACACGAAAGACAGGTTAGTTAAGAAGAAGGAATGGCTAAAGCTAAGCAGCTGGGAGTTATTTATTATGAAGTAAGTGCAAAAAGTGGACAAAATTTGTAATAGCTGTTTAGTAATATCACTTAAATCACGACTTAGCAGTCCTTGTAAGGAGCAAATTTTAGTCTAAAAACTAAGCCTAAAGACAACATAATACTCGAGGAAATAGATGATGAAAAGAAAGGTGAACAGTAGGTATAAGACTATCGAATAAAATTGAAGAAGCAACGTAGCTAGCCCATTCAATAAAAGGCACCGTGTTGCTGATAGTCTGATATTTAATTCACATGTTTTTGTTCTCTATGTTCAATATAATCAAAATACATCAGTCTAAATGGTTTAGAGAATGATTTCAACCTAATTAGAAGCTATTTGTTTGCCGTCGCTGTATAATAAAATTAAAAAGAACACGTAAAAATGAATACGTTTTCTTCTTCTTCAAATCATATGTATATGTCTGAAGCTGCTCAAAACAAGCCTTCTATCCCTGTAGTGACTCTAAACTACCCAGCTTTTCATTTAAATTTGTTTCTCGGAGAAGCACTTCGAAAAAGTTTACAAAATTATCAAGTTTTCAAGTCTCAAACAACTTAAAATGCTGCCTTCTAGCAGGCAGTTGATTTGGTGATGCAATAACCCTAACAAAAGAATGCTTTTAGGGAAGAATTCATCGAATGTTTAAATATATAATAGGGATAAAAAGAAAATAACGGTTGTAAGCTCTCTCAGGACCACCTATTAGTCTAAGAAAGAGATACCTCCCATCCTATCAAGCAATAGTCAAAGCAATCAATCAAAAAACAGATCATTCAATAAAGATCTACGCTCAATAGAATCAAAAAAGAAGAATAATATTCTGTGCCCCTTCCAGCTGTTAATCTTATCTAATCAGCTGACCTTCCTAAAAAAGGATTCACAACTGATTAAATCTCAATCAAAAGGGAACAGTTGTTGACTCGAATAGTCGATGACTGGAACGCCAAACCCTGCAAAGACCTGAGAGCAAAAAGATAACTGAGAATGTTAAACAATTGATCTCAGTCATTCTCTCTTTGATCTATTCTATTTTTATTACTCAAAGCATTCAGTGATTCTCGATTTTGTGATAGTTTTTTGCATGAATGGAAGATAAGTAGGATACTAAGCAGCAGCTTTAGTAAAAAAGCTTAGAAAAAGCAGTAAAAATATTGTTGGTTCAGTCGAAAGATGGTGATAACTCCTCATGAGTCAGTCCATTAGAAAATTTTCATCCTCAACAATAATTATGTATCAACAAAATCAACAAAATCGTAT
>Ga0169931_10008577_pt1 | contig 14896 bp, 9 predicted proteins | sample Kivu_15m_20L_FD_129675 | JGI IMG/M metagenome (GOLD analysis project Ga0169931, IMG submission 129675) | Freshwater microbial communities from Lake Kivu, Western Province, Rwanda to study Microbial Dark Matter (Phase II) - Kivu_15m_20L... | ecosystem: Environmental > Aquatic > Freshwater > Lake ... | reverse complement strand
TGCGACGGGAATTTTCTGAGCGCGCGAGCCGCGCCTTTACGGGGTTTGGCGATACGCGCGTGCGAACACCACGAGAAGAAATGCAAAAGCCCGTTAGGCCGACTAGCGGTAATGAGCGAATGCCAACACGAGAAGAACTGCAGTTGCCCGAGAGGCCGCCCAAGCCAGGTGAGCGAGTACCACCGCCGAGAAAAATGAATTACCGTCCAGACCGAGACGGACCATTCCGCGTAGAGCAAATGCCAGTTCGCGAAGACCCGCCAACATTCGGTAAACCAAAGCCAAAGCCAGATAAGTTTGTTCCGCTTCGCTCTGGCCCCTCCAGGTCAGAGCCCGAGCCAGTGAAGTATCGAGATGGAAAACCTGACCCCTCCAGGTCAGAGCCCGAGCCAGTGAAGTATCGAGATGGAAAACGTCCACGCTCGGTGATGGAGGACCAGACCAATCGAAGGTCGCGCTCTGGGCGAGCGGAGCGCAACGTGAATCCAAGAGCACTTGCATCTGGCGCTGGAATGCGTCCAAGATTTGGCGACAACAATTTCGAACGACCAAAGAGAATGCGCGCAAGACCAGCACAATTTATTCATAACATGCCAGAGGGTGAGCCCGACGGGGGCATGAGGATGCGCGGTGCGCGATTGGCAAAGGTTTATGTAAAGGGAAGCCGCTTGGCCATAGCGGCGAATTACGACTTAGATGAAGGAGTGCTTCACCTATATACGCGAGATGGGAAGGTAAGACATTTTGAAGTTCCCTACGAGGATGTGCGTGCACTTGGTGCAAGAACATATGACACTATTGATGGAAGAGAAGTTGACAAATTCTTTGGTGATTTGATTAGTGGAAAGAGTGGCAAAAAAGTTTTAGACGAAATAATTTCACAAGAAAGATACAACGAACTTGCCGACGAATATAAGCAAGATTACGACCAAGACCCCTTTGATTACGTGGATACAAATAGGGACAGAAACAATAGAAACGACAAATTTAAGAAACCCAATGATAATCGCCTACCCTCTGGCAGAGGACGCGAAGCGCTACGTTCTGGCAGGGACGATACTTTCGACGATGACAATAACGAATTTTCTCCTAGCGGATATGAATTTGATGACGTTTTGAATAAGTTGCGCAGCAATCTGCGCATGACTCAAGACGAAATGAATTTCCTAGAGGAAACAATCAATAATATTCTTAATAGTCCCAATACAACCGAAGATGTTCGTGACGCAATTTTTGACCTGCAGCAAGACATTAAGAAATGGAAGAAGGGCAAGAACAGCACTCGGACTCAGCCCGACAAACTAACTTCTGGTCGAAATCGTGGTGACAATGCTGCAGCCGACAGAAATCTTGAGATTGAGGGACCCAGACTTAATGATAGACAAGCCAACAAAATCGCTAATGCAGCGCAAATGCTTGACGACGACGACGGCGTTACTGAAATTGGTTCAGCAACAAATCTTTCGCGAATTGTTCCCAAAAAACAATACAACGCGTTGATGCGCGCACTAAAGCGAGAGCAGAGAAAAAACCGCGAACGGATTGCAAAAAATCGCGATGCGGCACAGCAAAAAGAACGAGAAAGAAGGGCACAAAGAGGAAAAGAAACTACACGAGCGCTTACGTCTGGTAGGAACCCTGAAAAAACACCAGACATAACCGACCTTTGGTCCCAATGGATGCGTGGTGAAGCGCTGGATTCAAACGAATTGCAAAGTCTAATTGGTGCGCTCAATAACATTATTGAAGACACCGATACTGATGATAACGAAAAAGATGAACTTAAAGCATTTAGGGACGAACTGCAGGCAGAACTAAAAACCCCCAAACGCAAGTTTGACCCATCCGAACAGGCTTTAACGTCTGGCCGTTCTTTGACATCGGGTCGTTCAAATAAGCCACGCAAAGAAGTTGCAGACCTTATTGGCAATTCGTATCAAAGCAGCAAGCAAGGTGGCGATGATTTTGATACGGGAATAAGACTTCTTGCCAATGACATTGGAATCGAATTACAGGGCCCAACAGAAACTGACACCGACAGGGCCTTTAAAGAACTTGTTGGCAAACTATCTAAAATTGATGCCAGAAACAGAGTTCCACATAGCGGTAAAAAGCCACTGTCTTACAACATAGACAAACGACGCGAATTTGCCAAAGAACTTGTCGACTCCTCACTCAAGGGTTTGATTACTGATAAGCAGCGCGATGCCCTTGCCGAGGGTGTTCACGCAATGCTAGATGCCATGGAAGATGATAAGGGGGGCAGACTCACTTCTGGTCGTCGCAATGCAACGCGAGAAGACATGATTGAAAGTTCGCTAGACCTTGCCGACAATGACGACGGCGTCAGTGACGATATGCGCACAGGTTTTGAAAAGTTAAAGAGGGGTTCTGGCGTTCTTACCGATGCGGAAAACAAAGCAGTCTTAAAGGCCCTGAAATACAGAAGGGATTATGAAACGTCCACGCCAGACCAGCGTGACGTATTGGACGACCTTATTGAAGATGTTAGGTTCTTCCGCCAGGAAGCAACGGACAGACAAGCGCTTACTTCTGGTAGAGCAACGCAAGAACCCTCTGGACAAAACCTTAAACCAAAGCCAAAAAACCCAGCAAGAGACAAAGATGGAAATTTGGTAAATAGATTTGACGACCGTGATACAGAAACCCTTTTTGACGACCTAGCACGGGCCGAAAAATTAGTTAAGCAATTAGGAAAATGGTTGGACGGAGACGGACCTTTTCCAAAATCACTCAACGATTGGTACCGTGACCGCACAAGAGCCGCAAAATTTTTTAACGAGTTACTGCAAGACCGACGCCTTATAAAAGAAGCGCTACAAAACAGAGGTTATAAAGAACCGAACGAAGCACGAAAAGAATTTAATCGTTCTAAACGGAAGCCTCCCCTTGGACCCTTTGAAGTTGATGTATCAAAACTTACTCCCGAAGACTTCGACACGGAGGACAGGAATTTCTATGGGACAAGCAGAAGAGACGGAAAAATTGGCGAAATGTACGACCCGAAACAAAAGTTGGACGAACGGTTAAGAGAAATGGGTATTACCCGAGAAGGGGCCATTCGGGCATACGAGAAATCTACCAAGCGTCGTCTCACTTCTGGGACAAATCGAATTGTAAACGACGCTGTCGAAGATGTTGATGCGCCACTAATTGATGCAATTCGACGTTTTCAGAATGGCGAAAGAATAACCCAGGAAGAAAGCAATTCGATAAAGCCAGTTCTTCGAGAATTGTTGGATAACAATACCCAACTTAATGAGGACCAGCGGATTGAACTAATAACAATGCTGGACAGACTCAACAAACAATCTAAAGATGCCACAAAGTTGACCTCTGGTCGTACAGCAGCGAATTTGCGTGATGATATTGAAAAAGTTGTTGGTGAAGACGAAAACGAAGTTGACAGATTGGTGAACGCTGCTGCAAATTTTGTACGCGGTCAGGTCATCTCGCCAAAAGACAATAGAGACTTAAGAAACGTTTTGCGCGAAATTTTGGACAACAGTTCAGCGATTGACGAGGACGAGCGTGACCGCATACTGGACATAATGAACGACCTTGAAAGGGCGCCAGCAAATCCATCCAGAATTACGTCTGGTCGAGTGGCAAGTAGACGAGGCGGTCTTGATATTCCGCAAGGAGCCAGGCGTTCACTTGCGACCATGCAGCGAGCCGCAACACCTCGTGGCCTTGCTTCTGGGAGAGACGGGCGTCGTCCAAGCCAGGAAGATGTCATGCTTTCTGTTGGCGGTGGTGTTGGCGGAACGATGAATAACACTGGGATGCGCAAGCATCTTGGAAGAACACTACTTGAAGGAGATGGCGAGTTTTGGGATTCCCTTACGCCAGAGCAAAAGGAAGAAGTAAAGAAAGCACTTGTTGAAAGAAGAAAAGCGCTTGAAAAGTCGCTAAAGGGTGGCGCGTTTGGAAAATTCTGGAGAGGCCAGGTGCGTGGTGCGCAGAAACAATCAGCGCGCGCAGTTCGCAGACAAGTTCGCGGAACTGGTGGAACCTTTGACCCGCGTTCAGAAGATGCGCAATTTGACGCAAATGATATTAGAGAAATGTTGCGAATCTTGGATAGGGCGGTTGCGAAACCCGACGACGAGAAGGGTGCCGTTCAAAAGTTTGTCATGAATGAAGACGGAACGCTCAAGGTTGATGCTGACGGAAATGTCGAACTCAAAGATTCTAGTTCCAAAGACACTGGCGAGCAAGCAACCAACTACACAAGAGCAAGACGAGCGCTTGACGACCTACAGACAATCATGAACATGATTGAGGATGATGATTTTTCTGCTCTCGAACATTTGCATCCAACATCAAAGGGCGCAATAGTTAAGGCGGCTAAGGCCAAGGGCGCAAAAGCGCCAAAGGGTTTTTCGACCAGCGAATCATCGATTGCCAAGCATGCTGGTGGTGAGTCAAAGTTCAAGCCACGCACATCGGTTGATGACAAACTAGAACTTGGAACCGCAAAGGACGAAAAACGAGCACTGCGGATTAGCCAGCGTCTCTTGAGAATGAATCCAGAGAGAAGGGCACGAATCAGGGCGCGCGAACAACGACGAATTCAACAAGGAAAACGAGTTGGTTACTTGGCCGACCCCACACTTGAAATTAAAAAGAGGAAGTTGCGTGGCCGCGCCATGGCTCGCGCCTTTAGGTCGCGATTCCAAAAAGACCGTGACCCAGATGAATTGTCACGGGCAATCAATGAACAAAAGGGTGTGCTTACGCCAGTAAGAGTGTCCAACGATGGAACGGTAACCATTGACGACCAATTCCTGACAACCATGCAATTCATGGACAAGCGATTGCAAGAGGCACAGAAACTTACCAATGCGGGTGAGAAAAAGAAAGTGTACGACCAGTTGTTGGCAACACTATGGGTAAACATGGGCTTCAGCGAAACGCCAACTCTTATTACCGAAGATGAAGCGCGCGCATTAATTGCTGCAGGGTGGCAACCAGTCTTGCGGGGAACTGGCAACAAGGAAGTGGAAAGCGAATCTTACGTTGAGCAATTCCTTACTAGCCCAGACAGATTTATTCCTGGCGAAGGAATGAGGGCGTTTGGCGTTGGTGAATACTTTGCATTCCCAGGTACGCGATGGGGCGGGTACGCGGGCGATGCAGATACCGACCGCCACAGCATGTTGGTCCTCATTCCACCAAGCGCGGACATCGTCAAGGCTGGCGAACTGCAGCGTGAGCGCGACAAGATGAAAGACCTAACAAAGCGTGCCAATACTGCTCTGCGTAACGCATTTGGTAATACGCGAGAGGGCGTGGCTGCCAGGGAACCAGGCGAAATTGCCGAAACCCTTCGCAGGGAACTTTCGAATATCGACAACGAGAATTCGCGCAGCGGGCAGATTGTTCGCTCCCTAATTTCAAAAATGGAAGACCTAGAAAAATTGCCAAGAACAACTGACGAACAGCGCGCAAAAGTGAGTGATGAAAAGAAGAAAATTCTGGACACTCTGGACTATTTGGACAGATTTACCGACAAGGCGCAGGGTTCAGAACTGGGCTACTTTGCACCAATCATCGGAGTTGACGGTATTGATACCAATGACTCTGATAATCCAAGCGCAGAAGACCCGTTCTTGTTGCACAACAGAAGTGGAGTGGTTGCTGTCCAGCGTCCAATGACATACAACAATGCCAAGGCGCTTTCCAGAGACAAAGACGGCAAACTCCCTGGGCGAACATGGTTGTCATGGAATAGAAGGGCTGACAGAAGTCGCGAAGGCGATGCTGTAAAAGCAAGTCGTTCGCCGATTCGAAAGGCGCGACGCAGTAGGGGAAGTGATGGCGGCAAGGACTCTGGTGATGGTGCCACAAAGCCAGACACACCAGCACCAGTAACTGATTCAACTTCACCTGCGGCACCCACCCCAAGCGCACCAGCCGCAGGTGGTACACAAGCGATTGATTCTTGGTCTAGGAGACGAGCGGGAATGGGCGGCTCGAATCCTGCGAATATTTACACGGCGCCAGATGGAACGCAGTACTACGGGAAAGTGCCCAAGGGCGGCGAAAATCCAGCAACTGCTCAAAAGCGTCTTGAGACTGAAGTTCTTGCTGCCAAACTATATAAACTCGCTGGAATACCCACCGTCGACTCAGAAATGGCCACTGACAATGGTGAGCCCGTGATGATTTCCAAACTGATTCCAAACGTTCGCGGCGCTGACGATAGGGATAGCGCAGAAGCGCAAAAGGGCTTTGTTGTCGATGCATGGCTTGCCAACTGGGACGTGATGTTGAATGGCAATGTTCAAATGGATAGCAAAGGTAATGCCGTAAGAACGGATGTCGGTGGTTCCTTGGACCACAGAGCCCAAGGACAACTAAAAGGAAGCGGCAACTCAACACCGTTTGGTCCAAGCGTGGGCGAACTACGGACCATGGCCCACGATAGGGGCGACTATCAATTGAGCAATATCACCCCACAAGAGATAAAGCGCCAAGCCCAAGCATTGTCAAAACTGACAGACGATGACATTCGCAAGACAGTTATGGCGGTTGTCAAGGACCCACAAAGAGCAGCAGAACTTGCGGATATTCTTATCAAACGACGCGATAATATTGTGAAGAACTATGGCTGACAAAAGCAAAATCACGCAAGCAATGACGGAACTGCGCAAGCGGCACCTTGAACTTGACGACCTCATGGACTACCCACCGTTTAACGATATTGATGATGGTATTGGTGGCTGGGACAGCGATGGCAAAACTCCAAATTGGGGATTCCCAATACGAACTGAACGTGGACACGACTTTGCTGATTCAATGCAAGCAGCATTTAAAAAAATAACCATTGACATGCAGGATGGGGACATTGAATTGTCAATAATTGACACTTTGTTTGATGAATTGGAAGAAGAGTTCAAAGATGACCTGGCTGAGGCTCGCCTATATAAAAAGCGCCATCCGAACAACTATGTTGAGGCATTGATACAGGCTCACAAAACTGTAGAGAAGTAGGTTTTGCTCATGACTGATGAGCAATCAAACACAAATTCCAAATTGTTTGCGCTTCGTGCTGCTCAATGGGTCGGGTGCAATGGGGCACACAAACATGAGGGCAAGTGGATGCCGTGCGAAACACACGAAGAACTGTTGAAACTTTCTGGAGAAGCAGAACCAAAGCGCAAAACTGCATACATCGACTTACATAAAAGATACGGAACGCGCAAGGCCAAAGGCAGAAAGAAAAAGCGCGGTTGGGAAAACTTAAGAGAAACAAAACCCCTTGGTGGGTTTGCCACACTTGAGGGTGGCGGCATAGTTTCAGCACCAATAAACTCAACGATTTATTCTGGTGGTATCAAGTCATATATACCCAATACATCTCCAAGAGATAACGACCCAGACGTTTTCACAGATATTGAGTCGGCAAGAAAACGAAGCAGAATGTTGGGCTGCATTGGGGTTCGTCGCATGCCATCCGCAACTGGAAGAACCGTGTGGTTGCCATGTACGAATAACACCGATTACGCAAGGCTTGCTGGAACAACGTTTCTGGGAAGACGCGGGCAAGCAGAAGCAAATAGGCGTGTAATAAGAACGGTTGTCCGTAGAGAGTTACAAGACCAAGCCCGCCGCTCAAAGATAAAAAAGAAATCTTTGTATGAGGAACTTAATAACAAATCATTTTTGGGTAGAGCAATCGGAAGTGCAGGAAATGTTGCACGTGGTGCTCGCCGTGCGATGGGCAAAATTGAAGGAGTTCTTGACCCCAGAAAACGCAGGGACTCCAACAATAACGGGTTGATTTTTGACGGCACTTGGATGGAAATGCCAGACCCAACACCGAATGTGCCGAAACTTGCTTCTGGCGGAAGACCAAACATGATGCCGCCAGGTGGTCCAAATTGGTGGGCTACCGATGCAGACAATAGATGGCTAACGCCCAAAAAGATTAAAAAGGGCGGTGCGCTAAAAGCATCAGAATTGCTCAATTACGACAGATTGCGAATGAGAAGAAATAGGGACGAACAAGCCAGAGTGCTTGGTGTTCCAAGAGCAACAATTGATGCGATGTACGAACCAGATGCATCACTGACACCCTATGACGCAGACAGATTAACAATGAGTGCTTTGGACTTGCACCCAGCACTTATCTGGGGTTCTGCGTGGCTTGAGTCATCTGGTCCAGAAAGCAATAGGGATAGATTGCCAGCGCCACAACGGACCGAAACGGCAAAGACCAAAAAGACATCCCTGGACGAAAGGGACAAACAAATACTCGACCTTAGAGAACGCCGTAAGACATTCCAGGAAATCGCCGACCAACTTGGAATTTCCAAACAACGAGCGGAACAGTTGTATAGACAGGCACTGACATTTGACAGAGAAACATTGACAGATGACGACGACTCCAATAAATTGAAATCTGGACGAACCGCCAGAATAGGACAGATAGAGCGAGATGAACGCGGAGTGCCAATTCTGGAAGAAGATAAGCGTGGCGAAACAATAAAGAAATCTATTCAAAAAATGAGAGATTTGGGTCTCACCGAAGAAGAAATCAATCTTTTGTTTACTGGAGACAGAAACACACCGCCAGAAACAGAAACGCCGACAATCAGCCAAGAAGATTTGCGCAAGGTAAAACGACAGGCTTCGGGAAGAGCGCTTCGTTCTGGTCGTGGGCCCATGACGCTAAAGGAAATGGCCGACAGCAAGCCAGATGACTGGCCCCAGAATCAAAAAGTCCACATAGCCAATTGGGGAAACTCGAAACCCTCATTTAATGTTCCCTACAGCATTGCAAGGAGGTTTTTTACAGAAGGAAGTTTGAGTGACAGAGATTGGAAAACTTTGCTGCGATTTTATACGAAGTACGGTCCTGAGCAACGACTAAGGTCTGGTCGCTCTGTTGATTCACGGGATTATACGGATGTTGGTGCAGAGAGAATGATTGAAATTATTATTGACAGGGTTCCGCAGGTGGATAGAAAAAAACCATCTGGAACAAGAACTCATTTCAATATCATCGGCCCTGGTGGAATGGGGAAAAGTACGCTCGTCCCATTTCTACGAGATGCTGGTCTTTTGCCATCCGAAACAGAAGCAGCCCATGTTGACCCAGACTTTATAAAGTTTGGTGTGGAGGGCTACAACGGCGGAAAGGGCTCCCCAGGCGAACAGTTGGCAGTCCACAAAGCATCTGCGCGTGCAGCCACGCGCGCAGTCAACAAGGCGGCAGATGAAGGTATGGACATTATTACCGAAGGTACTGGAATGAGATTGCATGAATACAAAACTATCGATGACCCTTCATACAGGAAGGTGGTTCACGTTCCTTACACCCCATACAGCATTGCGGAACAACGAGTCAAAAAACGTAACGAAACAGGTGAGCGACAACTGCCAATCAGCGAGATTCGCGGCAAGGGATACGGTTTGTATGACACAACGACGGAACTCGCAAAAAATGGCGCAACAGTTTACATTTGGGATATGGATGTACCCAAAGGCGCGGCTCCAAAAGTAATTGCAAAAGTTGAAGATGGAGTTTTTACCGCTTTTGATGAACCAAAATTTAAGGCATGGTCAGAACAGCATGGTGGAAGCAAGGGTGGAGATAAAAATTTGGAGCACTACAAGAGCAGATTCCCTGCTGCAAAATAACTTAATTCTTTACACATATTGATTTCCCAAATTAGTTACACCGTAAAACCAGTATTTTCTGTATCTTAGATATCTAAGGGCTGGGTGCTTACCTGAGCCATGAAGCAACAAGTCCAAATACTCAAAAGAAAGCAAGTCAATCACATGTCTACTCAAGACACCAGCAGATTGAACGAACTGCAAACAGCACTTCGTTCAAAGATGGCGGACAATAAGGCAATCGCCGATTCGTTCCGCGTCGAAGACGGCACCGTTGTCGTCTCTTCGGCACAAAAGAATGCGTTCGACAAGAACATGTCCGACATTCGCGAAATCAAGTCGCTCATCAGCGGCCTTGAGGCAATGAGCGAAGTCGAGTCATGGGGCGGTTCGCAGGCCAAGGAGTCGGTTGCTCAGGCAGCCGCCGCACAGGCCCAGCAGTTCGGCCAGGTCGAGACGCGCAGCATTGGCGAAGCGTTCCTTGCGTCGCCAGAATTCAAGTCGTTGCAGAATGGCCGCGCGGGCGCCAACATGGCCGCTCCGTTCCAGTACAACGGTGGAATTCAAGTCAAGGACGTGTACACCACGCTCCCGACTGGCACTCTTGGCAACAACGCCAACGCAGTGTTCGGCACCGTGCAGCGTGACCCGATGATTGTTCCGCCGAAGCGCACCAAGAGAGTCCGTGACCTCTTCCCAGCGCGTTCGACGACCTCGACAGTCATCGAGTACTTCATCATGTCAGGCTTCACCAACAACGCCGCAATGGTCGCGGAGCGCGTTGGTAACCAGTTCGGCATCAAGCCGCAGTCCAGCATGTCCTTCACGGGCGCGCAGACCTCGGTCAAGACGATGGCCCACTGGGAAGCAGCACACCGCAACGTTCTCGCCGATGAGCCGCAATTGCGTGGCATCATCGACAACGAACTGATGTACGGTTTGCGCCTGCAGGAAGATGCGCAGATTCTGTTGGGCGACGGCACGGGCGAGAACCTTCTCGGCGTGTTGAAGACCCCAGGAATCCAGACCTACAACTGGTCGTCGGGTGCATCTGGCGCGAATGCAGCGGTCAAGGACTCACGTGCGGATGCCATCCGTCGTGCGCTCACCCTGTCGTTGCTCGCCTACTACGAGCCATCAGGCGTCGTCATTCACCCGAATGACTGGGAGAACATCGAACTCGACAAGGATGCCAACGGGCAGTATCGCATTGCCACGTCGGTTGCTCTTGGCGGTGAGCCAAAGGTGTGGAGAACACCATTGGTTGAGTCGGTGGCAATGCCAGAGGGCACGGCCCTTGTCGGTTCGTTCGGTCAGGGTGCACAACTCTACGACCGCGAGCAGGCAAACATCCGTATCAGCGAGCAGCACGCGGACTTTTTCATCCGCAACGCGATTGTGATTCTTGCCGAGCAGCGCCTTGCGCTGGCCGTCAAGCGTCCAGAGTCGTTTGTGCGTGTCTCGTTCGACAACGCCCCAGCCTGATAACGGCTGACGCGCAATAAGCGTCGCCCCCGCCCTAGCCGAGAAACATTCGGCGAAGGCGGGGGCAATGCTTTATACTGGCACATATGGCAAAGCAAAAACGTTTCACAAAACAAGAACGAGACGTGATGCTCGCCAGTTTTCTTGAATGTGACGGTGAACAAATAGCAAAGGCAAAGCAGGTTGCCGCTATGTTGTGCGAAGAAGAAGAAGACCCACAGGATGCAGCACTTGCCCTAACATTTTATTACAGTAGGCCAGAAAATAAAAAATATCTTGACGAAATAGCAGAACGTCTTTACATAGTAGAATAGATATATGCCAAGAGAATTCATTGGCCAACAGCCAGAACACACCACTGAATTTGGCAGATATGCGTTATCATCCAAGGGTGTTCCTGAACATTTCGAGGAGTGGATGACATCCATGTATGGCACACCACCAAAAACGAAAACCAAAAAACGAAGGAAAAGACAATGACGACGCCAGCACTTCAAGGTGAAGCACTTGAAGAACATATTCGAATGCTTATGGATTCAGTTGCTGACTTTCCCAAGGACAGCCATTATCGCAATGAGGTATTCAGAAGAATACATTATCTTCGCAATATTGGGCAACCAGGCTACGACGCAACTGGTTCCTACGGTGGATTATTTGACCCGCGTGGAGAAGACGGCTGGCTAATCGACTCGACCAATCCACCTCCTGACATGTCGCGCCCCCTATTGTTTGACAATGATAAATCTTCTGAAATAAAGAAGATGTCTGACCTTCTTTTAAAACTTGACAAAAAGAATCAGGCCAACGATGAATGACGAACCCAAAAACCTTGAAGAAATGATGGCGCGATTTGGCCGTGCTGTGATAGTTGTTGATGACGAATCAGACGGAATCAAAGTCATGGGCATGGGCGGCGCACACAGCGTCGATTTTGACGGAAAGCCCAAGGCTGGAGTTAAAAGACCAAAGAACGATGGTTTTGACCCAGATGAAGACGAAACCGTAGAAGCCAAAGGTGATGGCTTCATGTGCAAAGCCTATAACAAAATCGTTGACACAGCATGTCCAGAATGCAAAGGTGGATGCGAAATGATGGGATACAAGCAGGCGAATAACATAAACGCGCACAATGAAGACGAAGAAGAAATGTATATCAACTGGAAACAAAACCAGAATGAACAAGAACTAAAAATGATTGATTACCTTGAATCACTCGATGATGGGAAATTTGATGAATTTTTTCCATTAGAAAAAGATGATGATTCCTCTCTTGAAACCAAGGTGATTTTTGATGTTGCAACTGCTTTTGCAAGAAGAGCACTTACGAACAGAAGAAGAAGAAGAAAGAGAAAACTATTCAAAGACGTTTCTGACGACACTGAAATAAAAGGCGCTGGGCCATGCTGGCCTGGCTACAAACAGGTGGGAATGAAAAGAGGCAAAGGTGGCAAAATGGTGCCGAATTGCGTTCCTGTTGACGGCAAATCAGAAGAACAAGAATGCTGTCCTGAAGATGCAGAAATTGAAACAAAAGCAGCAAAAAAGAAACTGAGAGACCCAAAGGGTGGCCTCACTGCAGCGGGCAGGGCTCATTTCAAGCGCACAGAAGGAGCGAACCTAAAGCCTGGCGTAAAAGGCGCAGCGGATACACCAGACAAGATGCGCCGTAAGGGCTCGTTCCTTACACGCTTCTTTACGAATCCGTCTGGTCCAATGAAAGACGAGAAGGGCCGCCCAACAAGACTTGCACTTTCTGCTGCGGCATGGGGCGAACCAGTGCCACAAAATGCCGAGGATGCGTCAGCACTAGCAGCCAAGGGAAGAAGAATGCTGGAGCGTTACGACAATGCCAAGAAGAAAAAGAAAAAATAAATGGAAAGATTGGCTTTGCCAGAGAGTATTACGGAGTTGGTGATAAGACATGGGTGGAATTCAAGAAGGAGAAGTAAAACAAGTCCTGTCGTTTCTTTTGGAATCAAAGGGCGACGAACTTGACAAGGCCTTCAATGACGGTGTTGATGGTGTCGGCGTCAAAGACGCCAAGGCGGTGCTAAAAGCATTCAGAATCGAAAATGGATTTGGTTCATACGCGAACCTGCTTACCCTGCCAGATGTTCAACACAAACTAAAGAAGTCCGAAATTTATACCGTTGGATTAACGATTCAGCACGCGAACGTTTCAGGTATTGAAACCTGTGCTTGGCGCGGCCACTGCACGAGCGTTTGTGTGTTGGATAACGGCAACGGCAGATATTCGAGTGTCCAAAAAGCGAGAAACGTCAAGACTCAATTCCTTGCAAAGTATCCCGCTGAGTTCTTAAGAATTTTAGGTTCTGAAATTAAAAAGCACTCCGACGAAAATGAAAAGGTTCTTGTTCGCCTCAATGTGAACAGCGATTTGCGATGGTATCAAATTCTCACCACGCTCTCCAATGGACATCCCAAGATGCCGAACGTTTACATTTACGACTACAGCAAAAACCCTGCAATCCTGCATGGCGACGGCAAAGTCGGCAACAAGTACAGAATTATCTATAGCGTCAACGAAAAGTCCGACCTAGCAAGAGTCCGTTCGTTTGTATTAAGGGGCGGAACTGCGGCATTGGTGACCAATAGGAAAAAGAAAGGAAGAGTTCTGCAATCCTTCTTGGGTATACCAGTCGTAGATGGAGACCTGAGCGACGACAGATATCACGAACATGGCGTTTGGGTCGACCTTGCAGCCAAAGGAAAAGCACGACAAATGCCTGATGTTGGGTTTGTAAAGAACATATACGAATAAAAAAGTGCTCACTTTGCCCTGATTTTATTGACTAACTTGCAGTCAACAAATGTTTTAATAAAGTCCGTATAAATGTTGTCTTAAAAGTTGCAATGTGTAGGGCTCAAGTATGTTACTCTTTCATGTAACAACAATTCCATAGGAGGAATTAATCATGGCAAGTCAACCGACTGCATATCCATATCCATCAACCGTTACTGCCCAGATTCCTGGCGCGTTGGACAACGACTCACAAGTCCGTTTTGTGATGCCATTCAAGGGTCGCCTTGCTGGTGGCGCGGCGGCTGTGGATGTTGCCCCAACATCAACCGCAACTGTTCTGGACATCAAGAAGGCTTCGGGCGCAGTCATGGGCACGTTCTCCATCGCTGCAGGAGCAAATGCCGATACCGAAATCGCTCTGTCCGCAACCGAGGCCTTCACCACGTTCGCCGCTGGCGAAGTGCTAACGGTCGATGTCTCGGCCCCCTCATCCGCCGAGAACCTGATGGTGACCCTGGTCGTTGACCAGTACAACCTGGACGGCGCTGGCACCAACGAGTACTCGCTCACCTTCCGTCGTGGTAACCATGACGGTGGCGTGCTGACCGCAGCCAACACGAATACCTACCAGGAGAATGCCGTCACGACTGCTGGTGTTGCAACCCCCAAGACCGTCTGATTAATTTCAGATAAATAGTTCGCCCTACTACCTTAGGACGCTCAGGGACCTGGCTGAAAAGCCAGGTCCTTGTGTTTTATAATGGTAAGGTGAAAAAGTTACTTATTGCAGCGTCTCTGGCGTTTATTCTGGCTTCGTGTGGCTATCAAGGCAACTACAGATACGAATGCCAAGACCCCAAGAACTGGGACAATAAGGAATGCAATCCGCCAATATGCGAAATAGAAAACGTTTGCTGGAAAGATTTGGTTGGAATAGAGAATGAGTAGCACGCCGCTCGGAATCCCCGAACAAGACTGGAAGATAGTCAGGAATGT
>Ga0169931_10008575_pt1 | contig 14896 bp, 8 predicted proteins | sample Kivu_15m_20L_FD_129675 | JGI IMG/M metagenome (GOLD analysis project Ga0169931, IMG submission 129675) | Freshwater microbial communities from Lake Kivu, Western Province, Rwanda to study Microbial Dark Matter (Phase II) - Kivu_15m_20L... | ecosystem: Environmental > Aquatic > Freshwater > Lake ... | reverse complement strand
TGGCGTCGATGTCGCTCTGGCTCGACAGCATCGTGGCGGTGTCGGGCGCGCTTTTGCGCACGCGGAAGTGTTCGAGCCCCCGGAGGCAGCGGGTGACGAGAAAGCTCTCGGAGGCCTCCCGCGGGAGGGAGCGGATGTGCGAGACGAAGCGATCGAGGTTGCCCAGCGCGATCGTCTCGCCGAGCTCCATCGGCAGCACGTCGTAGAGCAGGCCTCGCTGCTGCAGGCGGATCTTGCGCAGTTTCTGCACGAGCATGCCGCCCGCCCAGAAGAAGAGGAAGACCTCGGCGATCGGCACCCAGCCGCCGGCGGCCATCGATGAGGTGCCGATGAAAAGCCGGCCGAGGTAGGTCTGCTTGCCGCCGAAGCTCGAGATCGGCCACAGGAGCGCGTAGAACGCGGCCGTGGCGACGACCCCCACGAGGACGTTCGCGAGCACGCTCACGTTCGTGTCGGGAGCGGCCGCGAACGGCGCCTCCCGGGTCGGTTCGGCTCCGCCCTTCGCCGGCGTCCGACGCTGGTCCGCGGCGGCGGGCGCCCGTGGAGCCCCGGGTGGTCCGCCGCGGCCGGTCGGCGGCGCAGCCTTGAAGTCGAACGCCGCCCCGTCGGCCGCCTCGGCCGGCGCGGGAGCCGGAACCGCGTCCGGTCGGCGCACGGTCATCGAACTCCGGCAGTACGGACACCGAGCCGTCTGGCCGATGAGATCGTCGCGCCCCTTGAGGGACTTCCCGCACTGCGGGCATGGCATCGTGAAGAACATGGCAACCGTGCCTTCCGCGGGTGGACTTCCGGATCATCCCCCCCGCGCACGCGACGTGTCAAACGGCCCCCACAGACCGGCCTTCCCGTTCCATCGGCGAACGGAGCCGTGCGTCATCCACGCCCGGCGGATCGCCCTCAGCCGGCCAGACCGTCGAGCGTGCCCGTGGCGTCGGCGAACGAGTCGACCACGCCGCCGGTCGCCCGCGCGAGCGACAGGAGGAGGTTCGCGAGGGGCGGATGACCGTCCTCGGCGAAGGCGAGGTGACGGCCCTGCCGCAGACCGAGCCGCCGCCCGCCGGCCACGAGCAGGGGCAGGTTCTTCGGAGAGTGCTCGCCTCCCTTGCCCGAGTTCATCCCGCTCCCGTAGAGCACGGCCGTGTGGTCGAGCATGCGGCCCTCGCCCTCCGTGGTCGAGGCGAGGAATCCGAGGAAGCGGCCGAGCTTCGCGAGGTGGAAGCGGTCGATCTCCGCGAGCTTCGCGAGCATCGCCGCGTCGCCCCCGTGATGGGACAGCTCGTGATGGTTCTCGCCGCCCCCCCCGAATCCTCCCGCCTCCCGCGACCACTCGAACGTGACGACGCGGGTCGTGTCGGTGATGAGGGCGAGGTAGACGATCTCGAGCATCACGTCGAGCCACATCGAGCGGTCGTGTCCGTTGGCGGGCTTGCTCGCGAGCTGGAGGCCGGTGCTCGCGACCTCGGGCTTGGGCCGGTCGACCCAGTCGACGAGCCGCTCCACCTGGCGCTCGGTCTCCCGCACGCTCGACAGGTATTCGTCGAGCTTGCGACGATCGGTCGCGCCGAGCCGTCGATGGAGGCGGCGGGCATCGGAGCCGACGGCGTCGAGGATCGAACGTCGCTCGGCGTGCCGGGCGAGCGTCGCCTCCCGATCGGCGGCGGTGTCCGGCACGAACAGGCGGTCAAAGAGCCGCTGGGGCGTGTTCTCGGCGGGCAGCGGCGTGCCCGTCGCGTCGAAGGAGAGCGTGTGGCTGTGGCCGGCCCCGCCCGTGCCCGACATGTCGGAGAGCTGCAGCGACGGAAAGCGGGTGTGCGGCGCGTGGGCCGCGGCGACGACCTGGTCGATCGAGATGCGGTTGGTGTAGTCCGCGCCGGGGGTGGCCGAGAGGTCCGCCCCCGTCAGCCAGGTGTCCGCCCCGCTGTGACCGCCCTTGGCATGCGGATGCCCGAGGCCCGAGACCACCGTCACGTCGTCGCGGTGGTTCGCGAGCGCGGCGAGCGTCGGCGAGAGCGTGTAGTCCGGCCCCGAGTCGGTGGGCAGCCATTCGACGATGTTGACGCCGTTGGGCACGTAGCAGCAGACCAGTCGCGGCTGCGCCGCCGGCGAGGAGGCGAGCGGCTGGAACGTGGAGGGGGCGGCCGCACAGCGCGGCAGCATCGCGTCGAGGAGCGGGAGAGGCAGCGCCGCGCCGGCCGCCCGCAGGAGGTGTCGGCGCGTGAGCACGAGGCGATGCGATTCCGACATGGTCGATCCTCCGGGTGTGCGGCCGGCCCTACCTGGTGACGAAGGCGTCGCTCGTCACGATCGCCTTCACGAGCGCGCGCACCGTGGTGCCTTCGGCCCGCATGCGGGCCACGCACCGCGCGACGGTCGGCCGGTCGGCGAGGCCGAGTTCGCGGCCCAGCGCATAGGTGAGCATCCGTGCGGCGAGCGCCTCGAGGAAGCGTCCGTCCATCTCCAGCATCGCCTGCTGCAGGCCCTCCACGCCGTCGATCGCCCGGCCGTCGGGCATGCGCGAGGAGGCGTCGATCACCGGATCGTTCTGCTGGACCCGCCCCTTGTAGCCGAACCCTTCGCGGTCCCGCCACGCACCGGAGGCGTCGTAGTTCTCGAGTGCGAATCCGAGCGGATCGATCCGCGCATGGCAGCGGGCACACTGCGGGAGCGTGCGGTGCACCTCCAGCCGCTGCCGCACCGTCGCCTTGTCGATGCCCGGCACCTTCGGCGCGATCTCACCCGCGTTCGCCACCGGCAGTCCGGGATCCGTGTCGAGCAGGTTCTTGAGGATCCACGTGCCCCGCTTCACGGGGGACGTGCGCGTGCCGTTGGAGGTGATCGTGAGGATCGAGGCCTGCGTCACGATGCCTCCCCGGCGCACGTCGGGTGGCACCTCGACCCTGCGGAACGTGTCGCCGCGCACGCCGGGGATGCCGTAGAACCGCGCGAGCCGCTCGTTGATCGTCACGAAGTCGCTCGCGATGAGGCCGCGGGCGTCGAGGTCGCCATGGAGAAACTCCGCGAAGAAGGCCTCCGACTCGCGCACGATCGACTCCTCCAGATGCCGGTCGTAGTGCGGGAACAGGTCGGCGGCGGGCGGATTCGCGCCCACCTCGCGCAGGCCGAGCCACTGCCCGACGAAGTTCGTGACGAACCGGGCGCTCCGCGGGTCGGCGAGAAGGCGATCGACCTGCTCCTCGCGCACCGCAGGATCCACGAGACGCCCCGCGTCGGCGAGCCGCCGCAGCTCCTGATCGGGCTGGCTCGACCAGAGAAAGTAGGACAGCCTGGCCGCGAGCGCGTGCGCGTCCGGTGCGGCGGCGCGCGACTCGTCGAGGTAGAGGAAGTGCGGGCTCACGAGCACCGCCACGAGGGGCCGGCGGATGCTCGCGACGAACGAGAGGCCCGCGTCGCGGGCCGCCGCAAAGAGCACGAGCTTCGCATCGACCTCGTCCGGTTCGACCGGCCGCCGCCACGCCTCCGCCATGAACCGTGCGAGCACCTCGCGTGCCGCTGCGGTCTCGTCGGACGCGGCCAGGGCCTCGGGATCGAGGATTCCCGTGTGGGAGGCGGGCGGCCAGGCGTCCACGAGCGGACCCTCGATCTCGATCCAGTCGATGAACGCCTCGGGCCGCGCGAACTCGTCGCGCCCCTGCATCCAGAAGTTTTCCAGCACCTTCGGGATCGAGTAGGCGTAGCCCAGCGTCACACCCGCCGTCTCGGTCGTGAACCGCGCGTGAAACTCGCGCACCTCCGCCTCGTCGACCGAGCCGGGCACGTCGAACTCCGCCACCGTGCGGGGCTGGGAGCCGAGCTGCAGCACGAGCTTGAGCCGCGCCGGGCCGTAGTCGTACATCCGGTCGTCCGCGAAGTGGGCGAGGTCGCGCTCCATCTGCTCGCGATGCTGCGCGGCTCGATCGGGCCGCTCGCGATCCTGCTTGTCGCGGCGCTCGGCGAGGATCGCCTCCGCCGACCGCACGACCTCGTCGCGTCCCGGCCGCCGGCCCGCCACCCGCACCCGGATGGCATACGTGCCGGCGTGCGGCACGCGGAAGTCGCGCACGTTGAACTGGTCCCAGTGCTCGTGGTGCACGACGACCCATTCCCCCTCGTGGCGGTTGTGGCCGGCCTTCACGATCGGGTTGTTACGGTCGCCGAGCCGGACCCGGGTGCGATCGCTCGATCCCGGCTCCGGATCGAACCGCCAGCGCACCGGCTCCGGCCGCTCCCCCTCCACGAGCGCGCGCGAGACGATCTCGTCCGCGGCGGCGAGATACTGGTCCATCTGCATCGGCGAGATCGTGAGCGCCGCGCCGTTGTTGTCAAAACCGCCCGCGGGCGGATCCTGGGGGAAGATCGACGCGTCGAAGTCCACGCCCACGAGGTCGCGGATCGTCGCCGCGTATTCCGCCCGGTTGAGCCGCCGCAGCACGATCGTCGCCTCGCGCCGCGCCGCCTCGGCGGCCACGGCCCGCGCGGTGATCCAGTCGACCACCGCAGCCACACGCTCCGGATCGGGTCGCGGCTCCGTGTCGGGTGGCATCTGATGGCCGTCGAGCACGTTGACCACCTCGCGCCATCTGCCGCGCATGACGGGATCACCGAAGTCGTCGCCGAGGGCCGACGGATCGAGCGAGAAATCCCCCTCCGGCTTCGTGGGGCCGTGACAGCCGAGGCAGTGGTCCCGGAAGAAGGGCTCCACGGTGCCGCGATACCCGGCATCGTCCCGCGCCGCGGGCACCGTGTCGGCCGCCGACGTCGCCGTCGTCAGCGTTGCCGACAGCAGGAGCACCACCGCGGCGCGCGCACCGCCCCGGCATACGGCCGCTGCCGTGCCCTGCCGGAGATCGCGACCGAGCGCGTCGTGCATCGAGATCGTCGTTTCCAGCGGGAGGATCCCGGAGGCGTCCCGGTCGGGTGCGGAAGGGAGTGCGACGCGGAATCCTCGTCACGCTACCGCCCCGTCGGGAGGCGTTGCAACCGACGCTGATCAGCGTCCCGCCGCCCCCGATGCCGCCGTCTCGGCAGGCGCTCGAATATCGCGCAGAGGTCCATCGCACTGACGATGGCATCGACCCTGCGGCCGGCCGGCACGTGTCCCGGCCAGCGGGCGATGCACGGCACCCGCATGCCCCCTTCGAAGGTCGTCAGCTTGCCCTCCCGGAACGGGCCGGCGGAACCCGCGTGGCTGCCGTACGAGAGAAAGGGGCCGTTGTCCGACAGGAAGATCACGAGCGTGCGGTCGGCGACGCCGTGGGCGTCGAGCGCATGGAGGATCGCCCCCACGGATGCGTCGAGTTCCTCGACGACGTCCGCGTAGGGCCCGTGACCGCTTCGTCCCCGCCACTCCGCCGATGCGGAGATCGGCACGTGCGGCATGACCTGCGGCACGTAGAGAAAGAACGGCCGCTCGCGGCGTCGGGCGATGAAGTCGATCGCCCTTTCGGTGAATCGACGCGTGAAGGTCGATTGGTCGGGATCCCGTTCGACGATCGCGTCGCCGTCGTAGACCGGCAGGGGCGGCATCCCCGGAACGGTCGGGTGCAGCGGACCATTGTCGTTCGAGTACGGGATGCCGAGGAATTCATCGAAGCCACGACGAGTCGGCCAGAATGGCGGATGGAGGCCGAGGTGCCACTTGCCGAAACAGGCCGTCGCGTACCCGCGGCGCGACAGACTCTCCTCGAGGAGCCACTCCCCGGGCGCGATGCCGGTGGGGCTCGTGTGATTGAGTGCGCCGGCCATGCCGATCCGATTGGGATAGCAGCCGGTGAGCAGCGCCGCCCGACTCGCCGTGCACACCGCCTGCCCGACGTAGAAACTGGTGAACCGTGTGCCCTCCGCGGCCATGCGATCGAGGTGCGGCGTACGGATCGTGCGACCTCCGAAGCACCCGATGTCGCCGTAGCCGAGATCATCGGCCATGATGAGCACGACATTCGGCGCAGGTGCATCGGCCGGCTGGCTTGCTGCTGCAGCCGCCTCGGCACGCGGCCGCTTCACGAGCGTGTAGGCGGCCCACGGATGCACGAGCGACCGCCCCTCGCGGTCGCGCACGCCTGGTGCCTCGAGCTCGTGCACATGGAGCGCGCGCAGGCCGTCCACGACGAGCCGCACCGACAGCCCGTCGGCCGAGACCTGGGCCGACCGCACGGCGAGGTCGCGGCGGTCGATCGGGTCGCTGCCGTACTGCGAGTGGTAGAGGTACGTGTGGCTCGAGAGCGCATACGACCCGGGATCTTCGGCGGTGTGCGGGTCGACCGGCAGCGTGAAGACGAGGTCGAAGCCGTCGGGCCGCGCCCGCATCTCGCGAATCTCGAACGGCGTGCGGCCCGTCCAGACGAGCCGTTGCAGGCCGTAGGCGGCCCCGCCGAGGCTGCTCCAGCCGCGGTTGGTCAGTCCGGCGTAGACGCTGCCGTCGTTGGCCTGCGCGAGCCGCAGCACCGCCGAGGCGAAGCCGCTGCGAAACGGAAAACAGGCTCCCTGCCAGACGCCGTCCACCTCCTCGAGAAAGACCCGGTGCACCGCCGCCTGCGTGAACTCACCCACGAAGAGCTGTCCGGTGAAGGGCCCGAATCGCCCGCCGCTCGCATCGAGCATCACGTCGGTGGCACTCTGCCCGGCCGTGCGATAGGGAAACCAGACCGCCGGGGGCGTGAGGAACGGCATGCGTTCGACCGCCTCGGGCCACGGCAGTCCCTCGACGACCGGGCCGACGGCCGCGAGCGTGGAACCGGGCAGCCCGCGCGAGGCGAGGCTCTCCGGATGCCCGAAGAACGCGCCGCGCCGCAGGTGCACGAGGGAGTTGGTCGCGACCCAGTTGCCCTGCTGATCGGTCGCGAACATCTCGCCGGTGGCGCTGCGACCGAGACCGCTGGGGCTGCGCAGTCCACCGCAGACAGGCACGATCGCTCCGTCCCCGGCATCGGGCGCCTCCACCGCCCAGCCGCGCCAGGCGCCCTGCCGGTAGCCGAGCGCGGCGTCGAGCACGGTGCCGTCGAGGTGCTCGTCCTTGAGATTGAGACCCGTGTTGAGCGTGAGCCAGAACGTGCCGTCCCCGTCGGGCTTCGGCCCGTAGGCGTACTCGTGGTAGTGGCCGGTCACGCCCCAGCCCTTCGCGGCGGTCGCATAGTCGTCGGCGACGCCATCGCCATCGGTGTCGGCGATCCGCGTGAGTTCGCTCCGCTGCGCCGTCCAGAAGGCGGCGTCACGAAACTCGAGACCGAGCGGCTCGTGAAGGCCGCTCGCGAACCGGTGGTAGCGGACGTCGTCCGGCGGGTCGTCGCCGGCGCCGGTGACGAGCCAGATCTCCCCCTTGCGGGTCGCCACGGCCAGCCGGCCGTCGGCCAGCGTGGTGATGCCGCTCACCTCGAGCATGAGGCCATCGGGAGGGGGCTTCCAGCCGGTGTCCCGCGAGTCGCGCACCGCCTCCGGCGCCATCACGGTGACGAGGCGGTAGGAGGCGTTTTCCTCGTCGAGCGTGGCCGCCCGACCGGCGGGCGCGACGAGCGATCCGATCCACGCGCATGTGATCACCACGGCGTCGGCCGCCACGCGCGTTCGCGCACGATTGCTCACCATCGGTAGCGCACCTCCACCGTCACCTCGTCGGCATCGAGCGGCACGATCCACGCCCCGTCACGGATCGCCGCGCGCATCGCGGTGGCGGCATCGAGCGTGGCTGTCAGGGATGAGTCCGCCGTGGTCGCGGTCGCGCCGCCACCGGCCACGGCCGTCGTCGCTTCGATGGCCGCCCCGCCGAGCACGCGCAGGACGAGGCCGCCCGGCAGGGACGACGCCCCCGCAGGACGCCGCACGGTGACACGGCGCACGAGTCCCCGCGGCGACCCCGCGACGTCGGGCATGAGCCGATCGGCGATGTCGGCGGAGCCGTCCGAGGCGTCGCACCGATACCGGAACGTCGGCACGCCGTCCCGGTCGAGCGCGTATCCGAGGAAGCGCACGCGGCTCGCCGGCTGGGCCGCGTCCGCGGAGCCCGCCACCGCCACGGGCGGCATCCGATCGACGACGATCCGGTCGGTGCCGAGCGGGTCGGCCGGCGGCGCGCTCTTGGCGAGCACCCAGGTGCCGCGGGCGTCGATGAACCTGCCTCGCCACGCCTCGGCGAGCCGGCAGCGGTCCGCGTCGAAGGCGAGATGCACGCCGTCGGGGAAGCCGACGGCGATGGCGTGCGTACCCGCCTGTTCCATGAAGGTGCGCACGAGCACGGGCCGCTCCCGGGGCACGAGCTCGAAGTCCCCGGTGGCCGAGGCGAGCCTGGACGGCAGCGGCTCGAGGCTCGGGCGATCGAGGTAGGCCCAGAGGGCGGCGATCTGCCGCTCGGGATCGCCGTCGAGAATGGTGCGGTTGACCGTCGCGCCGAAGAAGGCCGGCATCTTCGTCCCGGGACGCACCGTCATCGGGTCGAGCAGGAGACGGCGAAACCACTCGGGCTCGACCCGCTTCGTGACATCCGCGAGGTTCACGCCCACCGTGCCGGGCAGGCTCCGCTCGCCCAGCGGATGGCACTGCACACAGCCCGCATCGAGGAGCGCCGCTCCGGCCGCGACGAGGGGCTTGGCGTCGCCCGCCGGTGGAAACGTGACCGGCCGCGGGGACACGACCGCCGTGGCCCGATCGGCACGCGTGAATGCCTCCGGAAGCGGGCTCACCACCTGTGGCGGATACTCCGGCATCCGCGCACGCATGAACGGCCGGAGGGCGACCGCGCCCGTCACGGCCTTGCCGAGCCACGGCTTCTGGAGCCGCGAGCCGACGCCGGTGAGTCGCGGCGGCAGCCGTCCCTCGTCGCCGAGATCGACGTGATCGACCGTCTCGAAGAACGCGCGGCGATCGGTGCCGACGCCACCCCGACCGTCGCGCTCGTGGCAGGCGACGCAGTTGAGACGCAGGAGCGTCGTCTCGAGTGCGGAGGACGCGGCCGATCCACCGGCGGCCGGGCCCGCGTCACGCGCACCCGCGCCCGCGGCATCGCGGCGCAGGGCAGCGAGCGCCGCGACGACCGCGTCGCGCTGCACCGCATCGAGGGCGTAGCGCGGACCGGAGACACCGTCCGAGCGGTCCTCGACCGGCGCGATGCACGAAGCCACGCTGGAAGGATCGACCTGGGCGAGCGGCGGCGGTTCTCGACCGCCGACACCCGGAGGTGCCACCGTGGCCCCGTCCACGCCGCCCGCATGGCAGGCCACGCAGCGCAGGGCCACGAACGCCTCGCGTCCCAGCGCGGTGCGGGCGTCGTCGCGTGAAGCAGCCGCCGGCAGCGGCGCGTCGCCCCCGGCGTCTCGGAGCAGGTAGGCGGCGATGTCGGCCGCCTCGGCAGCCTTGAGCTTCAGCGAAGGCATCCGCCCGGCCGGCCGCGCATGCGAAGGCACGATGAGAAACTCGGTGAGCGAGCGCCGCGAATACTTTGCCGCCACGTGCTTGAGGGGCACCGACGCGAACGGTTTTTCGGGCAGGGGGATCCCCGCCTCGATCAGATCCTCCTCGTCGAGCTGCGCGAACGGCGTGGCCGCGGGGGCGACACCGGATCGACCCTCCTCGGGCGCGTGGCACGCGACGCAGCCCACCCGGTGATAGAGCGTCGCGCCGGACGCGGCATCACCACGCTCCCAGAACGCCGGCGGCATCGGGTTGAGTCCCGTCGGCTTCGGGAGCGGCACCGGCGCGCGTCGGGTCGAGAGATGCGCGACGAGCGCCGCGATCGTGGCGGGGCGATCGCCTGCCGGCACGGCATCGAGGGCATGGGGCATCGTCGTGCCCGGAGCCGCCGTGGCGGGCTCGGCGAGATAGCGACTCAGCCACGTGGCATCCACACGCGCGCCCACGCCCGACAGGTCGGGCCCGGGCTTCGGCTCGAGTCCGGGTAGCTCCGCCTCATGGCAGGCGACGCACCCGAGTTCCCCGATCAGGAGGCGTCCCGCGACGATCGCGTCGAGCCGACCACCGGAAGCGGCGGTCTCGCGACCGAATCGCTCGAAGGCCGACACGACCGAGACACTTCCCGGGCGCGTCTCCGCCCAGGCCAGCGGTGGCAGCCACGGCAGCGCGACGGCGAGCGCGACCAGCGCCCGGAGGGTCGCTCCTCGCTCGACAGGCCGACTCGCTCCCATCGCTGGCGTCCCTCAACGGATGCGGGTTCCGTGAGGATAGCACGGCAGCGACGGCATCCGCTCAGGGGGCGTCCCTGTCCGCTTCACGCCTGTCCGGGTCACGCCGGTCCGCTTCACGCCGATCCGCGTCACGCCTGCCTGCCTCGCGCTTCTCGTCGTGCCCCCTCCGCAGCCGCTCGACTTCCTCCTCGAGGCGTCGCACGCGCTGCTCCATCTCCTCGAATCGTTGCCTCCCCTCCTCCATGCGACGCATGGCCGCCTGCATCCGCTCGCGACCCTCGCGCATCGCCTCTTCCATGCGCTCGCGCATCTCGCTCGAGCCACCGGGCATCGGTCCGCCCGGCATCGGCGGCCGCTCGGGCATCGGAGGCCTGCCTCGTCCTTCGGGCCTTCCACCCTCGGGAGGCTGTGGACCCGGCGGGCCCCACGGCGGCCGTGGACCTCCCTCACGCGGCGGTCCGACTCGGCCCCGGCCCTCGGGGGAGCCACCGGGGCCGCGCTCCTCCGGAGGACCGAGCCGTTCCATGAGCCGCTCGAGCCCGTTCGCGATCCGATCGAGCCGCCGCATCATTTCGTCGTTGCCGGTCGGTCGGGGTCCTGGCCGCTCCTCGTCGGCCACGACGCATGGCGTCGTCGTCGCCAGCCATGCGACCACGGCGAGGCCGACACACGTGGCCGCCGGGCCGGACCACCGTCGGCGTGCGCTCACGGATGCCCGCGGCCGCGTTCCGCCATGTTCGACATCCCCGAGACCCGCAGCCTGCCCACGGGCCACTGCCCGACACCCGACGCTCGACGACAGCCTGATCATGAATCGCTCCTGGAGAATGGGACGGTTTCCCCGGTCGTGACTGGACGTCCCCGCGTGCTGGTTTTCTGCTTGGACCGGTGCGGGCTCGACCGGGCGATGGGCCATGATGGCGGACCGGTCACGTCACCCCCGCCCGACGACAGTATTCATGAACGAGATGCCGGCGGCAAAGTTTCGCGACCCAGCACTCGTGGACTACGGCACCGATCCCGCGGGACTCGGCCGCCGGCTCGAGCGGTTCGCCGGCCTGCTCGTCGATCGCCCGCTGCCGCACGTCACGGAGGGACGCCAGGATCCGGCTGCGTGGCCCGGGGCGGCGGCGGTGTTCCATTCCGCGACCGCATCGACGATCGCGCCGCCTGCGGGGCCGGCGGGAAGGTGGGAGTTTCGTCGCACCGTGCCCGACCCGTGGCGCACCTCCATCCCGCTCGGCCTCGCGACGATCCTGCTCGAGATCCGCCCGGCACCATCGGGCCAGATCGGCATCTTCCTCGAACAGGTCGCGCAGTGGCGGTGGCTCGCCGCCGTGACGCCGCCCGGCAGCGTCATGCTCTCCCTCTTCGGGCACTCGGGGGCCGCCACGCTCGCGCTGGCGGCAGCCGGGGCCGAGGTCGTGCATGTCGATGCATCACGCCAGGCCCTCGCGCTGGCCCGGCGCAACGCCGAAGCGTCGGGACTCTCCCACCTGCCGATCCGATGGGTGTGCGATGACGCCGCAGGATTCGTCCGCCGCCAGGTGCGACGCGGTCGGGGATTCTCCGGCGCGGTGATCGATCCGCCATCCTGGGGTCACGGACCGCGCGGGGAGGCGTTCGCAATCGACCGCGATCTCGCGCCGCTCGTCGGCGATGTCGCGCGGCTCGTCGCGGCGGGCGGGACGCTGCCCCGTGGCCCCCTGCTGCTCACGTCTCACTCGTCCGGCTGGCATCGCCGTCGGCTGCGGGCGACACTGCAGGAGGCCTGCGCGACGGCAGGGGTCGGCTGCGATCCGCCCGAGGACGGCCCGCTCACCTGCACCGACGACGCCGATCGCACGCTCGACCTCGGGGCCTACGCACGGTGCCTGCCACGCTCCTGAGTTCCCCCGGCCGCCGTCCTCCCATGCTGCCCGACCCGATCACGAGCCCGTCGAATCCGCGCGTCCGCGAGGCGGCCGCCCTGCGCGACGCGGCCACGCGCCGCGCCACGGGACTCACGCTCGTGGACGGGCGCCGAGAACTCTCCCGCGCCGTCGCCGCGGGCGTCGAGGTCGTCGAGATCTTCGCGACGGGCGATGCGCTGGGCGCCGACGGCTCGCGCGAGGCACTCGACGCGCTCGCGGCTCGCGGCACCCGGCTCACGACCGTGGGGCCCCGCGCCTTCGCGCGGCTCGCGTTCGGCGACCGTGACGAGGGGCTCGTCGCCGTCGTGCGGTTCACGGCCTCGCATCTGGCCGACGTACCACTGCAACGCGACCGTCCGGTGCTCGTCGTCGAGGGGATCGAGAAGCCGGGCAACCTCGGCGCGATCCTCCGCAGCGTCGACGCCGCCGGCCTCGCCGGGCTCGTCGCCTGCGATCTCCGGACGGACGTGGCCAACCCCGCCGTCATCCGCGCGAGCCTCGGCACCGTCTTCCGCGTGCCGTTGGCCACCGCGACGGCGACAGACGTCATCGGGTGGTGTGCCGCGCAGGGGCGCCGTGTCGTGGCGGCGACGCCCGACGGCACCCGGAGGTGGCACGACGCCGACCTCACCGGGGGCGTCGCGATCGTGCTCGGCAGCGAGGCCCACGGCCTCTCCCCGATGTGGCATGCGGCCGCCGCCGCCGGCACGATCGTCGTCGAGTCCGTCCATCTGCCGATGCGCGGCGCCGCCGACAGCCTCAATGTCTCGGCCACCGCGGCCGTCCTCGCCTACGAAGCCCTGCGACAGGAGAGCCTGCAGCGATGAGCGCCCCCGACCCCGCCACGCTGATCGATCCGACACCACGGCCCGAGGACTTCGCGGCCCTCGAGCGGGTGTGTTCCGCATCCGGACCGGAGGCGATGTTCGCGACCCTCGCCGAGTCCCTGCGGCTTCGGCGTCGCTGGCACGCGCTCTTCGACACGCGGCTGATCGAGGCGCGGCTGCGGCACGGCCTGCCCGCGGCCGGAGACCTGTCGCGCGTTCCGGAGGATGTCCGCGAGCGGATCGACGAGGCATCGATCGCCGCATGTCGCGAGGTCGGCTGGCCGCTCCTCGAGGAGGGGCAGGTCGCGGCGGCCTGGCTCTACCTGCGCGCCGCTGCCGAGCCGGGCGAGGTGGCCGGTCGCCTCGCGGAGCTCGCCACCCGGGTGACCGAGTCCGCCGCCGTCGACGACGAGGCGCAGGCGCGGCAGCTGCATGAACTCGTGGGCGTGGCGCTGTGGGAGGGCGTCGATCCGGCGGTCGGCATCGATCTTGTGCTCCGCACCCAGGGCACCTGCAACTCGATCACCGCCTATGAGCAGGCGGTCTCCCGGCTGCCGGCGGCGCGGCAGCAGCCTGCGGCCGCCGTCCTCACGCGGCATCTGCACGGGGAGGTGACCGCGAACCTCGCCGCCGACCTCGAGCGCCGCGGCGTCCACACGGCCGCCGCGGCCGGTGATTCCGCGATCGCCGCGCTCCTCGCGGCGGCGGGCGGACTCGCCGACGATCCGGCGGTGCACATCGACGTGTCCCACCTCCAGTCGGTGCTGCGCATCGCGCGCGTCTGCACCGACGAGCCGACGCTGCGGCGGGCATTCGACCTCGCGCGGTATGCATGTCGTCTGCCGGCGGATGTCACCTATCCGGGCGAGCCGCCGTTCGAGCAGGTGGGCGAGGCGTCCCGCCACTGGTTCGGGGCACAGCTGGGAATCGAGGTCGAGGCGGCGCTCGGGTTCTTTCGACGCGCCGCGGCACGGGCCCGGATCGAGGAGGCGGGCACCCTCCCGTCCGACGTCCTCGCCGTGCTCCTCTGGCGGCTCGGCAGACCGGCCGAGGCGCTCGCCGCCATGCTCGAACGTCCGGCGGATCAGGGCATGCCCAGCACGCTGCAGGCGGCCGGCATGCTTCCCTCGCTGCTCGAGATCGCCGCCGCGGCGGGTGACTGGCGGGCGCTGCGTCAGGCGTGCCGGGAACGTGGCGACGAGATCACATTCGCCGCGTCACTGGCGGCGGAGCGTCACCAGGGCCAGACCGAGCCGAACCAGTAGCCCCACTCGGCGACGTTCGGTCGCACGTCCTCGATGATCGAGCGACACGGCCGCCACGGCTTCTTCGCGAGCACGCTGTTGCCGCACGGTCCGCACGAGCCGCACGGCGCCGACGACGAACCCGGTCCGCACGTCATGCACGGGCCCGGCACCCAGCCCACCTGCTCGGCGTTCAGGAAGCCGCGACCAGGCGGCAGCTGCCACGGGACGAGCATGTCGGGCGGCTGACGCACCCCGTGGCAGCCGCGCCACCGGGCGCACCCGTCGCATGGATCGACGCAGTGGGGATCCTCGTGAACGGCGCCCCAGTACCGGGGGCCGCAGCCCGTACCGCCGTAGTCCCGGCCACACGCCGAGTGGCCGCAGTGGCCGCAGTGGCCGCAGGGCCCGCCGGCCGAGGCCGGCACCGCGACGAGGGCGAGCAGGGCGACGGCGACGGCCGCAGCACGCGTCGTGATCATGCCGATGGAATCGTTCATGCAGAAGGTATCGGTCATGACGCGGCCGATCCCCGCGCCACGCCCCACCGCGGCGGCAGAGCCTGCGCAGACCGCCCAGATTTCCGAGCCCCAAGAGCCGAGCCGAACGTGGCCTGGGCGTGGCACCGGCTCAGGGGGCGGCAAAAGTCTCCTCGCTCCGGCCGCAGCGGCCGTTCGCTCGGGAAGCGTTCGCCGACCCCCTTCGCCTCGACTGTTCTCACCGTGGCGTACGCCTCCAGGCGTGCGAGTGGTCTCGCTCGAGCCCATCCGGCTTGGCTGTCGTGC
>Ga0169931_10008574_pt1 | contig 14897 bp, 10 predicted proteins | sample Kivu_15m_20L_FD_129675 | JGI IMG/M metagenome (GOLD analysis project Ga0169931, IMG submission 129675) | Freshwater microbial communities from Lake Kivu, Western Province, Rwanda to study Microbial Dark Matter (Phase II) - Kivu_15m_20L... | ecosystem: Environmental > Aquatic > Freshwater > Lake... | reverse complement strand
TATGATTATACTCACAGTATAGTATGATCTGTTGAATTCTGAATGACGATGATGATGTAACGAAACAAAATTGGTGCAGGAGTGTAGGATTCGTGACAAACGAGAGGTCTGTCTACGTAGAATGAAAAACAGTTGTATGTAGTGACATAGGCTACTGGCTACTGTACATAGGAGGTTGTAGGACCCTCTACTAGCTAGTGTACAACGTATCGCGCGTTGTGGTATGTACTACCGTACTATATTGCGTTGGCCTCGTTTGTCTGTACGATAGGCCGTATGTAGGATCTTCAGTTGGAGCATCTCGAACGCACTTTTTCTGTTTTGGGTATTTTAATCCATGATTCGCGAATTCGCTCAACTTCAATTTTGATGTTGTTCTTGATCTACTAAAATACTAGTAGGTACATATCACATCAATAGTTTGTTAGGTCGATGTAAGGCTGAAACCGCGGGGATGAAACTGCTTATGCTTTTTGTCCTATTGTCATCCACTACACACAGTGTGATATCTTTCCAATCCAAACAGAACCCAAGACGATTATTCTTCACATCGTTACGGGGCTCGGGCTTTCCAACGATAGAAGAGCAAGACGAGGAGCAATTTTTATCAAATACAACCAATAATGTGCGGAGAAAAATACAGGAGAAGGCTAAACTAATACAGAGCTTTATAAGACGGCCCGAAATAATTTCAATTGACTCGGTTCAACAGTACAAGCATATCGTGGTTGATGAAACCGATAAAATTGTAGTGGTTCGTTTCTGGGCATCATGGTGTAAATCATGCAAAGCCTCTGAACCTCATTTCATGAAATTAGTCTTAAAGTATCGGGAAGAGGATGTTAAGTTTGTTGGTGTACCCCTTACGCAAGAGACGGCTTTATTGCAAAATGCCTTGAGTATCCCAAGCATTCCCTACGCGCATATATATTATCCCGGATGTGGACTTGTCGAAGAACTGAAACTATCTAAACCACACATTGAAGATTTTGATACTATATTAAATTCATATATAATAGGATACTGTAATCTTCCTGAGGAGTTCGAATCCATTGGAACGTTCCAGTAAATATCATATAAAAAGTTCAATTATATAAATCTATATAAATATCCTATTTGCAAAACCAGTGTAATCCAAAAGACGAAATCCCGATGTGTACATTATATTACTCAATCCAAACAATGTACATAATCGGGATCGATGAATGACTAGAAGCTGATGAATCTCCTGATTAATGTGCATCCTGACTCCACTTGATCTCTTTTAAGTCTATGCCCTCTTGAACCATTTCCCATAGTGGACTCATTTCTCTCAATCTTGTAACATGGCTCTCCAATAGATCAAGGACAAAGTCTACCTCTTTTTCTGTGGTAAATCTACCGATTCCAAAACGTAAACTGCTGTGTGCTAGTTCATCATCAACGCCTAAGGCTCTAAGAACATAGCTTGGTTCTAAACTTGCACTAGTACATGCTGATCCAGAACTAACAGCTACATTCTTTAAAGCCATCAATAAGCTTTCACCTTCAACATACGCAAATGAATAATTAAGACAACCAACGTATCGATGGTCAGGATCACCATTCTGTGTGACTTGGGGAATTCTTGTTCGAATACCTGTTTCAAGCTTATTCGAAAGATATGATATCCATTCATGATCGAATTTCATCTCTGTTTGAGCCAATTCACATGCAGCTCCCATCCCTATACATAGAAAGTGTGGTAAGGTACCACTTCGTAAACCTCGTTCTTGGCCTCCACCAGAAAAGATTGGTTCCAACCGTACTCGAGGTCTACGACGTACATACAAAGCCCCGATTCCCTACAACAAAGCCCCGAATCATAATTTTAATTTAAAAGAAAAATACATCTCTCTTATCCATCATTCTTATATCTTATTACATACCTTGGGCCCATAGACTTTATGTCCACTCATAGACATGAGATCAATATTCATAGAATTGACATCGATAGGCATTTTACCCAACATTTGTGCAGCATCTGTATGAAAGAATACTTTCCGTTTCCGACATAACTGTCCAATTTCTTCCAGGGGTTGTAAGGTCCCAATTTCATTATTCACAGCCATGATAGAAACAAGTATCGTATCCTTTCGTATTGCATGTTCCAATTCTTGCATATCAATCCGTCCCGTGGAATGTTGAACAGGTAAGTATGTAACATCATATCCCTCTTGTTCTAAAGAACGACAAGAATCTAATACACATTTATGTTCTGTTTGTGTTGTAATGACATGTCTTTTGATAGCAGTTTCATCACCCTGTTGTTGTGGCTGATGATGTTGATGTATCCTACCATAGAAATGTGCTACACCTTTAATGGATAAATTATTGGATTCTGTTGCACCAGACGTAAAAATAATTTCCTTGGATGTTGCACCAATTAAAGTAGCCACTTGTTCTCTAGCATGTTCTACAGCTTGTTCACTTTCCCAACCATACGAATGAGTTCTGGAGTGTGGATTCCCAAATCGACCCACCATAAATGGAGCCATGGTATCGAATACTCGTGGATCTAAAGGAGTTGTTGCACTCATATCCAAATAGGCTGCACGACCATGTCTAAATGTCCCACGTATACTAAATGTCGATGGTTGGGCTTCGGTATGATCCTTGTTGTTGGTGTTATTACTAGTATTATTAGTAGTACTCGTTGATTGAATATTTCGATATTGACTACTGTTTGGTTGTATATTATTATTCAAGGATGGAAAGGGGGATGATGATGATGGTGGTATGAGACTCCTCCAGTTTTTCAGCTTTTTCACAAGCGGGGACGATTCATATCCTAGCTTTGTCTTTACAAGATAATTTGAATAATTCATATTGAAATCGTTTACTTTATAATTGAAGACGAATATAGAAAAGACACAAACTGTCTTGATAAATCTTTTTATTAGCCTACAGCTGACGACGGAAAGTGTATGTATTTACTACACTAGCCTACTACACCAGTCACCAGTCAGGGGCGGCGCGGTGCACGTACATACGTGTAAAAATACGCTAGCGCGTACACGCTGCAGCACAGATTCTATGTATGCTTTTGTATGCACATATGTAGCACTCTCAAATCCAGGCTCTCCATTTTCATCCTCTTTCGTCTTTCTCTTTGGTCTCATTCACTAAACAAATGAGTAGTAACAACGAGGAGGAATCATCCGCAACTACCTTGGATTTCCACGGGGAAGAAATAGATAGTAAAAATGTTCAATATGTAGTTGGTCAAGGAGCTATGAATTCCAATGCAGCAACTTCACTAGGAGGAGGAGGAGGATTACAATCTCAACAATTCAACAAAAATACCAGTTCAAATAATAATACAAAGTCTCCAGACAGTACAAATGATGTTCTATTACCATGGACACAAATCTTTTGTTGTTGTTGTATTCCCATCACATCCTATCAAAAATATTTTGATTTCAATACAGAGGATATTATTCAACGTATCAAGGGGAGTATTCTGTATGTCAATAAACCTGATTACTTCCGCGAACAGTTGATTGGTCATGAGAAAGAATCTACTACGAATTCACAAGAGGAACAAGTCGATATTGAGAGATCATCATCATTATCATCATCTATACACAATAACAAGGGACCCGATTTATATGCACCTATATGGATTACCTTGACTTTTATCTTTTTACTTTCTGTAACATCCAATGCTACAGCCTATCTTCATTCTTCTAATGATGATTTTGAATATGATATTACACATTTAGCCACTTCTGTCATACTTTTATTTTCGTTTCTTATCGGATTACCCACTTTCTTTTACCTTGTCTTGAAATGTCTTCTTGTACGAGTCAATCAACATCTTTCATGGGTTGATTTAGTATGTCTTTATGGATATTCCTTAGTACCCTACCTACCCGCGACGATACTTTGTTGTTTACTTCCTTTTACCTTCTTGGAATGGATATTCCTTTTATCGGCGACGATTCTCTCGGTATTACTCATTTTACGTAATGTTTCTTCACCGATACTTCAAAGTTCGGGTTCCCATGCACGATCCTATGCATCTGCAGTACTTTCTGCAGTCATGATCTTTCATGTAGCGTTTTTATTGATTTTAAAGTTTGGATTTTATCATCATCCTCGTAGTAGGATTGTACCATCTCCTTCCATGGATGGAAATAATTCCACAAGTTCATCGACAAAAGAAGATGATACAACTTCGACTGATGTACCTGGAACAGATCATCGATTTTTTTGGTAGTATATTTCACGAATTTGCATACAATAATACAACAACAGGTATGAATTAATAAGTTAATAAAAATCCATGTATATTGTGTATTAGGTACGCCTGATTGGTTTAATCCCAATGTCTTGAACGCCTCTTCTTGACCGATGATGATTATTCCTAGTTACACCATCATTTTTATCTTCCTTATTTTCCTGTTTCCATCGACGGGTATCCTTTGGGATGTACGATATAGCTTTGGATATACCATCTTTTGTATCTAAACGTCGAACTGTATCAACAGCATTGGAGTCTGACATCTTTTTTCGTTTGATACGTTCTTCTAAAGATAAACCTTGCTCCTCTAATTGATGTTTGATCTTTTTGTCTTTGATCGATTCATGGCCTAATCCTACTAATAATCCAATGGATTTTCCTTTATCATTCACAAGGTTGTCATCTTCTTCATATAAAACAGGTTTCGTTTTCTTCTTTTTAGAAGGCTCTTTTGAAATTTTCTTTATAAGATTTTGTGATTTTTCCAACTTCTTGACCTCCTTGTAATTTTCTCCTCGTACTTTTATTCCATGAAATCCTTCATTATCACTGTCACTGTATTGACTACTACTATCATCAGCAGCATCTTCGTTCGTAATCTCATCATCCTGTTGCCATTCATCTCTCTCTTCTTCGTCATCATCATCATTCTCCACTCCTCCATCTACTGGTTTGAAAACACCATATCCGGGTAATTCCTCCAAATTACTTTCATCGTCCTGATCACTGTCCATATCACTATCTCGATTTGCTGTTCTGACACCACTAGGATTACGAAGCTTGAAGTTAATGTCATCTTCATCGATTTCAAAATCAGGATTATGGAACAAAGATCCGAACCGATCATCGGATAAAAGACTCTTCGCAACCTTGGCATCTTTACTTTTATCATCTGCCTTTCGTTCTAAACGCTCTGCCAAGTCTGCATTCACCTTGTGTTCTCTATTACTTTGTTTGGGTGCTATACGACTAGCTCTCTTTTCCTCCATCTTTTCTCGTATTTTCTTCTTACGATACTCTTCATATTCAAATGGATTCGCCACTGCTCGGATCCGATTATACAAACCAATATCAATAAAGAAGCCATGCATGTAACCCCGTAGTAAAGGTGTTCCGACTAAATTTTGTATACCAAGCTTTTCGATGTCTGCATTTGTTAGGAATTTGTAGTCCTCGTATACTGTGTTCCCTCCTTGTCCCGTGATATCTGTTGCCGCACCACTATTCGGATCCGAACTCGTGAGATCTTTTTCTTCCAATTCTTCCGTAATATTATCTAAGAAAGAACACCAACGTGGAGCGACACCTAGTACGGGACAATAGAAAGATTGAATCTTTGGAGTTTCTCCAGCACACAAGACTAAGCCATTGGAATTACCCGTCGGATCCTTTTCATCTCCAGCTACGATAAAATGGTTGAAATCTGCCTTTCCTTCGATATTTGCAACAACAGAGCCTATGGAGCTTCCAATATCAATCGTTGTATCCATGTCAAAATCAGACTTATCCATATTCATCATGGCAGATGGTTTGGACCTCCATATTTTAATCAATTTTGAATCACCGCTTAAAATTGTCGAAGATTTCGTGTGGAATCGAATGGTATGTATTGGAAGACCATATTGATGTTCCTTAACATGCAAGGGTTTGGATGAACGAACATCGTATAGTGCTACGATACCTCCTCTTGTTCCAGCTGCGAAGTAAAGACCACTTTCATCAAAAGAGATCGCTGTTACTTCATGTGGATTTATGTAAGACAAGTTATTCTCATCAAAGAAACCATAACCTGATGTCGAAGATGTGATATCAAGTAAGCAAAGTGGATTCAGACTCATATCATGGGTTGCAGGTGAAATTCGATTATCCCAGAATCGCACAATGCCATCATCGCCACCCAACGCTGTTAATGTATGCGAAGGAGATACCGTAATGCAATTCCCGCCAACGACGGTCGCAGATTCAGAGCTTCTACTACTCGGAGAATAAGCCAATGGTTCTGAAAACCTTCCTTCATCCAAATTTATCCGATATACTTCACCTCCACCTTTGACACGGCTTATACTATTTCTACCTGCCTTTCCGCTACAGCAGATAAGTAGTTCACATGTTGTCGGTTCGTATGCCATACTTCGTCCAAAAGTTGGTAGTCTTAGTAGTGTATGATGTCCATAAGGTGCATGAAAGGCTACGGAACGATCATTCAGTAGAATGGCTAGCTTCCCATAGTCGTCTCCTAAAAAGGTCATGTCCACTACCTCACCGTCAAGATATCGTTCAAATTTCATACTAAGTTCGGATAATTCAAAACAACGTATCCTTGGGGCGTAAGTCCCAGCTGCCATAATATAGTTAGCATCCTTACTCATCATTAATTTGGATGATGCAGCTGGCATCGAAAAATCTTGTAAAAGTTCAACTCTTCGACGAATAGCGGCATCTTTCTTTGCTAAATTTCTACGAGACTTTTCTCCCATAGAATCCCATTCGGGGATATTTGGACCTGCGGATATTGCATATATTTTGTGAGCATTTCGAACTTGAACATCCATTTCGTTTTTATCATTACGTACAAAAATTACAAAACAGAAATGAAAACGGATTGAATGGGTATCAGCATGAGAAATGAAAGCACGACCGCGTATCCTGCTCATACTGTTATTCATCCAATCGTACATACACAACCACATACATGCAGGTACACTTACAATTGACATCAATTATGACTTCATCTTCATCCGCGCGCCACTTGCTTGTTCGTTTTCATACATACTAAAATTTACTGCACATAACATAGATGCTGGATGCTGAAAGCTACTTATGATTCTGTCCGGTTCGTTTTCATCTTTGTGTGATACAGTCATATATATATATATAGCGTACCTGAAACAGTTATTCCACCCAGTCTTCATCGCATCCACGGGAGTATTTGATAACATAACTTAAAATGCAAATTCAACAGACCAGTTTGGATCGCTTTGAAGTAACTGAGAAACCTCCATTCCCTTTGCCGGGTAGTGTCCTCGGCAAGGATCGTCGATATTTTTGTTTAAGCCCGCTGGGGAAGGGCACTTTCTGTGGTATTCATAAATGTGTTGATCTCTCATACTCTCATTCGTTGAATCATTCGACAGGGGGTTCTACAGAAGAAACGGGAACGAAGCCACAAACAATACCGGGGCGTTTTGTTCAACCTAAAGTAAGGCTCGTTGCAGCCAAGGTAGAATTGTCTAATTTTACCAATTCAGGCGTCATCGATAGTGAGGCTATGATACTTTCCTATCTTTCGCACTGCATGGAAAACCCAGCCGTGCCTAAATTTGTGGAGTATATTAAAAATACAAATGTTATCGATTCAGTACAGATATCATCGAACGGCGATACTTCATCAGGTGGTAAGATGAGTGCTATTATAATGGAATATCTTGCGGGGGAGGATATGCATACCATAAGGGATCAGCACTGTCAATCCGTGATGGCTCTAGCGAATTCTGTGGTGTCACCTGCACAAGACTCTCTAGTATCCCCATCTTTTAAAAAGAGTTCTCAATCAAGCCTAACCAGTGGAAGACGGCTCTCCGTTCCAGATGCCATATTTCTTTGTGCAGATGTATTTCTTCCCATGATACAGACCATTCACAATATGGGAATCATTCACCGAGATATTAAGCCATCTAATTGTGTTCGAGTCAAAGGTACCGCCGAATTTCGATTAATTGACTTTGGATTGAGTAAATCCTTCATTGTTTCAGAGGATAGTCAAGCAGCAGATCAATCTAAACCATGGCATTTTCCTAGATGGATGGGATCGTACTTTAATTACAAGAAATTGCTGATCAAGCAGAAGCAGATGAATTTACCAGCCTCAAACACCGATGAATTAGAGATGCCGTCAAGGGGGTGTATAAGTAAGGAACGACCGAAAGCTGATTTCCGAGGAACGAGTATGTATGCGTCTCTACGAGTTCATCAAGACCGAGATTATGGACGTCGTGATGACCTTTGGAGTCTTATGTACGTGTTTTGTGACTTTGTGGCTGGTGGTCTACCCTGGATGTATTTTGCCGCTGCGAGGGATCGGAAAATGTGTCTCGCGGTGAAAGAGTGGATCCATGGCGAACGAGTATCTTGGGAGGAGGAAATTGATAGAAACATAAAAGAACAATCTTCTTTATCTGCCGGGACTCCGTATCCAGATCATTTAGATGAATTGCTCAAGGGTGCAGACTACCACAGTCGCAAGTTCAAACGGGAAGAAATTACAGTAAAAACAGGTGACGAGTGTACCAAAACAAAAACAGACGACGAAGGACCAAATATGAAAACAGATGGCGAATCTGACATGAAAATGGATAACGGGAGTATTGCGTTGGTAAGAGTTGACGAAAAGGCGAATCATAAATCGGAATTGGTTGAAATAATATCTAAGGCTAATGGTAAGGACACAACAGCCAACATGAATGGTGAAGGTCTTCAGTCCCTAACGGAACATAATGGCAAAAATAATAACGGAGATGATCCTGATTTTCTAGTCACATTGAATGACGATGGATCATCGAATCGTATTCCTGATGCGACACCTTTACCTCTTGCACTGGATCCTCACAAAGTAGGATGCTTAAGAGCTATCTTCCATCATTTATCTCAGTTGGGATACGCAGATGAACCAGATTACTCTTTTATTCGTATGACCTTGAAAAAATTTGGTGATTACGTTGAAGAACCTCAATCGCATCTAAATGAATCATATCCTGTAATCCAATGGGAAAAAATAGTTAATACTGAGAAACAGACGGGAGTACATGGCCACGCCAAGACTCATTTGGATTCTTCGACAGATCCAGACGATATAGAGTCTTTTGAAGATATAATACGGAATCATGTGGGGGCAAAAATTGACAATCTAAATGTTGATAGTGAGAAGTACACACAAAATTTCTCCTCTGAAGCCGAGGATTTGAATCGTTTACCACTCGCCTTGCAGTTGCGACTAGCACAGGTTGAATACAATGCTTGCAATCCGTCATCGATTCCAACTCATATTGCTTTACGTGATTGGTTAGGTTTAGCTATAAGCTTGCTACACGATCCATGGGATGTTACCAATTATGAGCGTAAGCGGCATCGAGATTCGGATACATTATATCGTAGAGAAGTATACCTTAAACTTCTTACTCAATGCCGAGCTGCAGCAAGGCCGTTTGACAACTTCATATTTCCTGATTCCTTCTATTTCATCGATGAAAATAAGAATCTGAAAGATGTGCATGAGCCTAAGAGACGGAAGCCATTGAATAACAGATTTGCGTCATCTGAAGCATCGAACAGCGCAGAAGCCGTCGGTTCGATGGAAATATTTCACAAGACTTTCCGCTTGTTACAAGAAGCGATTGCATCGGAATATTTGAAGGAGACAGTTCCGCATTCAACTTTATCATTTCTAAGCTAATTGATTCAATTTACTGTAATGCATATAGACATACTATAATTGCGAACTTATATATTTCAAAAATGAAACGGAAATTCCATCTTTTGAAGTATCTGTAGGTGGATGTGTGGAGACTAGCTTGATGTACTGTCGCATAAATCGCCGTAATTCAATTAATTGAACAGGGCGTTTGCAATCCATAGTGAAGGTTTTGCTATCGGATATTGGGACACTCACCTTACCGCCAGATCCCAGTGATAAGATATAAATCTTTTGTAAATGCATAAAAGCATTAATAACTTCCTGACAAATACTATCGACATTGTTCAAGACATTTACATTGGCAGCGACATCAGCTTTTGTCGACAAACCCTGTTTAAGATGTTGAACATCTGAGATGAAAGAATCTAAAATATCATCAATGATTTCTTCCATAGTTCGAACTGGTTGTGATAGATTGGTGTCATGTATATGGCTTGATGCAGTAGAAAGATGATCCATAGGAGTCGTATCTTTTAATACAGTTGATGGATACGTCGAATTGTTCAATTGCCCAACTCTTCTGAAATTTGCCTTGGAAATTCTTACAGACGTCTGTGATTCATCACTTATGGAATCTCGAAGAGAATGCATATTGTATACGCTACGATTTAAAATGTCTTCAGCGATGTCTCCAGTATTCTTCTTCATGTCGCCATTTAGTACGTGATCCGTATCCTGATTATTACCGGATAGAATTGCATCGACTTCTACTCTATACAAGGGTTGATCCCAACGATTTCTTTGATCTGGAGGCTCAAAGCGTTGTATTAATTCATCCATTAATTGATCCGAATATGCATTATCAGACTCGGTATGTGTATCTTCCCCTCGCCGTCTCTTTATATTCCAAGTCTTTGCTAGTTCCTGACTACATAGTAGCCATATGACTGCATGTTTCTGACCCGCGGACTTAGCGATGCAATGCAGTTCATAACGATATCCCTTGATATAGTTCATACTATCTAAAATCACTAGTGTATTGTTTTTGGTGATACAAGCCTCTTTGCTGATACGATCAACAGCTGATTTGACGAAGATTGATGAGGGGAGAGATTTGATGGAAGAAGATCGACAATATTTGTCAAATTCAGCTTTCAGCGCTGCTCTTGTAAATTTCTCAGCGTTGGAGTTTTCGTAACAAAGTGGCTTTGTCAACCCTGGTCTAGCCAATTCCTCATTGACAATGATCACATGCTCAATGGATTGAGATTTGTGCTGAATAGCTCTCTCCGCTAACAAATGAGAAAATGTTGTTTTCCCACTACATGGATAACCAGTCAATATGATCGAAGGCATTCTTATTTTACGATTACAGAGAAGCAGCAACCTCTTATGCCTTAATGCAGTGCGTACTGTAATTACAGTCCATCTATTATTCCCTTGGCGTATTTTCGATGAATAAATTAGAATGGAGGAATGGAGATCGTGAGCAAGTAAATCTTTGCGCATTCTTTGTCGCCGCCTTGGCGCGTGGCGCCGTGATGAGCTGTGATGACGTGAAAGTATACCTGCATGCTGATGCAGATAACGCTGATGATACGATGAGAACCTGCTTTCAGATACAAGATAATCGTGAGGAGGGCAAATCGATATATCTTTGATCACTCAGCTCCATCCTTATCTTATTTGGTTATTTCTTTTAGAGGACAGAAATGCGACTCATACTTGGTGCTGTTCAAATCTTGTCGCTCCTCTGTCACACCCGAGGCTTCTCCCCTAGAATCGGTCTGAAGATCGCATCACTCCCTACTAGGACAACTCATGTACAGAGTACATCAACGGAAGACTGTGGTTGTCCAGTTTCACCATCGATAGAATATTCTGGAAAAATCTCATCAAAGGCTAGAACAATTATCAATCCAAAACTAACCTTGGCTGATTTAGAGATATTTGATCTCAATGGAACACCAACTACTTTGAATCAAGTGGAATTTTCCAACAACAAAAATTTAGTTCATGTGATTTCTTTCATGAGAAGCTTTGGATGACGTGAGTAGTTAGTTTTTTTACTATTATTAAATTTGAATTAGAAAACTCATTGCTGATTTTCTTTTCCTTTTTATATGTTGGCAGCTTTATGCCAAGAGCAATTGGTTCGATATGATCGATTACGTCGCTCCAAGCTCTTGGCTTATAACGAAAATCATCCGAATCAGACCATTGGTCTATCCGTTATATCCATTGGTAAACCAGAAGTGGGGAAAGCTGTATCGAACCACTTAAATCTTCTAGATGCAAACTTGTGGCTATACGCTGATCCAGATAGTGCTCTGTATTCTGCGATTGATCTCAATACCGGTATAAGTAATTTTATTACCATGGATACGGCCTATACTTTTCGTGATCGATTAATGGGTAAGCGACAAGATGGAATGTCAGATCTCAAAGATGTTATGAATAAATGGAAGGATGCATTTTATACACCTCCACGTGAAGATCAAGCCTTCCAACAAGGTGGTGTACTTATCTTTGGTGGTGAGCAAGATCAGCTACATTACTCTCATTACGATCCATCTACAGGTGCACATGTGGAAGCCGAAGTCGTTTTCCAAAAAGCCCTTGATCTTGCTTCATCTCTGAAGTCGAAGGATTAGGGTACATATTCAAGATTCTTGTCTACGGGGGATCTTATCAACTTTCAATTGTTGAATGACGCTATCTTGTAGTAAAATTATGACTCAACAGATATGGCTGAGGTACGATTGTCAGTTTGAAATGCTCTCAAGGTTGGTTAAGAAACTTGATAATTTCTTAGACATCATGATATTCAAAAACAGTAATAGACTATATAAAGCTTACAAAATACTGTGGGTATATGTAGTATTTTAGAAGTGAACACGACTGACATGTAAAGTCGACGTACATGCAGAGATCTATCTCATTTTCGATGTATTATGGACGTATGTGCGGACATCACCCTATAACCATTTGTCCTATTCTAATCGAGAGTCTGCAGGATCAAGCCATGAGATATCTGTCAACTTTTCTCTCTATTTATTTGTTGTGCATTAAAGTATCTGCATGGTCTCCTTTTATTGTGCTCAGAAAATCGACTCCTACGATGAGGTCTGGTTCTGCATTACATACTGTCATAAAGAGTGACGACACACATGTAACGACTCAAGACGATGTTCTAATCATAGGTTGTGGTGTTCTTGGTACGAGTTTGTGTCGTCAGCTTCTATTGTCATCATCGCCTTCGAGAAGAAGTATTGTTGGTGTTACTCGAACGAATAATAATCACGCAATGATTCTAGCCTCCATGCCAACGTCTGCTACTTCTTCATTTAAAGTTGCGACTTATAATGATTTACTTTCGGAAGATCGGAAATACCCCAATGTTGTCTTTTGTGCTCCACCGTCGGGATCTGAGGATTATCCGAAGTCTGTCCAAGATGCGATGAATGATTTTTGGTCGGGGCCGAATGTCGGACGATTTGTTTTCACGAGTTCAGGGGGGGTGTATGGATCGGGTACAGATGGAGAAATTGTGACTGAAACAACACCTGTTGCAGACCCCAATTTAAATCCGAGAGTTGGGAGATTAATTAAAGCTGAGCAAGTTTGTATAGAAAACGGAGGAAGTGTTCTTCGTCTGGCTGGGTTGTATACATTAGAACGCGGAGCACATAACTATTGGCTCGAAAACGGGATGAAGTCTATTGCAGGGCGTGAGGATGGGATTATCAATTTGTTACATTATGATGATGCTGCTGGTGCTTGTGTTGCAGCCCTGTCTCAAAAATTAGATGTTTTACAAAGAAAAATATTTCTGATCAGTGATGGTAATCCAATGACTCGTAGAGGTATATGTGAATGTGCAATTAAGTCTAATAGATATCAAGGGCGAATAGTGCCGCCCTTTGAACCAGGACCTGATACATCGAAGGGTAAGGTCTACGATGGTTCATGGAGTAATTCACAGCTAAATTGGCGTCCACAGTACCCATCGTTTGACCACTTCATGTCGCAATCCATATAAATCAACTTATTGTTATACAGTTCAACCTTTTATAAGTTTTATATTATTTGAGTCTTAGCGTGATTCGTCGTATATTACTTGTCCCGTCTTGATTTGTCGTGTAGAGCTCTAAGAGCATTCTTTGTTATCGTAAATGAGGCAAACGTCATACTCGTGGCCACCATACTTTTAACCACTGTTGGAAATAGTCCTCTATAAAAGGCATTTATTCCTTCCTCCTGGGCAATGCGAAGCGTGCAATCGAAAATGTTTGTAGATACTTTGCGATTCATATTGTTCCTTATCGCATTAAATGTACTAGCCTGCATCCTTTTCTTCACCGTATCCATCGGATACACAACAAATTTGCTAATCCCACCAGCAAATGCACCCGCCAATGCTGCATTACCAACATTTGTGCGATCACTTACACGGCAGAAATAATCATATAGAGCAAAGTTGATCCCCATGTAAGGTATAATTTGCACGCAAGCTGGAGTCGCTCCTGAAAAGAGTCCTTTGATACCATGAACTTTGTACATTTCTCTAAAAAAATGTACCATGGATGTAGAAGTTGTATCGAAACCTTGAGATGATAATGGGATGATGTTTTTTGAACTAGGCGAGGTACTACTTAGAATAGTGTTAGTACCCTTACCCGATGCAAACGCCGTTCGACAAATATCAAAAGGATATGTGGCTATAGTGGCGGACACACCTGCAGTAGCACCTGAGATGAATGCAACAGCAGTAGGATTTGAAGTGATGGCTTGTAGAGGTTCTATTGGCCTATGCCATATATCAATCACCCCAGCTTGTTTAGGTATATTCGAAACACCTGTCAAAAAATCTGTTGTCCGACTGTACATAGAAAATTGTACGGCCGCATAGCCTATCCATAGGTAGGTGGCACTTAAATTTCCCCGAAATAGGGATCGAATTCCACCTTCATCACGAACAATCTTACTTATAGTAGAGAAAATACCGAAGCCCCCGGATGTGGTATCGGGAGAATTCAATTGTAAACGGATTTTTATGAGGTCTAATGGAGCAGTTATTAAACGAGAAGCTAACCCAGCCACCGCTCCAGCTACTATATCGTGCCAACGAGGATATTCATGGGATGAATCTACTTTCATTCCTAATATAACATGCAACAAACTACTCCTAAAAATCAGACTTGATAAACACAACGAGTCTCT